>JAEEGI010029477.1_pt1 | contig 10369 bp, 6 predicted proteins | sample 8958751 | NCBI WGS metagenome assembly JAEEGI01 (sample SAMN16246545, study PRJNA631951) | gut metagenome | biome: gut microbiome; feature: rumen; material: KS-attached | host: Bos | place: Iran: Karaj | collected 2018-10 | reverse complement strand
ATGCCTACCGTGCTGACCTGACCGTTACCGGCCCGATGAGCGAGACCATCTATCTGTATCGTCCGTTCTGCCAGCTGAACTACGGTGCCAGCGACTATGCTGACGCTATCAAGGCTGGTGTTAACGCCACCAAGAGCGCTGTAACGGTTAACCATGCTGCTACCAGCTTCAACCTGGCTACTGGCGCTGCTGCTGGTGATGTTGAGGTAACCTTCACCCAGGAGATTCTTCCCAACGATCCCGCAACGCTGACCGTTGAGGACAAAACCTATCAGTGGATGGCGATGAACTACTTCCTCGTGCCCAGCAACCAGGCTAACATCGAGACCTCGCTGCAACTTTACGAGGATGGCAATGCAATTGCCGTTCGCGACATCACCGTTCCCAACGTTCCTGTTCAGAAGAACCACCGCACCAATATCGTTGGTAACCTCTTCACCGAGGACGTGAACTTCATTGTAATTATCGACGAGCGCTTCGACCAGCCCGACTACAATATTGATATCAATGGCCGTCCTTATCTGGCTGCTGGTACAATCCAGGTTGGTGTAAATGGTGAGCAGTATACTACCTTGGCCGAGGCTATTGCCGCTGCCAATGGTGAGACTGTTTACTTGGGTGCAGGCACCTATGACGAGGCTATCACCGTAGCCGCTGGCGAGACTGTTTCTATTGCATCTGCTGGTGACCTTACCGCTGCCGACGTGACTATTAGTCAGCAAATAAAGACAGAGGCTGGAGCTACCCTTGATCTTAATGGAATCAAGGTGGAATCAGATGTTCATGGAGGCGCAAGTATTGAGGCTATTGGTGCAGGAACAAAGGTAACTCTTAATAAAGTGGAGACCGTCGGCCGCCGAGGTGTAAATGCTGGAGATGGTGCTGAGGTTGTAATCAATAATAGTTATATTAACGCACCAATCGATGATAACGAAGGACAATATTACAACCGCGCTATCAATATCTATGGACAAGGTACGAAAGTTTCTGTTGAGAACAGCACTGTGAAGTGTGAATCTCACTATGCTTTCAATTATCCTGGCTCAGCAGATGGAACAGAGTTGGTCATCAAGAATTGTGATGTGATAGGTTGGGGTGTTATTAACATTTGGGGTAAGAATAACACTATTTCAGCCGAAGATTGCAAGTTTACAAGCATCAACGTAAATTCTGGTCTGACAAATGCCTTCCAAGCAATCACTATTGCTCAAGATGCAGCTATTAACAATAGTATTTCAGTTAAGAACAGTTCATTCTATATTGAAGCAAAGGGTGATCAATTCCAGCGTTTCCTCAAGATTGCTGGAACTGGAAATGCATTTACTTTTGAAAATGTTCATGTGACGGGTGTTAGAACATTAACTCCATATCTTGTTGGCGCAACTTCTGCTGCTACCGGTAATTACACTCTCGAGTTTGATGACAATTGTGTTATTGACTGGAGTGAAGAGTAATTTCAATCATGTATGTTACTGCTGTGGGTGACCACACCAGTAACTGCTGACTAAACAATTGTGGGGGCGCGGAGCCCCGTGTAACGCGAACGGCCGCGTCCCCACTTTTTTAATTTTTCATTCGTGCAATTCGTTGAGTTGGCGAAATTAGCATTAAAAGAGACGGCGCTGCGGATGCCGTGAGACGATACTCAGAGAAATCCGTGATTTTTTAACTCAGACAACAACACGTTGGCCTGTTGTGCCGGCGACGAGATATATCACAAGCGACCAAACACTTTAACAATTATACTGACACAAAAAAATGAAGAAGTTTTACACAACGTTATTTATGATTGCTGCCCTGGCAGGCGTGGCCGTTGCACAGGATAATGTGCAGACCATGACCTTGAATGATATCATCACCACTGGCAGGTTGAGCGAGTTTTACACCATCGAGAATGACCTGATTGGTGTGTATGCTCCTCCTCATTTCCCGCGCGTCATCTTCGCCAAGGATGCCAATGAGTATGCCAACCGTTCGGAGCCTACCCAAGAGCAGTACAATGCCAACCCCAAGAAGCTCTATGACGAGGCTAACGGCCACTTCGAGACCTACGTGGACGAATTCGGCTACACCGTGGAGCGTTGGGTGGGCTCGTTTGACCAGAGCAACTGGGTGAAGATTGCTTTGCCCGAGGGCGCCGATGCCAAGTACCTCGAGGGCAAGATCATCAAGGGCGGCACGGTGACCGGCCGCTCCAACCTGCAGGCCTTCCCCAGCGACCCGCTGGGCCTGACCATCTCGCTGCAGGACGATGCTCCGCTGCCCGAGGCTGGCGAGGCCGTGGAATATGAGCCCAACCTGTACTGCTGCGGCAACTTCGTGAAGCAGGACAGCTGGTACTTTGTCAAGCCGCAAAACCAGGAGTATGCCAACATCCGCTGGGCGGTGTGGCATGCTGCCGACACGATGTTCTATGCCCCGAAGAACAATACGGGCCTTCCCGGCAGTTTCCCCATCAGCATGAGCCTGTGGGAGCCGCAGCCCGGCATCAGCCCGTTTGCCGTGTTTGACGACGGCCTGCAGTATGAGTTCCCCGCCATGATTGAGTTCAGGCTGGGTGTGAACTTCGGTCTGATCATCGACCCGGGTTTTGACGGCGACATCATCATCTGGGGTGACGAGAAGAAGGCGCCGAGCCGCATGCCGGTGACCGACGATCCCGGCGTGAAACCGACGTTCACCGATGCCGAGGGCTACGTGTACACCTACACGGTGATCGTCTATCCCCTGCGCTTGCCGCAGCCCGGTATCGTCACGGGCGTTGACGAGAACGTGACGTCGGTCAAGACGCTGGTCAACACACAGTATGTGGACCTGCAGGGCCGCACGAGCGACACCCCCTTCCAGGGTCTGAACATCGTGCGCAAGACCTACAGCGACGGCTCGGTGATCACGCTGAAGGCCATGAAGAACAGTTGACCGTTGAACAACCAAAAATCAAGAAATACAAACTGATAACAGTAAAAACATAATGAATCGTATTTTTAAATCATTGGCACTGACATGCCTGTTGGCTATGAGCTCTCAGCAGATGGCCGCCCAGGACCTCCTGGAGACCTACGAGAAGGGTTTCAACGGTGCCGAATTGGAGCAGGTGTGGATGAGCGATGTGGTGATGGATAAACCTTCTAGGGGCATCCAGGGCTATGGTGCGAATGACCAGTTCATCATCCATAACAATTTCGAGGGTAAACTGTTGTACCATGACCGCAACGGCTGGACCGGTGAGGAAGTGGAGACAAAGCCGAGAAGCGGCAAGGGCATCTCCTATGACGACGCCGGGAACTGGATCTTCAGGCCGATGAACCAGCAGAACGAGTTGCAGCGCGAACTTCCTGAACTGGTGCTGCTCAGTGCCGACGGCACGCAACGCAGCGAGATTTACTTCCCCGAGAGCCTCTTGCCCGATAGCCACATCATGACGGCCAATGCCTACAGCTATATGGGAACTGCCGTGGGTGACGTCTTCTCGGAGGAGGGCGGACAGTTTGTGTTCACCGCTGCCAAGGAGAATACCACCGACGGTCTGTTTGTGCTGCGTTTCCGCAACGGCCAGCTGATGGAGGACGAGAGCTTCAGGGCCGGCTTCATCAAGGTGATCGGTGACAACGAGATTGACCAGATGGTGTTCACTACCGAGGTTTATATCCACACCTGGCATGCTTCGGACGGTCAGCTCCACTACCTGTATATCTCGCGCCACGAGAACCCCATCGACATGGTACTCGACGAGGAGAACCACCTGTTCAAGGGTACAATCATCGACGTGGAGAACAATATGCCCGAGGGTTACCGCCGTGGCCAGAGCAATGGCTACTCGATGTTCTCGATGGGTGGCAGAGACTATATGGTGCTGCCTTCACTGCCCAACTGGGAGGATGCCTTCCATGTGATACAAGTGAATCTTGAGGATGGCAGCTTCGTTCACAAGGGTTATCACAGCAATAAATATCCCAAATTGCCCGGCCAGGAGCAATATCCCTATGAGTACATCAGTAGTAACTGGCTCAACGGTGAGGTGGTTGACGACACGACGGCCTACATCTACCAGTATTTCCCCTGGGGTTACATGGCCAAGTACAAGTTTGTGGATCCCAAACAGGATACCCCGCTGGAATATATCGTCAATGAAGGCAAGGTGGACAACACCTATACCATAGCCGACGATATCATCGCCGTGTATATCGCTGAGAAGGAACCCAAACGCTTGTATGCCAAAGACCTGGGCAAGCACCGCTTCCCCTCGGTGAAGGGAGAGAACGAGGTGGACTACGTCAAGGACAAGGCTCACCTGCAGATCGACGAATGGGACCAGAGCAACTGGGTGCTGCTCGACTTTGCCACCGAGGACGAGGCTCGTCAGTTCCTGACCATGTCCAAGGGTGTCATCGCTGGTGGCACGTTGACGGGCGTGTTGACCGACAAACTCAACCCCACGATGACGGTGACCGACTATCAGCTGCCCACCCAGTGGACCGGCTATGTCGAGAACAAGCACGTGACGGCCAACTACATGGACCCGCTGGTGCAGACGGGCAATCCCAACAACACCAGCTACTTCTTTGTGGAGCCAAAGGCCCAGGAGTATGTGATGATCAATTGGGCCAGGTATGACGGCCACGACAGCTACCACTTCAGCATCCCCTACAACCAGGAGAACAGCAATATCGAGACGCTGGCAGGCGGCTTCAAGGTGAACTGGTCGCTCTACCCCGGCAACTACCTGGAGGACTTCATCGAGGGCAATGCCTATAACTTCCATGCCATCATCCGTTACACCGCCGACCACCATGGCGTGCTGGGCGGTGGCGACCAGCCCAGTGGAGCTCCCCTGCGTGATGGCGTGCGCGAGGGCGACTACCTCGTTTACCCGCTCGAGGGTGGTGACGATGCCATTACCGCCGTCAGCGAGGTGCTGACCGACCTCGAGCCCGTGGAGGTGACCTATGTCAACATGATGGGTATGCGCTCAAGCCAGCCGTTTGATGGCGTGAACATCGTGCTGACACGCTACAACAACGGCATGACCGTAGCCCACAAGGTCATCAAGTAAAACCCTATTGAACCAAACACTGAACACTTTAGAATATTATCCACAAAAATAATAGTTTTCGAAGCTGTATCAGAAATGAAGTGGATGTGCCTCAACCATTAAGGCACATCCACTTGTTTTCATGCAATTTCGATAGAATCATCCGCCAGGCCCCAACGCGAGTCATGTAGCGACGCAAACTTTTGCGTCTCAAGGGAGCAGCATTTGGTCATGTTACAAAGCTGACGAACCGAGCATCGGCACTGTAATGTCGTTATGGCATCGCTACCCTGCGTGAGGGGAAAAGCAAGGGGACGCTTCAGCACGAAGCGCCCCCTCGTTGTTGTGTGGTTGGTGGGTTGCGAGAATCAATAGTTCTCGGCCTTGATCTGGAAGTAGGCCTGCGGATGGTTGCACACGGGGCACATCTCAGGAGCCTTCTTGCCGATGACCACATGGCCGCAGTTGCTGCACTGCCAGATGGTGTCACCGTCGCGCGAGAAGACGATGCCCTCCTTGATGTTGTTCAACAGCTTGAGGTAGCGCTCCTCGTGCAGCTTCTCGATGGCGGCAACGCCTTCCATCTGCTCGGCGATCTCGATAAAGCCCTCCTCGCGGGCCTCCTCGGCCATGCGCTTGTACATGTCGGTCCACTCGAAGTTCTCACCGGCGGCGGCATCCTCCAGGTTCTCGATGGTGCCCTTCACGGCACCGCCCTGCAGGTGCTTGAACCACAGCTTGGCGTGCTCCTTCTCCTGGTTGGCAGTCTCCTCAAAGATGGCGGCAATCTGCACATAGCCGTCCTTCTTGGCCTTGGAGGCGTAGTAGGTGTACTTGTTACGGGCCTGTGACTCGCCAGCAAAGGCTTCCATCAGGTTCTTCTCGGTCTTGGTTCCTTTCAACTCTTTCATTGTAATCGTTAGCTATTGGTTGATAATACTTGTTTAGTGCCTACAAATTTAGCAATAAAAATATAAAATGCAAAATGTGTCTCTTCTTTTCATAATGTCATCAACCAGTTGTTTGTCGATAATTTGTTGAATATTAGTAAATTGCGCAAATTTTTCTAAATGTTATCAGCAATTTGTGTCATCACGGAGAAAAAAGTAACAATTTTCTTACTAAGAAGTTTGTTACTAATTAAATTATTACCTAACTTTGCAATGTAAAAATTGAAGGAATTATGGCAATAGACAATCCATTTGTGTTCGGTAAAGCTGCCGAAGGTTCGTATTTTACTGACAGGCAAGAAGATGCTAGGCGTTTGATCGCTAACTTGACCCACGGCATCAATACCATCCTCATCTCACCGAGACGATGGGGCAAAACTTCATTGGTCAAGAAAGTCATCTCTGAAATTGATCATCCTGAGATAAAGACAGTGTTTCTTGACATTTTCCAGTGCAAGTCTGAAAGGGAGTTCTACCGCGCCTTTGCCACGGCTGTCATCAAGCAAACGGCCACTAAACTCGAAGAGTGGGTTGAACTGGCTAAGACACTGCTGTCAAGCATTTCGCCCAAGTTTACATTTGGCCCCGACCCGATGACTGATTTCTCTATCTCGTTTGAATGGGACCAAAAGGATGACCCTGCATTGGACGTCCTGCAACTGCCTGAGAAGATTGCTCAAAAACGAGGTGTGCACCTGCTGGTCTGCCTGGATGAATTCCAGCAGATGGCTGAGTTTGCCGATTCAGTCACGTTCCAAAAGCGATTGCGCTCAGTATGGCAGCACCAGCAGCATGTTACCTATTGCATGTTCGGCAGCAAGAAGCATTTGATGGAAAACATGTTCAATAACCAAAGCATGCCCTTCTACAAGTTTGGCGACTTGATGTTTCTGAAGAAGATTCCTGCCAGCGAGTGGATGAACTTTATTTGTGAAAAGTTCCATGAAACGGGAAAAAGCATCACACCACAACAAGCAGGGAAAATTTGTGACGCCACTGATAACCTGTCCTCTTATGTTCAACAACTTTCTTGGGTCGTATGGTACAAGTCTGGCGAAACAGTGACCGATGCCGACATTGACGAAGCAATTAACGATTTGCTGGAGCAAAATAAGGTGTTTTTCCAACGGGAAGTCGAGCAACTCACCGAGTTGCAGCTGAATTTTCTCCGAGCTATGGCCAATGGCGTCAGCAGTGGCTTTAGCACCAAGGCGGTTTTGAGAAAATACCGTCTTGAATCCTCTGCCAATGTCCAGGCAATAAAAACTGCCTTGATCAAGCGTGACCTCATTGAAGTCGACGGCTTGAAGGCAACCTTTAACGATTCCCTCTTTAAGCTATGGCTTAAGCGTCAACGCTACTATAGTTGATGCCAATTCTTCTACCCGCTATGGGCTGTTCGTGCTGCTTTGCGTTCGGTTATCGGTATTCGGGGCGGTGGGAGTAGTGGTTGCGCAGGGACTCGAAGGCCGTGGGTGCGGCTTTCAGGGTGGCGGTGTCGGCGAGGATGTCATAGCTGGCGGCGATGCCGTCGAGCGTTACCTGTGCCGCACCTGTGGCGGGGCAATCAATCGTCGGGATGGGGATGTCCCACCCGTAGAAGCTGTTCAACGCCTCGAGCATCATGGCGGTGCCGCGCTGCTTGCCCTCACGGCTGTAGCCGGCGATGTGCGGGGTGGCGACGATGCATTTCTCAAGCAAGTCGCGGGAGATGTTAGGTTCGTTCTCCCAGCAGTCGAGCCCTACGTCGCCGTGCCAGCGTAGAAGGGCCGCGTTGTCGGCAATGGGGCCGCGTGCGGCATCGAGAATCAGGCGACAGCGGGACAGACCGTCAAGAAAGGCCTGGTCGCACAGGTGCCACGTGGGCCACTGGCCGTCGCGGGTGAGCGGCGTGTGGAAGGTGATGATGTCGCAGCGGCGTTGCAGCTCGTCCAGGGGAGAGAAGATGTCACCGGTGAAATGATCTGTTTTCTCCGCCTTTTCCCGTGGGGGGTCATTGAGCAGGACGGTGAAGCCGAGCTGGGTGGCCCAGCGGGCAACGATGGAGCCGATGTGGCCGACGCCGACGATGCCCAGAGTGATGCCGTTGGGGGTGGCGATGCCTCGGGCCTGTATCCAGGCATGGATGGCAGCGAACACCCATTGGGCGACCGCAGGGGCGTTGCAGCCGGGGGCGTTGCGCACGGTGATGCCGTGGTCGGCGCAGTAGTCTAGGTCGATGTGGTCGGTGCCGATGGTAGCCGAACCAATGAAGCGCACGCGGCTGCCGTCGAGCAGGGCGGCATCGCAGCGGGTGCGGGTACGGATGATGAGTGCGTCGGCTTGGTTGACGGCCTCGCGGGTGATGTCGGTCGGCTCGAGATAGTCGACCTGGGCACGCGGCTCGATGATGCCGCTGATGTTGGGTATGTGATTATCTACAACGATTCTCATGGCAGGAGCATGCTGGTGATGCCTAGTGCGAAGCACCCGGCAATGAACAATAGCATCGAGATGTAGCGTCGAGAATGTGTCGAACGCAGGTTGTGGGCCTGGGCCACCTGCACGGCGACCATCAGGCTGAGCAAGGGCAGATAGACGGCAATGTCACTGTAGTCGATGCACAGGGCGATGACCGCCAGCATGAGGACAAAGACGAAGAACACATTGTACACGCGCGTCTGCATGCGGTAGTTCATGATGGTCATCAGGTTCATCACGGCCAGTATGATGCCCACCACGGCCGTGAGTGCCGCCAGCACAAGTTCGTGAGTGAACTGCGGCAGTGCAGCCAAGTTCCAGATGCCATTGAAGTGCGGCGCATTGAAGTCGGTGGGTGCCACGATGCCCAGTCCCAGTACAATCCAGAACGGAGTGATGAGTCCGAACAGCATGGCGAGCAGCCCCTTGAGGTTGAACACGCCCATGTTGAGAAATCCCAGCAGGAAGGCGGGCAAGAGTACCAGGGCTCCATAGTGGAACATGCTGCCCGCAGCCACCACGGCAAACACCAGGAAGATGTGGCGCTGGGAGTGGCGGTCCTGGAACGAAGCGAAAAGCGGCATGGCCAGCAACGCCGTCACCAGGCAGACCAAGGTGCCTGCCCCGAGGGCGACCAGGCCCGAGGGATTGGCCAGCTGCAGCAGCAGGAAGGCTGAGACATGCAGATGCGTCATCGACCGGATATAGCCATAGACCTTGTTCAGTGCCAACATGATGCCTCCCGCAGCCATCAGGCACAGCAGGTTGGTGGCGGCTGACATCGGCCCGGCCTCGACGAGCGTTCCCTGTAAGGAGAAAAAGGCCCCACGGCTCTCGATGGCTGCCGGCTGCACGCCCATGGCCAGCGCCACGGCAGTCATTGCCATGAGCGCCAGGACACAGAGCACCATGAAGGGGCGCCCATTGAAATAGTCGTTGATGTGTTCGCTCGTTGCCATTGATGATTATCCCTGAAAACAAGAAAGACAAAAAATTTTGGGACGATATAGAAGTCGACCCTGAAAGCGTTTTAATGCGAACCTTTAGCTCGGCGAAGCCAATTTCGCTGATTTGCATTAGCCCCGCAGGGTATGGCTGGCAGCTATATCATTGCCGTTGTTGTCTTTCCCTGAATTGACGATGAACAGTTACTTGTCGCCGTTGTTATCGTCCTTAGGTGTCTGGTCGGTGGGCTCATCCAGGTCACGGCGTTTCCAGCTCTTGCGGCGGCCGTGAACGATGGGCACCTCTTTGTCGGCGCTCAGGGTGGGCTTGCGGTCACGCAGGATGCGCTTGGCAAACGTCTCGGTGTGGCGGAATTCCTGGTCGAAGTCGTTGTCGTAACGGCCCTTGCGGTCCCTGTTGTCCACATCGCCCATCAGGCGGCGGTCGCGTTCAACGGTCTCGCGGCGCCTGCGCTCCTCGTCGCTCACGGGGCGACGCTCGCGGTCATCGCTGGCACGACGCGGACGGCGGTCGTCGTCGCGGCGGGGACGATCATGGTCACCACGGCGGCGCGGGCGCTCCTCGCGTTCACCCACCTTGCGGTAATTGCCCTTGCTGCGCTCACTGGCGCGGAAGCCCTCGTTGCGGATGTGCTCGCCGCGCTCACGCATCTCGTTGTAGGCTCCGTCAAAGATGACAAACTGCAGGAGTTCGCAATCGAGTCCACCGTTGTTGAGGGCATATTTCACCGAGGGCTTGAGGCCGATTTTGAAATACTGCTCCTTGTTGTAGCAGATGAGCCAGGCATTGTAGCCCTTGAAGGTGTGCTTGAGTTTGAAGCCCAGGTCGCGGTAGAACTGCTCGATGTCGGCGAGGTTGAGGCGCTCGCCGTAGGGCGGGTTGCTGATGAGGGTACCGTGCTCGGGCACCAGTTCGATGTCGTTGAGGTCACGGCGCTCGAGCTCGATGTACTTGTTCAGAC
>JAEEGI010029474.1_pt1 | contig 10370 bp, 11 predicted proteins | sample 8958751 | NCBI WGS metagenome assembly JAEEGI01 (sample SAMN16246545, study PRJNA631951) | gut metagenome | biome: gut microbiome; feature: rumen; material: KS-attached | host: Bos | place: Iran: Karaj | collected 2018-10 | reverse complement strand
CGGTGCGAGAAGCGATAGGCGATCGCGACTTTATCTACGTCTATGCAACCAACCGAAGAGAGTATCATGCTTATCTGGATCCAAACACGAAAAAGAGCGTTCAGATGGTCTATGTAAACGATCTTCTCAATAACACCGTCGCGTCGCGCGGCGTATATCAGCCGTTCATTCCCGCCGTCCAGCGCGGTAATATTCCGCTGTATCCGACAGCGGACGTAGAATTGTTTGCAATCGATCGGGACGCCATGAAACAGCTGATGCTGTCCGACAGCACAAGCATCGTTACGAAGGACGATTCGACGTTCATTCAGGTTGTAGCCATTACCAAAGGTGAAAAATGGGTCGATGCGGCTTTGTCCGGTCCTGTGGCGGGCGAAGTTGAAAAAGGTCAGACCTGCTATATCTCCATTTTTAACGAAGAATGGGCAAAGAGACCTCTGATGCTCTCTCTTGAGCTGGATTTGAAAGAGGACACCTCATTCGTGATGAAATTCGGTGAAAGCTCTTATTCTTTCGATCTGCCTTCCGGAAAGGACACCTATCGTTTGACCCTTGATGTTCCGACGAGTGTCATTGCATTTTCTGCGACGGACTGCGATATGACCGTGCTGTCATTCTCGTTGGAGTAACGCAGACAAAAACAAAGCACAATCCGGCTGCTGCGGATTGTGCTTTTTTGCTGTCAGCTCTCAGAGCGGGTTCCGCTCCAGTTCGACCGTGATCTCGGGCGCGCCCCATTGCGGGTCGAACAGCGCCGCAAGCTTGTCGGCGTATCACGCCCTGATCTGTTCGTTCGTCAGTTCGCACGGCTCGCCTTTGGTTCTGACCGTGATCGTGATGATCTGTTCTTCCATATGGACTCCTTTCTTCTGCTGCATCGTATCCGTAGTGTGTAAAAACGTCTGCACCGGCGCGTCTTTGAAAAGCCCGTTCCCTTCGGGCGAAGGACGGCGGCGCTTAAGCGCATGTTTGCGGCGCTGCAATGAAGGACAGGGTTCGCGACATCTGCATGATCGCCGGCATGGTTCTGGCATGGTCGATCTACTATGCGGTCTCGAAACGCATGGTGGACATTACGGGCTCCGCATTTTCGACGGGGTTTCTGCTGCGCGCCGCCGCGCTGCTCTTTCTTACGATCCAACTCGGCGTCACCGGCGGTTTCCGCGATCTGTTCCGGCAGGGCAGGGTGACGGTGATCCTGGTGATCATCGGCGTATTCGGGTTTCTGCTCGACCTGTTTGCAAACCTCGGCTACCGGTTCGGCGGCTCGCTCGGCACCGGCACGGCGCTTTTAAAAACCGACGTGCTGATGGTGAACCTGATCAGCGTTGCGATTTACCGCAAGCGCCTCTATGCCTCCGACTGGATCGGCAGCATCCTGATGCTGATCGGCGTGCTGTTGGTGCTCGGGCTCGATTTCTCGGCGGTTTCGTTTCGGCCGACCGATCTGTTCTTTCTGCTGAGCGCGCTGTGCGTGACGGCGAACGCGTTCATCATCAAGGCGGCGCAGGAAAAGCATGCGCAGAAAGCGGATACGATCTCGTATTACAACAACTTCGTCGTGCTGCTGCTGTTCGCGCTGTTCTCGGTCGCGCGCGGCGATCTCAAAGCGCTGCATCCCGCGGCGACGCCGGGCTTCTGGTGGCTGGTGCTTTTGGGCGGTCTTGCACAGACGTGCATCTATTTCTTCTATTACCGCAATCTCAGGCGTCACGAGGTCTGGATCGTCAAGCTGTGGCTTCTGCTCATGCCGGTCGTGAGCACCCTGATCGGCGTCTTTTTGCTCAACGAAACGCTGACCTTGCAGAAATGCATCGGCATCGGCGTGGTACTCCTCGGCGCGGTGGTGATTCTGCTGCGCGAAAAGCTGCATTCCCGTACGGAGGCGAACCATGGAAGGCGATAACATGATGCGCTTGAAGCGCCAGAACCGCGGCGCGGTGCTCCGCTGTCTGCACCGGTACGACGGTCTTTCGAGAAAGAAGCTTGCAAACGAACTCGGTCTGACGCCCGCTGCGATCACCAAGATCGCCGCGGAGCTGATCGCGGAAGGGCTCGTGCGCGAGTCCGGCGCCGTGTCGACCGGCGGCGTGGGGCGGCGGGAGATCACGCTTTCGCTGCAGCCCGACGCGCGCTGCGCGCTCGGCGTGTGGCTCGGGCTCGGCCGCGCGGTTCTCTCCGCGGTGCGGCTCGACGGCAGCGTGCTTTTTTCGGAGGACGTTCTCCTTTCGGTCCCCGCAAACGCCGAAGCGACGGTGCGGCTGCTGTCCGATCTGCTGCTGATGCAGATACAGCGTCACGCCCTCCCGCGTGAGCGGATCGTCGGGCTCGGCATCGCCGTGCGCGGCGTGATCGGGCAGGATCGGCGCACGGTCAAGAGCAGTTTTGACGCGCTCGACACAAACGATTTTCCGATCTGCGAACGGTTCGAGGCGCTGACCGGCTTTTCTGCGGTGCTGTCCAACAACGTGCGCGCGCTGTTTGCCGCCGAACGCTTTTTCTCGCGCGAATCCGAAACGGGCAGCGCGCTGTTCGTACGCTGCGCATCCGGCATCGGCGCGGCGATCTCCGTGCGCGGACAGATTCTTTCCGGCAGCCGCGGACAGTGCGCCGAGATCGGGCATATTCCGGTGATCCGCCACGGCGGCAAGCCGTGCCACTGCGGCAAATCCGGGTGTCTGGAAACCATCGCCTCCCCCGCGGCGATCGTCGAGGACGCGCAGGCGCTGTTTTCCGAGGACCGCACGCCGCTGCTCTATGCGCGCGTCAACGGCAGGCGCGAAGCGGTGTCGCTGTCCGATGTGCTCGAAGCCGCGCAGGGCGGCGACGCGGGCGCTGCGTCCGTAACGGACCGCGCCGCCGACGCAATGGCGAACGCGCTGAAAAGCGTGATCTATCTCATCGATCCGGCGCGCATCGTGCTCTACGGACCGATCTTCGAGCATCCGTATTTTCTCTCGCGGCTCAAGGCGGAAATGACCGTGGGCGTCGACGCCGCGCATGCGGTGCCGATGGAGAAGAGCCGGTTCAACAACACGCTCGAGGACAAGGCGGCGGGACTGCTTGCCGTCGCGAAATATCTGGAAAACGGAGGCGTTTCGGAATGAATGTATTGCTTGCTTTACAGAACGCGAACCCGAATCTGCGGCTGTATTCGGTATTCGATCCCGCGTTTCGTCCCTACGGACAGGTGCTGCCGGTCCGCGACGCGGCGCTGTTCGATGCGATCCGGCGCACGCCGATCCCCGAAAGCGGCAACTGCTACGTTGCGTCCGATCCGGCGCTTGAAGCGCTCGACGCCGTACGGGAGATCGGCCGTACCGTTTACGGCGGCATGCCGATCGAGGCGGGCTTCTGCAACGGACGCGGCTTTACGCTGAACGCCGAGGAATACCACAAATGCAGCGAGGTCAATTGCTCAACGACCGGTCTGGTGCTGCTTCTGGCGCTGCCGGAGGACGTGCACGAACGCACGCTCGATTCGAAGGACGTCAAGGGCTTTTGCCTCCCGCCCGAAACGCCTGTCGAGATCTATCCGCGCGTGCTGCACTTTGCGCCGTGCCGCAGTACGGCGGACGGTTTCAACTGTCTCGTCATTCTTACGCGCGGAACCAACGCCCCGCTGGATGCAATCGACACGACCGCCGACGGCGAACAGGGGCTTTTGTGGATGCAGAACAAGTGGCTTCTCTGCCATCCCGACTCCCCGCAGGCGCAGAAAGGCGCGTTTGTCGGGATTCGCGGCGAGAATCTCCGGCTGTTGCTCGGCTGATCCGCCGCAGCGCTCCGCCGTTCCGGACGGAACGGCGTTTTGCGTTCTTGAACCGGCGGCAAAAGTATGTTACACTGGTGCCGGAAAAACGGTAAGGAGGAGACGGATATGTTTATATTCTGGGGCGACGGCTCGGAGGAGTCGAAAGCGCTGGTGGACGCGATCCGTGTGCGAAGCACGGAAAACTTCAACTGGACGTTCATCTTCATTCTGGCGGTGGTCTTCTACGTCTACTGGTCGGAGATCCATAAGAAGAACAAAGAGGTCGTGTTTGCGGGACTCGCGCTGTACGGCGTGCACTGGCTCTATGAGATCGCAAACGCGGTGATCGCCAGGATCTTCGGCTATCCGCTGTGGGCGGTGTCCAACGAATCGACCACGTTCATCCTGCTGATCGGCGTGTGCTGGGAGCTTTCGATGATGTTCTCGCTCGCGGGCATCATTTCGTTCAAGATGCTCCCGCAGGACCGGACCAAGCGGTACTTTGCAAAGAACGGCCGAAAGGGCGTCAGCTGCAAGCTCGTCGGCGCGCTCGAAATGGCGCTGCTGTTTGCGCTGTTTGAGTCGTTCCTGGCGGGCACGAGCAACCGCTCCTTCATCTGGGTATACAAGTGGTGGGGCGTGATTCCCGTGTTCATCACGACCTACGTCCCGTTCTTCCTTGCAAGCAACTATGTGCCGGACATGGCGCCGAAGAAGCGGAACGCGTTTCTGATTGCCGAATGGGCGCTGGTTGCGGTGCTGCTTGCGGTGCTGATCCCCTGCGGGATCATCTGAGCGTTTTTTCGTGATCCGAACGAACTGACATCCAAATATTGAAGCCGCGGCTTTTGCCACGGCTTTTTTTGATGATATTCTTTCGGTTTTGCGGTCAGCAGTTGCCGGTGTAAACGAAGTCGAGAGCCTCGCGCGCGACGTTTGCGAGTCGATAGACGGTGCGGACCGGCGTCGCTTTGCGGTCCTGCATATGAAACCGCGGGAAAAAGCGGGAGATGTGCAGCGGCACGCCGGTTCCGTCGGGATTCTTGAGCCGCGCAACCCATTGCGAGAGCGCGCGCATCTCCTCCTCGCCGTCGTTTTCGCCCGGGACGATCAGCGTCGTCAGCTCGACATGACAGGTTTTGACCGCCGCTTCGATGAACGACATCACCTGCCGCCGGTCGCCGCCGAGCACCTCATTGTAGTAGCGGTCGGTAAAGCCCTTGAGATCGATATTCATTGCGTCGACGTACGGCTGCAGCTCGTCCCATACGGCAAGCTCGGCGGTGCCGTTCGTGACGATGACGGTCCTGAGCCCTTCGGCTTTCAAAAGCTTCGCCGTGTCGCGCACGAACTCATAGCCGATCAGCGGTTCGTTGTACGTGAACGCGACGCCGATGTTGCCGCGGCTGCGCGTCCTGTTTGCGATCGCAGCAAGCGCCTCCGGCGCGATCGTTTCCGCCGTCAAGGCAAAGCGTTTCGCCTGCTCCGACCACGAAATCTCGTAATTCTGGCAGAACGGACAGCGCAGATTGCAGCCGAAGCTGCCGACGGACAGGATCATGCTGCCGGGAAAGAAGCGGTTGAGCGGCTTTTTCTCGATCGGATCGAGCGCCAGAGACGTGATCCTGCCGTAGTTGTACGCTTCCGTGCGCCCGTCCTTTGCGATGCGCCCGCCGCAGAAGCCGATCTGCCCTTCCTTAAGCCTGCAATGTCTGAAACAAACGCCGCACTCCGCCATATCAACCTCTCAAAAATGCCGCACGACCTCGAACCGTTCGAGCGTGTACGGCTCGTCCTCGCGGATGCCGCCCTTTTGCCGCGCGATGCGGATCTGTTCCTCCACGGTATCCACGCCGTCCAGATTCGGAAGCAGCAGCCCGCGCTTCCGCCCGCGGCTGACGATGACGCCGTAGCGCTTTACATCGAGCGCATCCGGCGAATTGATCGGTTCCGTTTCGCCGAGCACGTCCACGCTAATCTCGAGCCCGCTCAGTTCCTTTGCGGTGACCGGCGAAAAGCGCGGATCGTACGAACAGGCGCTGACGGCGTTTTCGATGATCTCCTCCGCGACATTTTTGCGCGTCGGTGCGATCGTGCCGATGCAGCCGCGCAGCCGTCCGTCCTTGTGCAGGGAGACAAACGCCCCCGCGCGCGCGGACAGCAGTTCGTCCGGCAGTCCGTCCGGCACGGAAATGCGCTCGCGCCGCAGCACCCATGCGGTGACGGACGCCCGCGCAAGCCTGACGTACGCGTCGCTCTTCTCCGCTTTCTCGCGGCATTCGCGCTCCGTCCGTTCGCGGTACGCGTCCAGAAAACGCCGGCTTTCGTCCGCGCCGTCCGGATAGAACGTGCAGATGCCGTAGCCGACGCCGGTCACGTCCTGATGCGACAGCGCCGTTGCTTTTACCTTCAGCCCGTCGAACGCACCCGCCATGATCACAAACGACCGGTGTCCGCACTCCGCCGCCTTTTCGCAGAAGGTCTCGTCAAATTCCAGCAGCTCGCCGAACGCCGCGCGTCCGCACACGTCCATGATGCGGCGGTCGTATTCCGGTCCCTCCGGGGCGAATCCGTACGGTCCGTACGGCTGCAGCTTGTGCGAAAGGTCCCCGCTTGCGATCAGCACCGCCCGCGTTCCGGTGTCCTCGACGGCTCGGGCGATCAGCTGCCCCAGCCGGTAATGGTCGCAGAGCGACAGTCCGGACAGCCCGATGCGTACAAGCTTCCCGCCCGCATATTTCTGCCGGATGAACCACAGCGGCACCATCGTGCCGTGATCGAGCGCCGCGTCCCGCTCGCCGAGCGTGCCCGCGGGGAAATCCTCCGCGTCCGCGAGCTCCGAGATACGCTGTACAAGCGCCGTGTCGTACCGCTCCGAAAACCGCACGCCGCCCGCGCGAAACTGCCGGAACGAACCGGACGCGCCGCTGCCGGGCGAGATGTGAAAGTAATCCGCGTACATGACGGAATGCGGACTGGTGACGATCAGCGTGTCCGGCTTGAGCGCGGCGATCTCATCGGCCACGCGCTCGTATGATCGCGTCGTTTCCGAAATCTGTTCTTCGCTTCCCCGCCCGACGTCCGGAACGATCATCGGCGGATGCGGAACCATAAATGCGGCAAGAATCGCCATCGGTTGCCTCCTTTGTCTGCCCTCAGCGCAGCGTCCTGAGATATGCCTTGTGTTCGTCCGAAACGCGGAAGCTCTCCACCGCTTTCTGAATCGTCTTTTTGTGCGTCCAGTCGTCCAGCCTGCGGGTTTCGAGATACGGAAGCGTCTCGTCATAGCGCTTCGCGAGCGCCGTTGCGAAATACCAGGCGATCATCATTTTAAGATAATAGTCTTCGCCCGTTTTGGAAGCGACCAGATCGAGGTATTCCTCCTTGAAATCCGCGTCCAGAAACTCGTTCATCAGCATGCGGATGCCGAACCGCGCCGTATACACATGCTCCGACGCGATCCAGTTTCGGAGATACGGCAGCAGCTTTTCGTGGTTTTTGCGGAACGATTTCGGCGTCGCCTGATCCGAGACCGGCCAGCAGTCGACATAGGGAAGAAACGCTTCCGTGCGGCGAATGCATTCGTCGAAATCCCGGATTTGCGCGATCACAAAGAAATGAATCAGGTTTTCCTCGTAATACTTGTGCGGGAGGTCGTTCAGAAACGCGTCGCGGTCCGCGCTTTCATAGACCGCCTTGGCGATCGCGCGCATCTCGGGCGTGCGCACGCCGACGACCGTTTCCGGCGGGATGTTCGGAACGAGCTTCATCTGAAGATCCCGGTACGCTTCGTCTTTGACCTTTTCGAGCCTGTCATACAGTGTCATTCGGCGCCTCCATGAAAGTTGTGAAATCGATCTCTTCGGTCAAGGCGCGTTCCGCTTTGTCCAGACACGCCCGGATGGCAGTTTGATCGCTCCCCGCGTCCTTCAGCGCCTTGACGGCGCTCCACCACAGCGGCTTCAGACAACGGTACAGCATCAGCGCCGTGTCCTTTTCGAGCTCCGAAAACCGATAGCATTCCGCCGCAATCTTCAGCGCGTCGCAGATGCCGGAAACCCCGTCGCTTTCACGCATCAGATAGTTCAGAAAAACGTCCCTGCCGCAGAGATTGAAATCGTACACGCCGACGAATCTGCCCGCGTCGTCCAAAAGGATGTTCGAGGCATTGAGATCCGCCTGAAAGACCGAGGTCGGAAGCTGCCGGTAGACCGGCTCCAGCGCCGCGCGGTTGTCCGTCCACAGCCGCCAGATCCGTTCCGTCTGCTCGCGGAACGCCTCGGGCAGCTTGTCCGCGTATTCCTTCCACGTCAGCGCGTTATCCAGAACCTCGTCCGTTTTGTCGCTCGGGCAGAACGTTTCGAACAGGCAGTATGCCGACGGGTACGGCGAATAGTCGAAATACTGCGCCGCGATCCGCGCCGTCATGCGCCAGATGTCGCGTTTGTAGCTTTGGTACAGCGCGTCATCCTGCCCGAAATCCTCCGAAAACCGGTCCTCCGCCGGACGGTACGGCGCAAACGCCTCGGCGTATGCCGTGCATCGGTGACCGTTGTATTCCACCATGGGAAACCGGCCGGCCTTGTCCGTAAAGATACGCGGGCAGTCATAGCCGAGCTTCCGGTATTCCTCGACCGTCCGCTGCCAGACGGCGATCTTTTCCGGAAACGTAAAATCGTTGTCGGCAAGCTTCAGGACAACCTTGTTCCCCGCGTCCGTTTCAACGATGAACGTCACGCGGAAATCGTCCTCTCCGCGGCCGGTGTCGATCGTGCGGACCGCGACCGGCGTTTCGTCGAAGAACAAAGCGAATATTCGATTGAATGCGGTATCCTGTTCCATATTCTTTATAAACCGTTTTCAGTATTTCAGCCGGTACGTCCGGTTCCGTGAGGTTCCCTCCGCCACAACGATCCCGTCGGCGATCAGCCGCCGGAGAACGGTGCGCACGCGCAGCTGCTTGAGTCCGGTCGCGTCCGCGATCTCGGACAGTCTGACGGTCGGGTGCTCGGTCAGGTACGCGACGATGGTGCGGAACTGCCTGCGCTGGGCGCGGCAGGCCGCGTCCGTTTTCCGTTCCTGCTTCGGATCGGTCGCTGCGTTGAACATAGCGTTCAGCTCCTCGGCGGTGCATTGACAGTCGCCCTCGCCGTTGCGGAAATAGCAGTTTTTCGGGCTGCCGTTCACCCACACCGGCCGCACCGCGCGGCTTGCCCGCGGCACGCGGATCACGACGATGCGTTTTCCGTCGACCGGTTCGATCGTGACATCCTTTTCGGAAAGAACGTTGACGCTGGCGACGTTCGGATCGTTGACCGCGGTCCAGAAATCCCGGACCAGTTCTTCCGGATCCGGCAGCCGGATTGCGTGCAGGGATTTGTCTTCCAGCTCCTCGACGCCGAGCAGAATCAGCCCGCCGAGCGTGTTGGCAAACGCGGAATACGTCTCCCAGATGCTCTGCGGCAGCCCGCCGACGGCGCGCTTTGCCTCGATGCGGTTGTTCTCGCGGTACTGTTCGAGATGGTTGAGATCGATCATCCTGCACCTCCGGACAAATCTCCGATTCCATTATAGCCGAAGCCGCTCCGCAAAACAACACTCTTGCCCGCCGATCTTCCGAAAAAAACGCCTATACGGAAAAAGTCCCCGCTTCGGGGGACCTAAGGCGCCGCGATCTCACCGCGGTTTTGTTTTCGGTTCGCGATCCGTTCCGTACGCCTGCACGGAAACCGGCGCCGCGGAGAATGGCACGCCGTACGCGTCGTCCAGATCGATGAAAACCGGTCTTGCGGGTTCGCGTTGCTTCTTCCCTTCCGTGCCGGTCCGCTTTCCCTGCGCGGCGGGGCGTCCGTCGCGGGTTTGATCCTTTGCGTAATCCATCATCGTTCCCTCACCGAATCGTCATAGCAAGCTCGATCTCGTCTTCGTCCGCGTTTCCGGTTGCGGAAAAGCCCTTGCTTTCATACAGCTTGAGGGCAACCGGATTGTTCCTGTTGCAGGTCAATGCGACGCGGTTCGAATCGCCGAACGGCTTTGTTTTGATATAGTCCAAAACCCGATCCAGCGCTTCGCTGCCGCAGCCGTGTCCCTGCACAGATGCGTCGATCATCATGTGCCAGATATCATACTCCGGAATATCGTAATCATAGATGACCATGACATATCCGATCATCTTCCCGTCCGCATAGATGCCGAACGGCTGACACTGATTCCGGTACACATACGCCTGCGCAAGGCTCCGGATCGGATGAGAAACGAATTTCTCCTGCTCCGGCGCCTTTTCAGGCGAAACGCCTCCGGAAAATTGTCTTCCGTGATTGGTTTCAGCTCCGTCATTGTTCCCTCCGTGTATCCCGATTCCATTCTCTCAATATCCGGCATAGTCGAACCTGAAATACGTCCACTCGCCGTACTCGCTCTGTCCCGCCGGGCAGAGAACGGTATGCGTTTCGTGATCGAACGATTCAAATTCATACTCCCACAGGGGCGCGAACGTCTCGTCGTCTGCGACGTATGCGGGGTGCGGATGGTCCTGCGAATAGTGCGAAACGGCGTAGAACGTCGACGGATCGTAGGAATCCTCCTCCTCACGCTTTTCGTCGGTCATCATAAAGTA
>JAEEGI010029469.1_pt1 | contig 10371 bp, 8 predicted proteins | sample 8958751 | NCBI WGS metagenome assembly JAEEGI01 (sample SAMN16246545, study PRJNA631951) | gut metagenome | biome: gut microbiome; feature: rumen; material: KS-attached | host: Bos | place: Iran: Karaj | collected 2018-10 | reverse complement strand
ATAGACTCAAAGTCAAATTTGATGATACCATCTGACAATCGGGAAATCTTATTCAAAGCAGTATACTTGTCGATAGTTCCCTTTTCCAATTCGGAAAGGACATCTTTCAAACCAGGTATGTATGTCGTCAATAATTTATTCTCGTCCACATGGTGAACAATCTTGAAAAGACGTTCATCAAAAATGGCGACCCGGCGGCGTAACGCGTGTAAATGGGAATAATACCATTCTTCATTCAAAGGTTCCCTGCGGACCAACCGGTCGGAAGAATTCGCCCCGGAAATTCCATCGATCGCCTTGATTTGCTGATAGGAAACACCCGGATTGTCACCGTCGATCCCATTCTTTTTCTTCCAGTAGGAGATGAATTCGCCCCTGGAAGAATGATGCTTCCGATACATGTATTCGGCAACATCAGAGACCGTTTGCTCACCTTGAATTACCTCAGACTCTCCCGAAACTCGTATTTGGTGGTATCTGACATGATCGGGAGGGATCTGGTCATCACAAATAAAGAAAACCGGTGTCTCCTCGTCATCCTTTAGATAGTAATAACGATAGACTAGCGTGAGAACCTCTTGGGCAAGCAAAGACCGCTTCTCCTTCAAAGACGCTTTCAATGCCGATTTGTCTTCTTCGTTTTGCTCCTTATTTATTTCGTTGAGTATGGCGCGCACCTGTTCGTAAACGGACCAAATCTCCTTCTCGTCATCCTCAGAATCCCGCCAAATCAAGACTCTGTTGGACGTATAGGGCCGGAGTTTGTTATAATCGCGTTGATTTGCGACAATAAAATAGCGGAAAGGATCCTGGCTCTCGCGTAAAAGACTGTCAACAGAATCGAACAAGACCCAATCAATGGGAAAACCCGCTGCAATTTCACCGAAATACTTCTTTTTGTCTGCCAATTCCTCTCCAACCACCGCCACCAGCCTGTTCTTGCGAAGCGCGATAATGTATCGCAAATGCTTCTCTTTCGTCAATTCCACCGCGACCAATGGCATCTGTTTACCTGCTGGCGTTTCAATCGGAGATTGACGAGGCGGTTCAGATTTATTCCAATTTACCCCTTCGGGGTATCGGGCAAACTTTCCCTCGTCAGTTTCTTGCCGTAGCCAGGCAGAGGAAATGCGAATCTCCTTGATTCCCTTATTGGACTCGATCATCCTTCCAGTCGATCGGTCCACGAATTCCTCGTAAAGACCCTTCCCGATCTCCTTGAGGGGAGAATTGTCACCGTAATCCAAATTATCAGTGATCGTCAACAAATACATCTGCTTCCTGTCCGGTGCCGAGCGATAGAGTTTTAGCCATTCAGGATCTTTAATACGCTCCTCGATCTGTAACTCTTGATCATCATCTTCAGCACTTAGCCGGCTGCCGTCCAGCACATCAAATGTGAAGCATAGATTCCCATTCTGTATATTGCGCAGATCTCCATGTTTCGCAGCATTCCTTACGATATTCTCGATAATGGCGAAAATGGCTTGGCGTCCAGTCAATCCGCCCGGGAGGCAGAAACTGACTTCGCGCATTTTGGCCATTGCGGGATGATCACTGTAAGATGTTTCCGGACTTAATCCAAAAACCTCCTTTTTAACACTCCCGTCTTCGTTACGCGAATAACTGGAAAAGCCGAACAAGATATCATGTCGGGTCGAGAACAAATCCGGATTATTCCTGTCCAGGTACATATTCTTTCTGGAAAGTCCTTCAGACTTGGCGATGTAGGAGAGAAGAATGTTCATGGGACGATTCTTGTCTTCATCTGAGCTTTTGCCCGACTTGTGACGTAAAAAGCGTAAATCAGGATTAAGCTCATCATAGATGGCATCCTTCAGGTTGACAGGGGCCCCATAAGGAATATAATCCGTCGCAATCGTCGCGATAAAATCTTGACGTTCCTGAATATAACCGATGAAACGCCCCAACCCGACCAGGAAAGGTAATTCGACGTCTTGTCTCTCAAAAGGAAGATACTTCAAGACGTCACTGTCCTTACGCATGATCGATGCGACATCCCCCATTTCTTGCTTGAGATAAGCCATCACATGACTTCCCAGGTTGTGGCTGATATTCCGGGACATGATGGCGGCCTTGGCCGATTTGTCGGCTTCGGATTTGGCCTTGTCCGACAGCTCCAGGGCAATTCTGAAAAGGGAATTGTAGGTGATTTGCAACCCTAAGAACCATAGTGCATTGGCTATGGTCCCTACGGTATCTTCGTCAAATGATTCTTTGACAAAGTACACAAAGATGGCTCCCAGTCCCTCAAAGGTTTTTGCATTATCTTTGCCCGGATAACCGATCAAAGGGATCGAAAGAAGATAGGAATTTAAAACCCTGCTGTCGTTATGCAGATACCGGTTGTAGCAACGATGCAATAAGCCATTGCGTGCAGTACACTTATCCTTATCATCATTTTTAACTGTCGCTTCCAAGGTCCCCTGATATTCTTCATAAGAATAATGGAAAGACTTATTCTTGAAGCAAACGGATTCGGTAAGGTTCAATTCCACCTTCAGCCACTGTCCGTCCTGGACATTCTCGGAGGGATCCTGTTTGTAATCAGTATCGATATCGGAAGTATCGGTACTATTCGTTCGGGAGAAATAATACTTCGAATGACGAGGTTTGCCAAAAAAGTATGGATGATAGAACAATCCGCGTCTTTCCTCCTTTAAAGGTATATATACTCTCTGGTAGGTCTCTTCCAGTTTATCATCTGCGACGAATCGATGTCCGGGATCGCATACCGTGATGAAATCCGCCAGCTTCCCATCGTTCCTGAACGACGAGGGAATTGCCGAGAAATCAAGGAAAATGGATGCATCATCCCCCAATTGCTGCCGTAGATACGTTAAAAGAAGCTTACTTCCAGACTGTACGAAACAATCACCGCCTGCAGTATTTGAAATCGCCTTCAAAAAATTGATTCCTTGCCATCCATGATCACTTTTTTCTCTCAACACCCCTACATAGTCTTTCTCGTCTTTTGAAAAACGATTAATCTCTCGATGCAAAGCGATTCGTGTCTCCCAAGTCTGCTCCATTTCAGACAAAACGCTTTCTTTTGAAGCGGTGTTCTCGGACGCACGGAATGGTTGACTATCTCGATGATAAATACCCGAAGTGTAATACAGATCAGGCTTATCCTTCGCCAGCTTAATCAATGAAGGGCTCTCCAGTTCACCATATAAACCCTCTAAGAAAAACCGAGTTTTAGTTGGAGGCAAAATGTTCGTGTACACCAGTTGCCCGGTCTCAAAAAAACGCCCATATTTAGCAACATAATCCGGTTGTCCACTTCCTGCGCTCATCTGATTAAAAAGAATCATCCCGTCCTCTTTCAGATGGCTCTTCGCAATCCTGGATTGAGAGTAAAACTCCTTCAGCCCATCTTTTCCGCCCCGTGCGAACCAAGGGATATGCTCCGTCCTGGAGGGGTCATAGAGGTGGTAAGGCGCCGTCAACACGATGAGGTCGAAAGAATTCGGCGCAAACTGCTTTTCACTATAGAAGCCTTCAACCAGATTAATCTCAAGATGATTCGACAGACCGTTGTATCTGGCCCGTTCAATGGCGAGGGCGTTCTTGTCGAGACAGGTCACTGTCGCTTCCGGGAAGTTTTTCTTCAGAAGAAGCCCCCAGAAACCGGAACCGCAACCGACATCCAGTATCTTGACATTGTCCCGGCCTTTCATGAAAGCCTTGACCTCCTCTTGATACAACATCCACGTCAAGGGCTGTTCTTCGTAGAAGATCGGCATGATCTGTTGGATACGACGACGCACGTTGAAGGCGTCGACGTAAAACTTCAACCCCTCGAATTCGGGAAGGGGATTGTTAAAATCGATCTTATTGGAGGACATAATGAATATCGTTCCCGGTATAGTTGATGATGAAGAGCGTCGTTTCGATGTCGCCGGAGTCGTCGAAGTCCACATGGCCGGTGATGCCGTCGAAAGAGACCTCCTGAATGGCGATCCCCTTCAGGTGAGCATAGTAGATGGCGAAAACCATATCATAGGCATAGGCATCCGTATACCGGGGCTGGCGGTGATACTTGGAGACGAATCTCTTCTGCCATGCTTCTTTCCGGGGCGACGTCTCGACTTCGTAAGAGGGGACGATATAGTTGACGTGGCTTACGATTTCTTCGCTCAGATCATCCTTCGCGTCCATGAAATCATACGTGTACAGGTTGTCGCAGCTTGTATTGATCCCATACTCTTCAAACGCCTTCGCAATTCCGATGAGATTGTTCTTGAATCCATTCACATACAGCGCGTCGATCCCATACTGCCTGACCTTGGCGGCAATGTCCTTGAAATCATTCTTGTCGGCGTTGTAAGGCTCCAGATAATACTGGATGCCATGGTCTTTGAAAAAGGGGACAAGGATATCGTCCACCAGTTCGTCGGTATGGGGAAGCTGGACATAGACGATGGCGATCTTCTTCGATTCCTTTTCCTGGACAAAGCGCTTGATGTATTCCGCTTCCACCCTGTAATTCACCCAGCACCGGTAGGCGTTCGGATACCGCTGTGTCACGTAGGCATCGAAAATCCAGGTGAAATGCGGGATGTTCAGCTTTTCGACATCGTCGATGATGGACATGGTCTGCGGCTTGACCCCGGATACGTAGATATCGTTCCCTCTCCGTTCCTGCCCGCTGAAAATCGTCTTGGCGGAAGTGGCGTCGCTGGCATTGTCCTGAATGTCCAAGGACAGCACGAAGGAAGAATCCATGGCCGCCAAGTCGTCCTTGGCCAGCAGCATTCCGTCCCGGATCGACTCGCCATAGGTGGCCAGGTCTCCGGTAATCGGGACATTGCAGGCGATCCTTACATCTGCGGCCGTATCCCGCTGACAACTCCGCCATCCGATGAATCCCAGGATGACAATGACGATGATACCAAGAATAATTCCGGTTTTTTTCATGATATTCCTATATAAACATTTTTCTTTCCAATTCATCCAGGCCCATGCCGGGGGTGACCGTTCCGAGGGTCAACAGAACGGTCTTGTCGCAAAAGCGCACCGTTTTCGCGATATTCTGCTCGATCAGGACCATCGACACGTCCGTCGCCCTTCGGAGCGCTTGAAGCATCGAGAACATCTCTTCCACCGCACGGGGGGCCAGCCCCGCACTCGGCTCGTCCAGAATGGCCAGCTCCGGTTCTGTCGCCAGGGTCATCGCCAGCGCCAGCTGATGCTTCTCGCCCCCGCTGAGCTTGTCGGCCATTTTGAGCTGCAGCTTCCTTTTGGGCTCCTGAAGCAGGGGGATGATATCCCGCAACTGTTCGAGGGACGCACGCTTCCCGGCGTTGAAGGCGATCTCCAGATTCTCCCACACCGACAGGTTCTGGAACACCTGGCCGCCCTGCTGCATGATGGAGATTCCTTTCCGCACGATCTCATGGGTGGGGAGGTCCATGATGGACTCTCCCTGGAACAGGATCTCGCCCTTCCGGATGGGAATCATGTTCATGATGGCCTTGCCGAGGGTGGATTTCCCGGAGCCGTTCAGGCCGATGATGCCGACGGCTTCGCCCTTATCAACGGACATGTCGATGCCGCGGAGGATGTCGACGCCCGCTTTATAACCGCCCTTGAGCCCCGAAATCTTCAGCAGTTCACTCATAGGCCCAAGTAGCTGTTTCTGACGTTCTGGTCGTCCAGGACCTCGGCCGTAGGGCCGATTTTGGTGATGACGCCGTCGTCAAGGTAAGCGCAGGTGTCGGCAATCTTGCGGACAAACTGCATGTTGTGTTCGATGAGGAGGACGGTGATGCCGTCCTTTTCCACCATATTGCGGATGATCCTTTCAATGGCTTCGATATAAACCGGATTGACACCCGAAGTGGGTTCGTCCAGGAGGAGGAGTTTGTCGCCGCCCATCAGCAGGCGGGCGAGGGAGAGCAAGCGCTGTTCGCCATAGGAAAACGACGAAGCATCGACGTCCAGCATCGACAGATACTTGCTGTCAGCGCCGAAGATGTCTGTCAGGACAGCCTTGGCCCGTTCCTCTTTTTCCAATTCCTTTGCTTTCACCTTGCGGGGATTGAAAAGGGACTGGAACGGCATCTCTCCAGTTCGATCGTCAGAGGCGATCTTCATGTTCTCCATCAGGGACAGGCCGTCCAGGAGCTGTCCACCCTGGAACAATCGGCCGATGCCCATCAGGGAAATCTTGTGCGGAGAAACCTTGTTCAGATTATGCCTGTCGAAGACAATGTCTCCCGTGTAACCCTTCTCAAATCCGGTGATGATGTTGAAGAGCGTCGTCTTGCCGGTCCCATTGCCCCCGACCAGCGCGGTGATCTTTCCGGCCTCGACGTTCAGGTTGACGCCATTGAGCAGGTTGAACGTCTCTTTGCGAGCGTTCGTGAAACTCATTTTGATATTCATGATCTCCAGGAGCATGCTACTTCAAATCAGTTTCACCGAACAAGCCCCTGGGGCGGAAATACACGACGAGGATGAGCGCGAGCCCATAGATAATCTGGCGCAGGTTTGCCGCCTGGGCGGCCGGCAGGCCTACAAACCTAAGCAGCTCGGGGAGCAGGACAACGAACAAGGCGCCGAAAACAGGACCCTTGACATTGCCGATCCCTCCGATGAAGAGGGCGCTGATAATGAAGATGCTCTCGTTCAAGGTAAAGCTGTTAGGGTGGATATAGCCCATGAAGGAGGCATAAAGGACGCCGGCCACACCCGCTACGGCCGCGGAAATGAAGAACGCCCAAGACTTGGCCGTCGCCGTGTCGCGCCCCATGGACTGAACCGACAGTTCATCGGCCTTGATGGCGCGGAGCTCGCGTCCATAAGGGGAATCATGCAAACTGACGAACAGGAGTATGACGGCGGCTGCCAAAACGATCGACAAGGCCAGATAGGAGTAGATGCCGGAAATCTCCCAGATTCCGAGTATCTTGATGTCGGGAACATCGATCCCGTTCGAACCCCGGGTAACGGATTTCCAGTTGTACAGGATCGTGTAAACAATGAGCTGGAAACCCATCGTGGCCAAGACGAAATAATCTCCCTTCAGCTTGACCGATGCATAGGAAACCACGAAACTGAACAGGCCGGTAACCAAGGACACGATGGCGATGATGGCCACGAACGGCAGATTGAACTCCGTCAGGAAGAGCGTTCCGATATAAGCGCCGATCCCGTAGAAAGCCGCCTGGCACATGGTCAGCAGGTTGGCCAGGCCAATGGTAAGATTGGCGCTGAGCACCAACATGATGTAGATGTTCAGCATGATTGCGATATGAAGGAGATATTGCATCTTTATACCGCTCTTTGTCTCAAACCTGCAATTCCTTGAGGGCGAAGGAACAAAAATACCAGGAGCAGCGCGAAAGCGATGGCGTCCTGCCAGTTGGACGAGAACTGGAATACCGTCAGGGATTGCACCACGCCCAGCACCAGGCCGCCTGCGACACACGTCCAGAACTTCCCGTTTCCGCCGATGATCATGGCGACCATGGCATTGATGAGAACGGTCATGCCCATATTGGGATGCAGCGAAAGGTCAAAGACTGTCACACAGCTGGCCAGTCCGATGAACAGGCCGCTGAGTAGGAATACGATGGAAACGGTCCTTTGCTTGTCGTAGCCCAGTGTCTCGAACAACGTCTCATCGGAACTGAGGGCCCGGACCTTCAGGCCGAGTCTCGTCCCGTCGAGAAGAACCAGAAACACCGTGATGGCCATGACGGCGGCCATGGTCTGATACAGCTGCGGGGTGGTTAAGATCAGGTCCCCGAACTGGTAAGTCCTGATGGACCTCATCACGGCCTTGCTCTCCGTCCCGAAGACCATGGCGAGGAAGTTCACGATGACCGTCATCAATCCGATGGAGGCGATCATGACGGCGTTCAGGGAGGAATGCTTTTTTCGCAGGGGCCGATAGACGCCGACCTCGGAAAGCAAGCTCAATCCCATCGTAAGGATAATGGCCAATGCCGCCGCGACGATGATCGGAAGCCCCAACTTCCCGGAAAGCCACCAGAACATATACGCCGCAAAGACATAAATGCCGGCGGCGGCGATATGGAAAATGTGCGTGGTATTATATACGAGAGCAAACCCTATCGCCAGGAGGGAATAGAGCAAGCCCGTGATCAGGCCATTGATGATGAATTGCCAAATCATGCGTCCATTAATGGCATAATATACAAAAATAGTGATTTTTCTTTAGAAAAATGAAATGAATCGTTTTTCCAGGATTTCTTCCTATCTTTGTCCCGACTTCAAGGCCCATCCTTGAAGGCTCGAGACTCCGGCCCGCCGGAGGGGTAAGATTCCGTATCGCCCTCGGCGACAATTGGGTGGCCGTTTGGCACGGAGTCGTTTTATCATATTCAGAAAAACTGTTTGGATAATTGAGGATATTGCTTACCTTTGCAGAAAGGAAGCAAATCCGGAATCTGCGGAGTCATTTTGGACTCTTAGCGTCGGTGAGCTTCTTTTTTTTGTACATGGTGGTAGTGGCCAGTTCTAAGTGCCCTCTCCGGACTTCTTCAATGAGGACATAGATTTCATCTGCGATGCTTTTGGTGTAGATTAATCCTGGGTTTCCGTTCTTGCATTGGACGGGTTCGATAGTTTCGGCATTGAGAACGATGTCGCTGATCCGTAATAGGTCTTGGCATGTGACGGGCTCCTGTCCTCTTAGTCGCTCCCGCTTACCCGAATGTCGGTGCATAATGTGTTTTACGGCAAAGTTGTCAAGGACGTGCCAGTAATCTGGATATTCCGGCAGGGATGAAGGAACAAGCCGGGTTTTCATCAAGCGGTTCTCGCCGATGACTTTGGCTTGCGATATGAATTCTTCCAGACTACCGAGGTAGTACTCGAACAGCGTGCTCATAGAGTCCGCAAGTTGGGAAAAAGAAAGATTGTAAACAAGATTGTCAAGAATTAAACGGATAATCTGTATGTTGTTGATTCTGAGGCGGTATCTGGATGTGAAGTAAACTATTCAAAACTAAGACGTTCTTGTAATGTGCCGAATGACAATGCTTTAGCAGATTACCCGTTTTATAATTGTGAATGTCAATAGTTTTGTTATTAGAGACCAGCCTACCAAATCGTTTGCAACAACTGCTGAATGATTTCGAGCCAAGTGCGAAGATCCGCCATCGCGGTGGGATGCGGTTTGTTGGTGAGGGGGCGATCTATTACCGATAGGGACTCTACTTGAACTCTGCAGTTAAGGTCCGGAAGTCCCTTTGCCTGAAGCGAAAAAAGGAAAATCGCTTTCATTATTCGGGATTAATCTTTATCTTTATGCCGATAGGAGAAAGGACCACATTCATGAATCGGCTCACAGATAAAGAACGGAAAGCCTTTATGGACGACATGTGCTCATTTGATGAGCGGATGCCTTGCGTGGGTGTTTTTCGGTACAATCCGGTTGGCCATCGACTAATTGGGGTACGGAAGAGTGAGGTTACTCCGAAGATGGTAGAAGATGCAGCTGATAAGGGCAAGTCTTTCATCGATCATCCGCAGGGGGAGAGTAAGTATGGGGCTGAGGGAGATTGTTGTGGGCGCGTTGTTTGGTCGATAGACAAGTTCATGGTACTCGTGGGTAAATGGGCAGAGCCCCTCCAAGAGGAACTGACGGAATTGCTTGAGAAAGAATTCTCGTTGCCGTACTTCGAGTTCGTGTATGACGAGCGTTGGGATTTGGGCCATGGGTGGTCGGGGGATATGTCGAGATAGTTTAACGTCGAGGCGTGCAATGCCGGATAGTGGATTGGTGGGTAAAGGAAAAGCGTTTAAGGTTTTTTCACTGGCTAATTGCTTTGTTATTCGAAGTTGCTTTGCGAATGTCATATTCAACCATAATTAAGTAGTGGTAGAAACTAATTCTATTTATAATGTCTACTGATTTACTGAGTTCATTACTAGCTATGCCAGAACTCCTTCGTGAGATTTATAAGGATTTGGCTAGCCCTAGTGTTAAAGCGATAGGGGATGCTCTTGGAACAGTCTTTGAGTATGGCACGAGTTTTCTTTTACCGCTAAAATTAAAGAATGAGAAGACGAAGGAAACGTTTGCTCATAATCTCGAGGAGTATAGGAAAAAGTTAGAGTCTATTCCTGAAAGCGATCGCTGTGAAGTCCATCCTCAGATTGGCACTCCTATCATTGATAGGTTAACTTATACGACTAATGAAGAGATTGCCGACATGTTTACTTCTTTGTTAGCCAGTGCGTCAAATAAAAATACAGTGAAGTATGCACATCCTTCATTTGTCGGTGTCATAGAAAATCTATCTGTTGATGAGGCGCGAATTAGCTCTTATTTAAAAGGGAAAAAGTACAGAGAGGTTTTTACTTTTAGAT
>JAEEGI010029468.1_pt1 | contig 10371 bp, 10 predicted proteins | sample 8958751 | NCBI WGS metagenome assembly JAEEGI01 (sample SAMN16246545, study PRJNA631951) | gut metagenome | biome: gut microbiome; feature: rumen; material: KS-attached | host: Bos | place: Iran: Karaj | collected 2018-10 | reverse complement strand
GAAGGGCCTGCAGGCGAGCGCGCCGATGGTGTATAGCGAAATGACGATGCCCGCCGTCGCGTTGTCGGTCTGGAACTTCTCGATGATGAACATCGGGAGGATGGGCAGCAACTGGTAGAAGCTGAAGAACAGCAAGAAGTTCGCCGCCGCGCAGGTCGTGAAGTTGCGTGTCCAGAGGGCTGGCTTTTGAGTTGCATCCGTCATATTGAATATCCCGGAGGCCAAAGATAGAAATTACTTCCCGAATAAATCTTTTTTAAAACGGCTGGTCCAGATTACTTCGTAAATCATTTGTCAAGGTCCGCCCACATCTCGTTCATATCCGTATAGCGCTTGGTCTTCGGGTTGTTTTCTAGTCGCTTTGCTTCTTCGATTGCATCTAGGAGTTTGTTAACCTGGCTATCCAGTTCGGAATCAATGCGGAAATTTTTAGCTACGGTGCTCATGTTCATAAATATGCCTTTTTTTAATTGCAAATGCAAGTATGTAGTTGTATATTTTATCCACCCGTGCAGAAATAAATTTATATTATGCGTGATATGGCATCAAGGAGCGCCTTATGACAACGACAAAAAGCATTGATTCCTACAGATTGACGGACTTGGAAGAGCCGACCGATGAAATGCTTGCCCAAATAATGAAGGAAGCCGCCGAAGATGCCCGCAAGGCAAACGCCGACGCAACCAAACGTTTTTTCGACGAAATCGAAAAGGCTGCCGCAACCATCCGTTAACAGGACAATTATGACTGAAGAGCATCGTCCTGTACTCATTGTCGTTGCCGGTCCTAACGGCTCGGGAAAAACAACCATTACGTCGAAGATTCTTAGGCATGAATGGTTAGAAAATGCCGTCTATATCAATCCGGATAACGTTGCCCAGGAACGCTTTGGCGACTGGAATTCTCCGGAAGCTGTTCTTGATGCCGCTCGTTATTGCAAGTCCTGGCGTGAAGAATCTTTGAAGAACTATCAAAGCCTTATTTTTGAATCTGTTTTTTCTTCAGACGAAAAAGTCGATTTTGTTTGCCGCGCGAAACAGCAGGGGTATTTCATCCGTTTGTTTTTTGTCGCGACCTCACACCCGTCCATCAATGCAGCAAGAATTGCAAAGCGAGTGATACAGGGTGGTCATGATGTCCCGATATCCAAGATTATTTCTAGATACCAGAAATCCATTTTCAACTGCAAGAAAATAATCCCTTCGGTTGACCGGCTTTATGTTTATGACAATTCGGTAGAAGACCAGGACGCCTCGCTTTTGTTCAGAATGTCGGACGGGAAACTAGCAAAGAGCTATACAGAGAACATTCCCCAATGGGCGATGACGATTCTGAAGTAGAAAAACGAAGATAGTGCAAGTCGCTGCTAAAAGATTTAGAAGAATCAACTAGGATTTTCTTTCACGCCTCAGGATGACTCTACCTGTCATTTTCTCTCAAGCATTACGATGGTTTCAAGATGCGGAGTACCCGGGAACAGGTCGAGCGGTTGCACCTCGCGCACGCGGTAGCCGTAGCGTTCCCATTCCTTGAGCGATGCGGGAATCTCGTCGGTGCCGCAGAATACGTGTGCCACGCGGATAGGCTTGCGCATGGCGAGCGCATGGATCACGCCGGGTTCGCAGCCCTTGCGGGGCGGGTCGAGCAGAATCTTTTCCGGTTCGCCGGGCACAGGACGCGGGAGCCTTGTCTGCACGAAAATCTCGTCAATCTTGCCTGCGATAAAGCGGTAGTTCTTCTTCAGGTGCTTTGCGGATGCCTTCGCGCAGTCGATGGAAGGGCCTTCCCATTCCACGCCCAGAACGTCCTTGGCGGCTTCGCCGAGCGCAAAGCTGAACAGGCCGTAACCGCAGTACAAATCCAGGAAGTGGTCTTCCTTGCCAAGCGAGAGCATGCGGCTCGCCGCCTTGATCAGGTTGTGAATCTGGCTCTCGTTAATCTGGCTGAATCCCGTTACAGGGTAGCGCAGGCTAAAGTGACCCAGGTTTAGGCTCATCTCGCGCGGGCCGTAGAGCTGCTTGAAGTTCAGGCCTTCGGTGGGGCGCTTCGATTCCAGGTAGTAATCCGATTCGGTCGTGTCCACGTAGGCGTGCGCTGCGGTCACGTGGAAGGGCGATTCCTTCAGTGCGTCCGAAATCAACTTGAGTTTACGCACGATGCTCGCGTCAATCTTCTTGATGTTGAAAATCACCACGCGGTACTGGTACGTGCCGCGGATGATAATCCAGTTGAGCGCGTAGGCGAGCGGCTTGTACGCGGGCGTAATGAGTTTTTCGAACAGGAAGTCGTAAATCTTGTTGTGCTCTTCGGGTTCGAGCATGGATTCCTGGCGGTCGAACTGCAGGTTGCCCGGCTGCATGTACACGCGGCGCTTGCTCGTGGTGCGGTACCCGCGGGGCATGGGGCTCGCGATAACCTTCTGCGGGTTGCCGGCAAGGCGGTTCACGTCCCAGAATTCCTGGATGGCGTCGTTCTTGACCTTCAGCTCGTCCTTGTAGTCAAGCATGGCGAGCGATTCGCCGTGGAGTGAGTCAGCCTCCTTGGTGTAGCCCGGAATCTGGTGTGCGATGGCTTGTTCGAAAAACATGATTGCCTCCATGTCGGCCGTTTTTACAGAGGCAAATTTAGAAATTATTTATATTTAGACGAAAGGAGGACGATAATGATTTTCAATTTACACGCGAAACTCTTGGTTCTTTCTGTCACGTCCCTGTTGGCGCTTTCCGCTTGCGACGACGATGACAGCAACTTCATCACACCGAAGTCAAACGAACACGAGACAGACGTATCCAGTAGCAGTTCCACGAACTCTTCGAGTTCTCGTAGTGACAAGACCAGTAGCAGCAGTGTTCTGGATAGTCGTGAAGATGTAGAAATAATGCCTTCGGGAACATACGACTGTTCAAAGTACAAGTGCATTACGACTGAATTCTTAAATCAGGATTTTCTAGAGGCTGGCAAGTATGGCGAGTTTCTGGATAAAAGAGATGGCCAGGTTTACAAGACCATTCAGATTGGTGATCAAGTATGGATGGCTCAGAATCTCAACTTTAATGCTTTGATGAGCTCTTGCTATAATGATTCTGTAGAATATTGCGAAAAGTTTGGGAGACTGTATACATGGATGTCCGCTATGGATACGGCTCGTGTATTTACGACCAATGCCAAGGGATGCGGTAATGAAAGGCTTTGTGACCCGGCTCTCATTCTTCCGGCACAGGGTGTTTGCCCCGAGGGCTGGCATATACCGTCATCGGAAGAATTGGGCACTTTAATTAAAGCTGTTGGTGGAAATCGTACATCCCGCAATGAACTTCAATCAAAAGAAGGCTGGTGCAGGGGTGGTGGATATTATGAGGGTGAAGACGAATTTGGCTTTTCTGCGGTAGCAACAACCGATTTTAGTGGAAGTTGTGGTGAAGATGGAGGCCATATTACATTTTTTTGGAGCTCTTCTGATGTAGGCTTCGAGAATGCGAAGACCATATACATAGCTTATAATAGAGCGAATCGATCTTCCGATTTGGAACCCAAGAAAAACGCGAACGCTGTTCGGTGTGTTAAGGGATATGCCCAGAAAGATACTTCTTGGAAAGAAAATTCCTATGCTGTAGTGCCTTCTGGAACGTACGACTGTACAAAATACAAATGCGTTACTACGGAATATTTGAATCAGGAGTTTCTCGAGTCGGGTAAGTATGGCGAAGTCCTGGACGAAAGGGATGGCCATGTTTATAAGACGATTCGGATAGGGGAGCAAGTGTGGATGGCTCAGAACCTCAATTATGAGTCAGTTCAAGAGTGGTTTGATCCGGATCCTAATCATAGTTCGGATGTGTCAGATTCCGGATATTGTTACAATGATGTGCAGGACAGTTGCGATGCGATGGGGCGATTGTATTCTTGGGCGCGTGGTCGGTACCTGTGTCCAGTTCGCTGGCGTGTAGCATCTTGGACTGATTGGAAAAAATTACTTGATTTCGTTGGTGATGAAAAGTCCTTGTTTTCGCAGAGCGTGGAAAATGGCACTGATCCCTATGGATTTTCAGCGCGGATTTCTGCAGAAGGAGATGGCGACGGTTATAGCATGAGGAGTGGTTCAACAGCTTTTTGGACGTCTACAAATGATAATGGCCGATATGCTTATCGAATGGATTTGAATGGTGTCGGATTGCATACCGGTGTGGCGGGTATTAAATACCCGGTCCGGTGCATAGAAAATGACCCGGCGGATCCTGATTGATTAGAAAACAAAAAAGACCCCTCGAACGAGGGGTCCAAGAGCGGCGGACCGGGATCGAACCGGCAACCATTAGCTTGGAAGGCTAAGGCTCTACCATTGAGCTACCGCCGCAACAAGCCCAATTATACAAAAATCGGGCATTTTTTAAAGGGTTTTGTCGAAAGATATTTGAAATTTACATAAAACTTGCTAAATTTTCGCCCACATTAACAATCATACCCAAGGAGTATACTTGTTCCCTAATCCGCGCGATCGTCGCATGCCCAACCGTCCCAGCGATGGGACCCGTACCAACGAAGATATCCATATCTCCCCGATTCGTCTTGTGAAGGAAGATGGCGAGGCCATCATCATCGAGACGAGCAAGGCATTGCAGATGGCAAAGGACGCCGGACTGGACCTGGTGGAAGTGTCTCCGAATGCAAAACCGCCCGTATGCCGCATCATCAACTACGGCAAGTACAAGTTCGAGCAGGTCAAGAAGGCCAAGGCCGCTAAGGCCAAGCAGCACGTGGTGAAGCTGAAAGAAATCAAGATGCACCCGAAGACTGCCGAGAACGACTACCAGTACAGGATCAAGCAGGCGGCCGAGTTCTTGCAGGACGGTATGAAGGTGAAGCTTATCATGCAGTTCCGTGGGCGCGAGATGGCGCACATGGACTACGGCAAGCGCCTGATGGAACGCGCCAAGGAAGACCTGGCACCATTCGGCGATTTGGAAATGGACTCCAGGGTGGAAGGCAACACAATGCTTTCTATCTACGGTCCTAAACGTGGTGCGGGTTCTGCCAAAAAGCAGGACCAGGCACCGAAGCCCGCAACCGAGCCAAAGGCAGCAGGTGAGGCTTAACATTAACCTACGAGGTACAAATGCCTAAAATGAAAACACACAGCGGTGCTAAGAAGCGCTTCCGCGTGACGGGTTCCGGCCACGTCAAGTTCAAGCGCGCTGGTATGCGCCACATTCAAGCCAAGATGACCACTAAGCGTAAGCGCAACCTTCGTAAGGGTGCACTCGTCAAGAAGGTCGATACCTATCACGTCAAGCGTCTGCTTGTAGTAGCATAAGGAGAGTAAGAATGCCACGCGCTAAAACCAGAGTTCCTTCCCGCGAACGCCGCAAAAAAATCCTCAAGGCCGCCAAGGGCTTCTACGGCCGTCGCAAGTCGAACCTTCGCCTTGCCATCGACGCAGTTGCTCACGCCGGTCAGTATGCCTACGCTCACCGCCGCGACAAGAAGGGCACGTTCCGCTCCCTGTGGATCGTCCGCCTCAATGCCGCCGTCCGTGAACACGGCATCAGCTACAGCCAGTTCATTTACAAGCTTTCCAAGGCCAACATCCAGATGAACCGCAAGGTTCTCGCGGACATGGCCGTCGCCGATCCGGAAGCATTCGCCAAGGTCGTCGAAGTCGTGAAGGCTGCTTAATTAGCTGACTTAGCGAAAACGCGAGAAATTGCGCTCCGCCTGTAACAGGGCGGGGCGCTTTTTTATGCGCGGAGCGCCTTGATTCAGTTTGTTTTTTCGCAAAAAAGCAGACCAAATGCAGGAAAATAGCCCTTTTGGTCTGCTTGAATCGAGTAAATCCTCCTGTTTTGTTGCGTACAAAGTGATTTTCAGCAGACCAAATGCCGCCGAACAACCCGTTTGGTCTGCTCGAACCTTTCAAATCCTCCTGTTTTGTTGCGTACAAAGTGATTTTCAGCAGACCAAAAGCCACCGAGCAGCCCATTTGGTCTGCTCGAGCCTTGCAAATCCTCCTGTTTTGTTACGTGCAAAGTGATTTTCAGCAGACCAAAAGCCACCGAACAACCCATTTGGTCTGCTCGCGCAGATTTGCTCACGCAGATTTGCACGCGCAGAATTGAATGCGCAATGGTCGGGTCTGGATCCTTCACACTCCGCGTTCAGGATGACGTAGGAGCGTCTAGAAAAAATTGACGTTCAGTTCGGTCTTCTTGCGGCCGGCGGGCTCGATGACCGCGGCGGAGAACTTTGCGGCACCGAACAGGCGGTTCACCGTAACGACGACTTCATCTTCGGTCATGGACTTGATGATTTTCTCGGAGTGTTCCATCGTGTGGAATTCCCCGAGGTGCAGCATCTGTTCCGCCATGCGGACGACGCGCTTCTCCGGGCTGTCTGCACCCAGGTACATCCCGCCCAAGATGTTCGTCTTGGTGCGCTCGAACTCGCCCTTGCTGAACCCGCGCTTCAAGAAGTTGCGGGTCTCGTTCAGCGAAAGCTCGAGGGCTGTTTTGAGCTGGTGCGGCTCGGTCGCAAGCGATACGCCCCAGTCGGTGCAGTCGCAGTAGATATCTGCGGTAGAATACACGGAGTAGGCGAGTCCCTTGTCTTCGCGAATCTTCTGGAACAGGCGGCTTGCCATGCCCGCACCCATCGCGACGTTGAAAAGCGAGAGGGCGCAACGCCCGCGCTCGTCCATCAGGTTGCGGTCAAAGCTCAAGCCCCAGAAGAGGTTCGACTGCGCGATGTCCTGCTTCTGCACGACCTTCACACTGTTGTGTGCTCTGTAGGTGTCTGCGGGCAACACGCCGGAGCATTTTTTCTGCGCGAATTTTTCCGCACAAAGTTGCACGAGTTCTTCGTGGTCCACCTTGCCCGAAGCGCAAATGAGGAGCGGAATCTCGCTTATGACCTGCTCCCTATACTTGAGCATCTGCCTGTGCGTGAGCGCCTTCACCTGCTTGACGGTGCCCGTGATGGAATGCGCGATGCCGCAACCCTTGAAGTGGATTGCATTGAACACGTCGCCCACGATTTCTTCGGGAATGTCGTCGTAGCTGTGGATTTCCTCGATAATAACGCGGCGTTCCTTTTCCATCTCCTTCTTGTCCATGCGCGGGTGCATGAGCATGTCGGCAATCACGTCGACGGCGAGCGGAAGGTGGCTGCGTTCAATCTGCGCGTAGAATCCGGTCTCTTGCCTTGTGGTGTAGGCCTCCAGGTTTCCGCCCTTGTCCTCGATGGCGTGCGCGATTTCGAGAGCGCTGCGCTTTTCGGTTCCCTTGAATACCAGATGTTCATAAAAGTGGCTCAGCCCGTATTCGTCTTTTGCTTCGTGTCGCGATCCGCGCGGCACCCAAACACCAACTGCAACCGAGTAAGCGTGCGGCATGTAGTCGGTCAGAATGGTGATGCCGTTATCGAGAACTGTTTTCTTAACTGCCTGTTTCATTTTGCGAGACTAATATAATTCTTTTTCGAAAAACTTATACGCGTCCGAATCGCCTTGTCTTGCGGAAAGGCCTGTCGCCGAAGCTGCGCTCGTCGCGGTCCTTGCGGAACGGGCGGTCTTCGAATTTGCCCGGCTTGCGGTCGGCGAACATCTTCTCGCGGCGCGCCCTGCGGTTTTCGAACGGACGGTCTTCGCCGAATTTTTTTCCGTGGTGATCGCCCCGGCCAAAATTGTGGCCACCGCGATGGAACCCGCGACGGCTTTCCCTGCTTTCGCGCGGGCCTGCGGGCGGTTCGTCAGTCATGAGACGGAACTTGGAATCGTTCCCGCGGATTGTCATCCCGGAAAGGATGTCCAGGACTTCTTGCGGGAGCGTCTCGGGGAGTTCGACCGTACTGAACCTGTCGAACAGCTTGATGCGCCCGATGTTGCTGCTGCTGATGTTGCCTTCGCCGGCGATGGCGCCCACGATATCCTTCGGAGTCACGCGGTCCATGCGGCCCACGCCCATGTAGTAGCGCAGGAACCCTTCTTCCACGCCGTTGCTGCCTTCCTTGCGTTCCTTACGCAGGCGGCTTTTTTCTTCGTTCGTAAAGTCGCCGGCGGATTTATCGGAATCTCGCCCGAGGAAATCCCTGCCGCCACGGTTCTTTTCGCGCGGGGCGTCAAGCGGCTTGAGTTCCGGGAACAGCGGCTGCTTCTTCTGCCAGATTTTGATGACGGCGGCGGCGATGTCGATGGCGGTTAATGTTTCGTTAGATCCTTCGACTTCGCTGTCGCTTCGCTCAGGATGACACTCTGCGTTTTGACTTTCGTTTACCATTGACTGGACGAGTTCCTTGAACTTGTCCAGTTCGCCAGTGGCAATCACGCTCCTGATCTTTTCCTTGAAGGCGGTGACGCGCTTGGCGCTGATGACTTCTGCCGTAGGCATTTCCATCACTTCGATGGGCTGGCGGGTGGCCTTCTCGATGGTCTTGAGCATGCGCTTTTCGCGCGGGGTGATAAAGAGGATTGCGTTCCCGCTTCGCCCGGCGCGGCCGGTACGGCCAATGCGGTGCACGTAAGATTCCGTGTCGTAGGGAATGTCGTAGTTTACCACGAGCGAGATGCGGTCCACGTCGATGCCACGGGCGGCCACGTCGGTGGCGACGACGATATCGAGCTTGCCCATCTTGAGGCGGTTGATGGTGCGCTCGCGCATGGACTGCGCCAGGTCGCCGTTGAGCGGGGCCACGTTGAACCCGCGGCTTTCCAGTTTCTCGGCAACTTCGGTCGTGTTCTGCTTGGTGCGTACGAAAATCAAGACGCCGTCAAAGTCTTCGCCTTCGAGCACGCGGGCAAGCGCCTCGATCTTGTGCTCGTTCTTCACCAGCAGGTAACGCTGGCGGATGTTCTCAACGGTCGTAGTCTTGCCCTCGATGCGGGCTTCCTCGTATTCGCCCAAATGCTGGTCGATAATCTTCTTCACGTCTGCAGGCATCGTGGCGCTGAAGAGTGCGCGCTGTGCGTCGGCCGGGATTTCCTTCAGGATGGTTTCCACATCTTCCATAAATCCCATGTCAAGCATTTCGTCGGCCTCGTCGAGCACGATGGCCTTCACGCTCGAAAGCACGATGGAACCGCGCTTGATATGGTCGATGAGTCGGCCCGGTGTTGCGACCACGATGTTCGCCTGGCGCTTGAGGGCGCGCAACTGCACTGCGATATCCTGCCCGCCGTAGACGGGAACCACGTGTACTTTCGGCATCTTCACCGCATACTGCTGGATAGCTTCCGCCACCTGGATGGCAAGTTCGCGCGTCGGCGTGAGTACGAGCATCGATGTCTCGTGCCCGTTGAAGTTGAGCCTGGAAAGCAGCGGGAGCGAGAACGCGGCCGTCTTGCCGGTGCCGGTCTGAGCCGTACCGAGCAGGTTTGCCCCCTGCAACAGTGCCGGAATCGCCTTCGCCTGGATGGGGGAGGGTGTCTCGTAGTTCATCGCCTTGATGGCTTCGAGAACTTCGTCGGCAAGTCCGAGATCTTCGAAGGTTACGAGTGCTTCGTCGCTCAGATCATCGTCGGAAGATTGTTCGATATCCGTGTTGTCTTCCTCGGCAGTAGCGTTGTCATGTCCGGCTTGACCGGACATCTCCTTTTCAACAGTCTGATCCGCGCAGTCCTTCTTCGACACGGCGTATTCTTCGTCCGATGCCGATGAAGTTGCCGAACAGTCTTCGTCAAGTTCCTGTTCGACTTCGCCTTCCTCGATTTCGACTTTCGTGCCGACATCGATGGCGGATTTGGGACCCTTCTTCAGCACGTCGCCTTCTTCATCGACGACTACGCCGTTCGGGTTCAGTGCGAGGAATGCTGCCTCGTCGGCTTCGTCTTCGTCCGCACCGCCAGCAAGAGCGCTTAGGAAAGCGTCCGCTTCACGTGCTATTTTGGAATTCGGGTTAATATCTTCTTCGGGAATACGTTCTTCGGTATTCTTAGTCATGATGCGCCTTCAGGACCCGTAAACTTCATCTGCGGCCCATGCCGCACTATCGATTGGTTCTTGTGCCGGTTACCCGGCTGAACCTTGAAAAGCCCCGAAGCGCACTCGCGCTCATAAACCTGAAGTCTGTTGGATCCTTTTATGGATTTGGGGCCAAATGTAGAAATAAGCTTTTTGATTTTAAAGGGTGGGTGGGAAATCTTCGAGAGAGGGATTGGACGATGCCGTCATTTCATTCCTGCATCGCCCTTCGGGTTACGGCCCTTGGCCGTAATCCTTGACTGCGTCTGGTTCGCTTTGCTCACCCGCAGTCAATCGAACCCTCTCCGAGGGTTCGTTCCACTAGCCTATTGAAACAAAAACGAGGCTTTTCAGCCTCGTTTTCGTTTCAAGGAGAGAGAGGGATTCGAACCCTCGGACCTGTGACAGTCTCCGGATTTCGAGA
>JAEEGI010029461.1_pt1 | contig 10373 bp, 4 predicted proteins | sample 8958751 | NCBI WGS metagenome assembly JAEEGI01 (sample SAMN16246545, study PRJNA631951) | gut metagenome | biome: gut microbiome; feature: rumen; material: KS-attached | host: Bos | place: Iran: Karaj | collected 2018-10 | reverse complement strand
TGATACTCGGTTACCACGTCCTTGCCGTTCAGCTTCACGGAGAAGCCAGCTGTAGCCCAATGAGGCACACGCAGTTTCATCGCGAACTTGCCTCCTTTCACAATGCGGATAGTGCTTTTCTCTGCCGGCCATTTGCATTCCTGACGAATCGTCACTTTCTTCGCATCCCATTGGGCGGTCGAGGGCAGATAGAGCGCAACCCACAAAGTGTTGCCGCCCACGAAATAGGCAGCTTCCTGATATTTCACGTGATTCTCTGCTCCCGTCCCACCGCAGCAGGTCGATTGGGGGGTCTCGTTACCCCATGGCTTCGAGGCATCCAAGCCCACAGCATACTGATAAAGCGTGGCATAACGCTCAGGATGGATGCTGCCCACCAGCTGATTGTAAAGCAACCGTTCGTAATAGTCCATATAGGCTGCGTTGTCGGGGTCGAAGCAGTTGAGGTCTTTCGACAGTTTCGCCAGGTTATAAGCGCAGCAAGTCTCGTTGATGGTCGGCTCTGGATAGAGGTTGCGGCGGCCGTCTCCACGCACATTCGTACACATAGACAATATCTGCGAGTATGGCTGACGGAACATCTCGCCGTTGCCCACACCGCCCATCGCATAGCGGTAACGGCCCTGTATAAAATGCCAGAAGTTATAGGCGAGATTATAATAATACGGATTTTTGTTGCCGCGATAACTGCGCAACGCTCCAGTCACCATCGGGATATGCTGGTTGGCATGTCGTGTGCGGATGGCATCGAGGTTCTTCGACAGGGGGTCGAAGAAAGCGGGGGAATCGAAGTAGTTGGATGCCTCAAGCAGATGGGCTTTCTCGGTCTTGTCGCCGACCATCTCCGACAGGCGGGCGAGGCTCTCTGCCATGCCGCCCACCTCTCCGGCGATATACATGTTCCACATCTCATAGCGGTTGCCAGGCGTGGCACGGCGCTCCTCCTGCGTCCCGTCTGACTTCACATAGGTGCGGTAATGCAGACGGTTCCATACCCACAGCCCCATGTCCTTGGCTATCTGCAACGCTTTCTTCGCCGTGGCTTTGTCGTCAATATAAGTGGCGATGTCTATCAGACCGGCCAGTTGCTTATGCACGGAGTAATAGGGTGCCCACACCCACTGCTCGTTGTTGTAGGCACGGTACATTTCAATCAACACGCAATGCTGTGCAGGAATGGCGTTCAGATAGCCATAGCCATAGCGGGCATAGTCCTGTTTGTAGCGTTCGAAGTCAGCCCAGCTCCCTTTCATCTCACGCAACTCAGCCTCGGGGGCGAAGTCACGTGCCTCACGGTAACGGCCCAACTGTTTGTCATAAACAAACGTACGTTCCTGGCAGGCGCGCAACTCATTCACCATCGTCTGGATATTCGTGCGCAGCTGGTTCTTCTGTTGCTCGTCCTGACAGCTGGCGAACGCCATGGCAAGCGCCGACATATAATGTCCGGAGCCGTGGCCTTTCAGCTTCGTTGTGGGCGAGTCCCAACCGTCGGCTTTAGGATAACCATCTGTCGGTAGTCCGTAGGTGTCGCGGTAGTTATAGAGCTGCTGCTTCACGTCAAGGCTCAGCAGGTTTTTGATGTCCATATCGCGATTGTGTGTCAGGCGGTTCTCGCCGTCGATACTCACTTTGTCGAGCGGCAGCGGTTCTGCCACAGGCACAGCCGAAGGAACGGCACTCGGTCCGCTGACCACCGTCACATGGGCAACCACAGGAAAGCCTGCCGTCGTGGTGTTCTCACCCGTGATATAGCCTTTCACGTCGTAGGTGCTGCCCACAGGGTGCTTGCCCGCATCCGCCTCATCGTTCTCCACCGCCACCGACGAGTTCATCCACTTCACCTGACGGTACTCACTCCGCCCGTTGTCGTAGCTCACCCACAGGCGGTAAGGCAGCCGCGGTGCAGTACCCACCGGGCATTTCACCGCCACATCCTCCATCTGAACAATCTTCAGCAACGGCTCTTTCTGACCACTTGCCTCAAAAGGCATCAGCAAAAACGCACATGCGGACAGCAATCCACACAACAAAAAATGTTTTTTCGGCATATCAGTTAATTAGTTTAGTTAATCAGTTTTAGTTTATATCAAATTAATATTACAAAAACTCATCCTCTTCAATTTATCATCTGAAATGTTTATTACATAAGGTTTATCTCGGTCCGAGAAATTTCTCACCATTGAGATGAATCATGTGGTCTGGCATGTCAGCAAGCCACACTTCTGTTTCCCAAGCTAATTCTGATGAGAACTTTTTATAGGTGTTAAAATCAAGAAAAGCTGTAACAAAAATCTTGCCAGCGGTAACATCTTTTGTCATTTCTGATATTTCCTGGATGCGTTTTGGGTCAATAGGACCTACGGATGTGACTGCTTCTATAAAAAACAGCCAGTCTTTATCAGCACAATAGAGTACTATATCAGGCATTTTATCATGAAGAGTAATAGTGAAACCGAGCTCAAGAAGCTTTTCATCATATCTAAAAAGATCTTTTTTGACAGTGTCTCCAACATACAGACATTCTGCATTTGAGGCAAATCGTGGTGCAAATTCCTCGATTATCGCTTTTTGAAGCTGATTGTGCTTGCCTGTACTGAACATGAAATCCACACCATTTATTTTTACAGGCATTTTTTCCATCGCTTTTTTGGATGCATACAATTCTCTCAAGCTTTTGTGATTCTTCTTGAACGAAACAAGTGTAGTTTTGCTAATATTTATTATGCGAAGAATATCCAAAAACTCTTGTGTCAAACGCCAACGATAATTGGGACTATTTGTTGGCTTTGAGTTATCCTCAACTATTGCCGCTAAACGGAAATGATGAAGTGCTTGCTTACGAAATGTCTCACGAGAATTCTCAGCATAGTTTACATCATAGTTACGATTAACAAATGATATGATATCATGAATCCTATGCCACTCATTGGTGGCATCTTTCCATTTTGAGCTCTTACTCAGATTTGCCAACCCCAAAATGGTGAGGACACAAATGTCTGTTTGTTGCCTTTTGGGCAATTCGAGGCATTCCAAGAGTTGCCTTATCTTTGCTATCTTATCCATCGGTCTATGATTTTATCACAATTTTGTTCGGTCAGTTCTTGACCAATCAATTCAAGCCCCATTTGTCGAATCGTTTCTTTTGACGGAACGGGCATGAGATTAATTTCGGTTGAATTCACTTGTGTGGAACCATTCAGAATCCTGTAATAGGAATCGTAAAGGGTGGAATTAAGCAATACAAATAAACCGTAAGCTACTTCCGGAGCATCACATTTGATATAGTTAATTTTGTTTTGAGTGCTGATATACTTATACTGACTGAAATCCGATTTAAGATATATTCCACATTGAAGACGACGTTTCTCCTCTTTTGATGTAAAACGTTTAACAAACAGATAATCTGTATTTTCTTGTAAAAAACCTATTCTGTCTGTAAGAATATATTCTGCCTCACGTCCAACAGGCCAATACACTCGTCCGTTTCTTATATGATGAGAATAAAGTAATGGATAAGAGCCATTCTCATTGCTGTCACGCAACACATCTTTTGTTCGGAAATCAACTATAATACCAGTACGCATCTTTAGTTCATCCGACATCAATGTATTCTTCTGACTGTTTACCCTGGACAAGACATCTGCTTCTTCAGCACTGGTTACAAGAAAAACAAACTTGTTTGGGGCCACAACCGTATTATAATCAACATTGTAGTATCGGAGATTTGAAAAATCAGAAGAATCAGAAGAAGACATCTCCACAAATACCGGGCGTTCTCGGGTCTTTCTCAGCTTTAATATCATGGTTTCCTGTAACACGCTTTCTCCATCAAACACTTTGTCACGACTCCCGAAAATATGGATATTGGTAATGACACAATGATTAAAAAGATAATTACGGAAGCGTTCAAAATAAGCACCGGACGTCCAAGATCGAGGGATGATATATACCAACTCTTGCTCTGCTTTAAGGTTATGAATTCCCATGGCAAGAAAAAGAAAATACAAATTTGGTGCGCCATGGCAAACCTCAGACATTGACTTGGCTTCAGGAGCATCTTTGGATATTTTTAAATAAGGAGGATTACCGATAATCATATCATATTGCTCAGAAGCTTGCTTATATAAATCAAGACTCAGGAAATTCTGGGAGGTCAGATAGTTTTCTTTTCGGATTTCATAATGAATGGATAAAACTTTTTTTAAGTAATCCATATTTTGAGTTAATACAGATAAAACTTTAGGGTCAGTCTCATAACAGACAACAGAAATCTCACCCTCATAACCAGAAGATCTGAGATGTTCGACCAAAGCGGTCGTTAAAAGCCCTGTACCAGATCCAGCATCCAGTAATTTCAAAACGGGTTTGCGAAAATCTATCGAAAAAAGCGAAGCCATAAATACAGCAGTCTTTTTAGATGTGAAAAATTGTCCATAACGCTTCCGTTCCTTTTTAGGAATGGACTCCACAAAAGCAGCAGTAACATCGTATGCTTTATCTAACAACTTATTATCTGGCATCTCTTATTATTTGTTTGAAATTGGCTAAGGAAAAACATCCTCGATAATTACGACATCTTTTGGTTACATACATCAAAAGGTGTTCTTTAAACAACTTCATAAAGAACACACCTTGAACATTCAGCAAATTTAAGCATTTATTTCTGAATCAGCAAAAAAACACTAAAAAAAGTGATTTCTCCCCCTCTATCTATGTTTTTATCCTGCCCAATTAGTTTCCTTCAGCTCCCTAAAGGCTCAGGGTCTCCAAGGATCTTAAAGCTTCTAAAGTTTCTAAAGTCTCTAAAGTCTAAAGTCCTTAAGGTCTTTAAGGTCACTAAGGTCTCTAAGGTCTCTAAAATCCTAAATAACTTAAAACCAAGAACTAAAAACTCATTTCGTCGTAACAAACTTTCCGTCGCTTGTCATGCCTTCAGCAGAGAAGTACATCTGCGTACATGTGGAGTTGTTGTAAAACTCCACACTCGCATTGCCTTCACCGTCTGTCAAGATATTCGGCTCCCACCATAGCGTACGGCGAAAGTCATCTGCCAAAGGAGATATCAAACTGTAGTCGTCAGCCTCGAATTTCGTCGGTATATCATAACCATGGAAATAAGTGTGACGGTAGCCTTTCGTGCTCCATGAGGGAATGTAAGGATTTGTGAACATATACACCACAACAGCATAGTTCTCTTTTGGCTGATCGACACACACATACATAGAACGGAGCTCGCTAATATAGCCATTAAATCTGTAGGGCCATTCCCACCCCTTTAAGGAGTTAATCTGGCTCTTAGGAATCGGCTCTGTTGAGGAATCTAATCCTGTTATGGAATGAATCTGATTGTTCACCATCCAGATAATGGGACGGTCACCATAACTATACAGCGTGACATAATAAACCTCATCAGAACCAATAATATAACTTTTATTGTCACCATTCAACATCCTATTCACTGATGCCAGCCATTTATCATAGCGCGGAGGAATCTCGCCCCTGTCAATATAATCCTCTGCCACCTTGAACATGTCATAGTAAAAACTGGCTTGACGGCGGGCAGTACGTTCATCCCAGGAAGGATTACCCAGAAGTTTCCAACTTGGCTTCCTGGCCTTGACGGTGGCGGTGGATAAAGCATATTGACCTGCGCCGGTCTGCATCATCTGCATCCGCTCACGGTCCATAGCCTTAAATGAGTCGACATCCACTTCGGACTGGGCCGAAAGCTCGGGCAGGACAATCGGACTGGCCTCCTCCGTGCCTATATAACGTGTGGACGGCTCAAACTGACGGTCAATCGTCACCTCATATGTTTTCAGTCTATCCTCTATTTTCGTCTCAATCTCCATTTTATAGTCGCCGTAAGCATCATCCGGTATGCGGAAAGCATAATAGCCGGTACTGTCGGTACAGGTCTCACCGAAAGCATACCTGCCAGCTTCATTGAAAACATGTAGCATTATGTCAACGCTGCCAACAGGGTTTTTCCTAATCCATTTACTCCTTGAGGGCTTCAGATGGCCATAGACATACAGACCGTCTTCCATTGGCTGGATGTGCTGATGCCACGAAGTCGTGTCCGACATCACCGTCCAGTCGTAGCGGCGCCACCCGTTGAACAGCATCAGGCTGTCGGCGGCAAGACGATGTGCACGGTCGTCTGCCTCGAAATAATATTCAGGATGGGGGATATAGCCGGCGATGTCTGAGCCGAGCAGCATATAGGTGTTGATGTTGCCGTACGGGCCGTTCACCATGTTGCCATAGTCCATCGCAGAGAGCGACAGAGAGGCATAGGGAAGGGAATGAAGACTAAGACTGACTTTACCGCATGGGCTTAATTTCAGAGAAGTCTGATTCACTGTCACGGTATCCGACTTCGACGGAGTGGGACAGACAAAAAACAGACGCTCAGCATGGATATGGCCGGAGGTGTCGAAGAGCGTCAGCTGATTCACACCAGGACGTAATTTGTCGCGGGAAAACTTCCTCCTGTATTCTTCCGACAGGGAGACAGTGTCGGTCATATAGATATTCCCGTTGTTCATCACCGTCATACCGATAAACTCGCCTTTCATTCCAGGGGTAGATAAAACACGCACGTAAACATCATCTGGTATGGCATCAACAGAAAGCACCAGGCCCTCGTCAAGCACATCGGGCATATCTAATTCTATCTTCTTTTTGTCGGGAGTGGTCAGCACCATGGTCAACGGTCCGCCAGGGGGGATGATGTCAAAGATGCCCCGGCCCACGGAATCGCTCAATACTATCGACAATGTGTTGCCATCCGCGTCAACCACCTCACCTGCCATCGCCACAGGATTGTTCTCAGGATCAGACACAGTGAAAGCCACACGGCTGTATAAGCCTTTCACTAACTTGCCGCCCTCGGGATAAACATTCACTGAGTAGCCACGGCTTTTGTGTTTTTTCTGCTCAACCGAGTCAAGCATGGCAACGCTGTCGGTAGCGAAAAAACGGTCAGGCAAGCGCTGATGATAATAGAAACGGTCAATCTGGGGATTGCGGTAATCACCGGCAACCGACGGCTTATTGAAAATAGGGAAAACGCGAGAGAAGCAGGCATCATCACCGAAATTCAGCATATAACGGGTGTAGGCCCGGACTTCAAAGAATCCGGTTGTGAAGATACTGTCTAAAAGAATGTCGCCATACGCCACCCCTGAATTCAGAAACAACTTGCGGCGCTTTACAACACCACCGGTAGGATGCACCAAATCCACATAAAGCACACGGCTGAGATTGCTCGGCTTCCCTGTGTCGCTGCGGATGACATAGCACTTGAAATACATACGCTCACCCTCAAAATAGCCGGTGTTGTCGAAATGCATATACGCCTTCTCCTGAGGATAGGTATTCTGAGACAGAATAACATTATTCATCAGATTAAGAACCTGCTTAAAATCGTCCTCCCTCTCCTGCGCAGAGACTGAGCAAACCGACAAAAAACCGACTAATAACAAAATTGTTATTCTCATAATCTAACAACTACTTCGTCGTAACAAATTTCCCGTCGCCTGTCATGCCCTCAGCCGACACATACATCTGCGTACACGTGGAGTTATTATAAAACTCCACGCTCGCGTTGCCCTCTCCGTCTGCCACCAAATCCGGCTCCCACCACAGCGTCCTGCGGTAGTCGTCCGCCACAGGCGGTATGCTCCCGTAGTCATCCGTCCTGAACTTGGTCGGCACATCATACCCATGGAAATAAGTGATGCGCCGCCCTTTCTTGCTCTCCGTGCTCACATAAGGCCGGGTGAACATATACACCACAACAGCATAGGTAGAAGACTTCTGGTTTGTCCAGACATACATCGACTGCAACTCATCAATATAACCCTTAAAGACCGTAGGCCAGGCAATATCGTGTGTGAAACCCAACTCATTCAGCTGAGCTTCAGGCACATATGGAACATATTCTTCTAATACCGGATCATATTTTTTCAGCTTTCCCGTGATGGCCGCCACACGGTTGTCTAACATCCAAATTATATTCCGTCCACCATAACTGTAGTCATTGATGTCAAAAGGTCTTTTACCTTCTGGGTCGTTACTGCCCACCCATTGACCAGTTTCAAGTTCTATCATTATTGTACCAACAAAAGTCTTCGGGCCGTTCAACATATTATTAACCGACGCTAGCCACTCGTCATAACGCGGGATTACCTCACCCTTGTCGGCGATATCCTCGGCTGCTCCAGACACGTTGTAATAGAGATTCGCATGATAACGGGCGTTATACTCGTCCCACGCAGGGTTCCTGCGCACTTTCCAGCTGGGCTTTCTCGCCTTGATGGTGGCTGTCGATAAGGCATACTGGCCCACTCCGGTCTGAAGCATCTTCATCCGCTCATTGTCCATCTTCTCAAACGACGCGGCATCCACCTTGTATTTTTCCGAAAACGACGGCAACGCAATTGAGCTCGCCTCCTCTACTCCGATAAACCGCGGCTGAGGCTCAAACTGACGGTCGATGGTCACCTGATAGGTCTTCAGTTTGTCCTCTATTTTTGTCAGAATCTGCATGTTGAAATCACCATACACGTCATCGGGCAGACGGAACGCATAAAAGCCCGTGCTGTCGGTCCGCGTCTCGCCCGACGCATTCTTGCCTTCTTTGTTGTAGATATAAAGTGTCATATCGACATCACCTACAGGATTTTTCTTGACCAGTTTTTTCCACGAAGGTTTCAGATGACCATACACATACAAGCCGTCCTCCACCTGCTGGATTCGCTGACGCCAAGGGACCATGTCCGACATCACCTCCCAGTCATACCTACGCCAGCCGTTGAACAACATCAGACTGTCTGCCGCCAGACGATGAATCGCATCATCCGCCTCGAAATAATACTCAGGATGCGGGATATAGCCAGCTATGTCAGAGCCGAGCAGCATATAGGTGTTGATATTTCCGTGAGGGCCATTCACCAGACCACCGTAATCCATAGCAGAGAACGACAGATGGGCATTCGGAAGGGTATGCAGGTCAAGGCGCACCTTCCCGCAGGGACTCAGTCTCACGGATGATGTGTTAACGGAAACAGTGTCCAATGCATCCGGCTTGGGACACACGAAGAACAACCGCTCAGCATGAATATGACCCGCAGCATCGACCAAGGTGAGCTGATTCACACCCGGACGAAGCCGGTTGCGGGGCAGCCGCCTTGCATATTCCTCTGTCAGCGAGAGGGTGTCGGTCAGATAGATATTGCCGTTGTTCATCACGGTCATGCCAATAAACATCCCACGCATGCCAGCGGTGGAGAGGATACGCATACCCACATCCTCGGATATCGGGTCTACGTTCAGCACCAGCCCCTCGTCGAGCACGTCGGGCATCTCAAACTCGATTTTCTTCGTGTCGGGAGTGGTCAGAACCATCGTCAGCGGTCCGCCTGTGGGAATGATGTCGAAAAACCCACGGCCGGTGGAGTCGCTCACCACGATGGCGAGTGTATTTCCCTCGGCATCATCCACTTCCCCCGCCAACGACACCAGTTTATGCTCTTCATCTGAGACGGTGAAAGCCACGCGGCTGTAAAGACCCCTCACCAGCTTGCCACCCTCGGGATACACGTTCACCGTGTAGCCGCGGCTCTTACGTTTTTTCTGCTGCAAAGGATCAAGTGAGGCAACACTGTCCTTCTCAAAAAAACGCTCCGGCAAACGCTGATGATACGACAGCTGGTCAATTTGAGGATTGCGGTAATCACCGTCCACCGACGGCTTATTGAAAATAGGGAAAACGCGAGAGAAGCAGGCATCATCACCGAAATTCAGCATATACCGCGTATAAGCCCGAACCTCAAAGAAGCCGGTGGTGTAGATGCTGTCGAGCAGAATATCTCCATGCGCCTCACCGTTTTCCAGCTTCAGCTTGCGACGTTTTACCACATTGCCCGACGGATTCACCAAATCCACATACATCACCTTGCTGATGTTGCTCGGCTTGCCGTTGTCGCTGCGGGTGACATAACACTTGAAGTACATCCGCTCATCCTCAAAATAGCCGGTGTTGTCGAAATGCAGATACACCTTCTCTTGAGGATAGGTCTTCTGGAACAACGCCACGTGGTTCATCCTGCCCACTATCTGCTCCAAATTCGTCTTCGCTTCCTGAGCCGAAGCGCAAACCACCCCATAAAAGCTGATTACAGCCAATATCGCTTTCCTCATATTTCGCTTTTTTTAGTTTCTAAAGTTCGTAGGGTCTTTATGGTTTTGGATTTTGGCCGTGCTTCGCCGGCCTGATGTGCGGCAGACGACCGCCGCTTACATGAAAGCGGACAGGATTAATGGTACCTTAGTGACCTTAAGGACTTTAAAGTCAATAGGGT
>JAEEGI010029458.1_pt1 | contig 10373 bp, 7 predicted proteins | sample 8958751 | NCBI WGS metagenome assembly JAEEGI01 (sample SAMN16246545, study PRJNA631951) | gut metagenome | biome: gut microbiome; feature: rumen; material: KS-attached | host: Bos | place: Iran: Karaj | collected 2018-10 | reverse complement strand
TTTAATTATTCAAATATTAAAGTATTTATTTAAAAATTTATCAAAATAAATTTAATATATTATCTTAAAATATTAATTATACAGAAATAAAAAATATTTTTGATGAATATCCTAATATAAAATATAATTAAATTATGGTAGACTTAGCCTTCATTTCTCCTAAAATGATCCAAGAGTTTGAAGATAAAATATATATCCCTCATATTTATGAAAATTCTTTATCTTATTTTCTAAATTTAGAATTTAATTTTTTATCAGAAGAATCAGATTATATATATTTACCCGTATTTCAATCTTATTCTAATTTACCTTTTGTTTTTTCGAAAAGACTATTTTATTTAATGTCGAATAACAAACAAAATTTATGTAAAAATGTTTTTTTGAAAAATATTTCTTTAATTTATATAGGTAGTATTGATGATAAAGTAAAGTTTTTATTTGACTATCTCTCTTTTGAAAATGAAATGATCAATAAAAATGATCTCACTATTTTTTTAAATAATCTTGTTCTTGATTTATCAGCAAATTTTCAAGAAAACGAAAAAAATTTGGAAATTTATATAGATTATATTTTTTCATTTTCAAAAAAAAAAGACAAAATTAATTATAATGAATTTAAAAATATTTTATCGAATTATGATAGTGGCTTATTTTATATATTTTATTTATACTTTATATATTATAAAAATTTTAATGAAGAACTTCTAACTTTTTTAAATTCTTTATTATCAAAACTTCAAAAAAAAACAGCAAGTGTTATTTACAATTCAACAAAAAGTATTTTTGAAAATTCAACATTAATAACAATAAGTGATATTCAAATTGATAATAATGAATCAAAAAATCAAAAAGGAAATCAAGTTTATACCATTCCAAAAAGAAAAACAAGTAGTTTTAATTATTTAAAAAAAGGTTTTAATTTAAGTAAAAAAATTCAAATAAATTTCTATGGTATAATCAAAAGTATTTTTTTTCAAAATGATAATGAAATAGAAAAGATATTAAAAAATAATATTATTGAAGAAAATAAATATTCAGATGATGATTCATTAAATGAATTAAATACTTTTGAAAAAGATTTTGTTATAATTAAAAATAAAACTTTTAATCAAAATCAGAAATTAAGTATTATTACACAAAATATTTCAACTCCTGAAAATTCGAATAAATATCAATTAAAAAGTATGAAGACAATTACAAGTTCTAATTCAAAAAGTGTTAATTCAGAATATAATGAATATGATTCTGTTTTTGTTCAAATTAACAACGATAAAAAGATTCATCTTTTTCATTACATTTTATTGCAAAATTATTTATTATTATTCAAACATCAGAAAACAATGTTAATTCCTTATAAAAGACTTTTTGTTGATCAAAAAGAAAATGTTAAAATTAAAATCATTGAATATTATTGCTTGGAATTTTATTCTTCTATCAATGAATTTTCTTTTTATCTTTATTTTGATGATAAATTTAAATTATCTTTGTTTAATAATATGTTTAAACAAAATTTACCTTCTGTAACAGATTCTTATGAATTATATAAAAATAAAATAATAGGAAAGGGTACTTTTAGTACTGTATATTTATGTAAAAAAACTATTAATAATAAATTATTTTGTTTAAAAGAAATTAATAGAGATTTCAAAAATGAATCTCCTAATATATTTAATAAAAAATTACTCAATAAAGAAATAGATATATGTCATCATTTTTTAAAAAAAATAAATAATCCATCAATAATTCATTGTGAAGATATTTTCGAAACAAAGAATAAAGTATATATTATATTTAAATATTATACACAAGGAAATTTAAAAAAATTCCTTGAAAAATTTTATTCATTTTCAGTTCACAATTTAAGTAATGATAGGATAATAATAATAAACAATATATTAAATCAATTAATATCTACATTTAAATATATCGAAAAATTTGGTATAACTCACAGAGACATTAAACCAGAAAATTTTTTAGTTTCATATTCTTCTTATAATGATATTAAAATTCATTTAATTGATTTTGGTTTTGCAGAAGTAGGATTATATAATCAAGGAATGGATGCTTTTATTGGAACTTTACCTTTTATAGCTCCAGAAATAATTATGTCTAATATATACTTTAGAAATGTTGATACTTGGTCACTTGGAATTTTAGCATATAATTTATTATTTGATCATTTACCTTTTGATATTATTAAAGAAGAAGATGATATAAATTCTGTCAAAAGAAAAATTTTACATAATGAATTTACTTTTCCTTATAATAGAATAGATAAAAATGTTTTTGACAAGAGAATTAGAAATTTTATGAGAAAATGTTTAATTAAAGATAACAATAAAAGACCAAGGATATCAGAAATAGAATATGAGTAATAATAATTTTTGAGAAAAATGAATTTGAATTTTTATATATGAGTTAATCTTTGTTTTTGCTATATATAGTTTTTTGATTTATAGAATAATATAAAAAGTTTTTTTGTAAGAAATATTAATATTGAGCTTGTATTTGCTATAATTTATTTATGTAACTATTTTTTAATTTGTAATATATTTAATTGAATATTAATTTATAATCATTTTGTAAGTTTTTTATGTAAATTAAAATTATTTAAAACAAACCTAGACTTAAAAACATTTTATGCAATATAAGAGAATCAATATAAAAAAGAATAATCTTTAATTTCTAATATAAAATAGTTAATGATGATAATCATTTAATATTTGTTTTTATTAAATTAGCAAATAACTTTCAAATGTAAATTGAATATTAAAATTTTTTTAAAATAAAAAATTGATGATTTATGGTAATTAACTCTTATAATAAATTTGAAAGTTCAAATTTAAATCATAAATATTATTTTTAATTTTTCAAATAATAAATTAATAAAAAAATTTTGATAAATTAATTCATTAAAAGTTTTTTCAATATTTTAAAAAATAAAGATTAATGAAATTTAATCTTTATAACTAAATAAAAAGAAAATAAATTTAATAAAAAATAAAACTCTTATATTTAAAATTAATATTTTTTAAGTAATTCATCATTAATTTGTTTTTGTAAAGCCATACATTCTTTAAGTAATCCAGAAAATTCATTATCATTAGCTTTAGATTCAATATAATTTTGTAAACCATAAATCATATTTTCATTAGCTTGCATTTTTTTTTCTAAATCTCTCATTCTTTTATAAATATCATTTTCTTCTAATTGAGCATTTTTAGTTCTATTTTTCAAAACTAAAGAAGTCAATAATTTATCATAATTATCTTTATTTTGATTTAAAACAATCAATAAACTTTTCATTCTGTCTGAGTCTCTTTGAAGAAAATCTTTTTGTTCTTCAATTCTTTCATATTTATCTCTAATTTCATTGTTAATTCTATTTAATTTATCTTTATAATTTTTAATATCTTTCTTAAGAGTATCATCTAATTTTTCTAATCTTTGTAATTTAACAACCAATTCTTCATATTTAGCTTTAGCTTCTTCTAAAGTATTAACAGATTTTTCAATCATATCTTTTTTTTCTCTTATTTTTTCTTTAATTCCAGTTCCTGAATTTTCTAAAGGAGCTTGACCAGAATTTATTTTATCAGATATATTATCTAATAAAGCAACTATTACTTCTTCTTTAGCTTGAATTTCTTTATAATGATTTCTTCTTATACTATCATAATTTTCAATAAAAGCAGAATATTCTTTATCTTTTTGACTAATTGAGTCTACTGCTTTTGTATTATCATTATTTACATTTGATTTCATTTCTCTTTCTAATTCAATTATAGATTTTTTATGACTTTCAATTAATTTTTTTGTATCTGGTATTTTTTTATCTATATTATTCTTTTCCATTGTTTGTTCTTTGGCTTTAACTACTAATCTTTGTTTTAATTCATCAATACTTAAACCAGCCTCATTTGTTTGTAATTCTAATTCTTCTTTTTTTCTTCTTAATTGATCAATTGAATCTTTTATTTTATGGGCTTCCATTTTATTTGGATTACTTTTTAATATATTTTCACCTTCAATTAAATCTGCATTTAATTTTGCCATTTCTTCTCTTAATTGATATATTTTCATAATATAATTTTGATTGTCTTCTCTTATTTGCTCATATTCAGCTTTTTGATCAGGATCTAAATCTAATAATCTTTGTTCAATATTTTGAACAACTTTATTATTTTCATATTCAACTTTATCTAATTCTTCCATAATTTGTGCTTTTTCTAAAAATAAATTATCACTTTCATCCATTTTTTTTTTATTAATTAATTTCATTCTATTATATACATCTTCAATATCTTCTGCTTTCATCATACTCCTATATTTATCACCTGCTAAATTATAATCAGCTAATTCACCTTCTAAATTTTGAACTTCTTTAGAAAGAACTTCATATGTTTTATTTAGATTAGAATAAGTAGTAATATCTTTATTAATTGATTCTATTTCGTTATTCATATTTAAAATTTCTTTAGAAATATCATTTATTTTAGTTTTTAAGAGAGTTAAAAAATAAGTTTTATCTTGGATTTTTCTTTCAATTTTTTGACCTCCACTTCCTTGAACAACTCCACTTAATCCTTGACGGGATACTGCTCTATCTACTACTTTTGTGTTTGTTGTAAATCCTATTGATTTCATTGTATCTTCATTTATTTGACGTTCTCCTGTAGGGACACGCATTCCTGCACGAGAATTCACACGACCTGACATTTTTTATTTGTTTTTTTTTATCTTATTTTTATTGTTTTTTTTTGGAATTGTTGTTGTTTTTTATTTATTTATTTTTTTTTTATTTTTTGCTTTTTTGGAATATTTTATTTTTTTTCTTATATATTTAATTTTTTGAAATATAATGAGTGAAGATTATTTACCTAGATTAAATGATAAAATTTCATATGATATTGATGATGAAAGAAGAATTAGTACTGAAATTGAGGTGATTGAAAAAGAATATGATAATACTAAAAAAAAAGAAAATAGAAAGCTTAAGGATGAACAAACATTAGATGAAGAAACACTAAATCAACCTAAACATTTTTTATCATTAAATAATGTATATTGTTCTCTTCATCGTAAAAATTATATAAAATTTGATTCTCATAATTTTATTATAATATGTTCAAAATGTATTGAAGAAGGAAAAGAAAGTAATCTTAAATTTCAAGATGAAGCAAATGAAAATATAATTAAAATAGAAGAAAGAAACATTAAATTACCAGAAGATACAATAGTTTGTATAAATCATAATAATAAAAAAGGAAGTTTTTATTGTGATGAATGTAAAGAATTTATATGTAAATTTTGCTTTGCTGAAGAACATAAATTACATAAATGTCATTTACCTGAAATTATCGCTAATGAATTTAAAAATTATATTAATGATTCTATAGATAATGCAAAAAAATTAAAACCTGAATTAGATAATACTATTGATGAAATTTCTCATATTTCTGAGAATTTAAAAGTTCAAAAAAATGAAATTGTTAAAGTTCCTTCTTCTTCTTTTTCAAATATTACTCTTAAAAATAAAAATGAAATCGATGAATTTTTAAATAAATTTAATAATATTCTTGATAATTTAGATAATGAAGTTAGTTCTGATTATGAAAGACATATTAAAATAAAAGAAAAAACTCAAATGTATATAAAAGAATTAAATGAAATTTCAAGTAAATTAAAAAATGAAAATAATTCTTTAAATAATTTTCAATTATGTATTTATCATAAAAATACTAAAGAAAAAATAAAAGAAATTTTAAACTTTGAAAAAAATTCATCAAACTTTGTCAATATAAAATTAATATCATTAATAGATAAATGTGAAAAAACAAAACCTAATTTATTAAATGATATAATATTATTAAACAAATCTCTTTCAAATTATGAAAATACTTCAATGTCATCAATATCAACTGGTCAAGCTTCAAATAGTATTTTATTAAGAAGATTTTTAAGATTTATTCATAATGAAATAAAATTTTTTAAAAACACTTCTTTAATAGTAAAAACAAATTCACAAATTTTTTTATCAGGATTAGCAGTTTGTGGTATTTATATTAGTCAAAAAAAAATTAAAGACCCTAACAATAATTTTAAAAATGATTCAATAAATATTAAAGTTAATATATATTCATATGATATTGATTCAGGCAAAAAGGAAGAAAATTTATTCAATGAAGATTTTACAATATTTAGTATTATAGATAAAAATGATCCTAGTCAAATTATTTATTTTTCAAAAGGAGTCAAAATTTTAGCTGAACAAAATTATTTAATTACCATTGAAAATATTTCTTCTAATAGTTATTGTGATTTATGGGTTGGAAATATTGGAAATACTAAAATTCAAGGTGAACAAATTATTAAATGTCATAATACTAATACTTCTTTTATTTTTAAGGAAACTGAAGGTATTCAAACTGATTTTGATGAATTTAATAATGGAATTATTGAAGGTATTCTATATTCAAAAAACTAAATTTTTTAATTTTTATTTAATCATAAATAAATTATAAATGATATTTATTATGATATAAATAATAAAATAGGTTTTATATTTAAAAAACCTTTTTTAATAATTCCTAATAATAGCAATTTCATGAAACAAAAATTAAAAAATCTATTTAAATAAAGTGAATTCCCTTTTTAATTAAAAAGTAAAACAAAACTTCTATTTACCAAAAATCTAAATATAAAATTTCACTGTGATAAAATACTCTGCATAATAATAATAGGAAAAGAAACCAAATATTATAGAATCTTCTACCTCTTCTGCCTCTTTTCTTCAATTACCATTAATAGGAATAGGGGTAATTTCTTCAATTCTCCCAATCAGCAATGTCTCTCATAGTAGATAATACTCCAAGTCTAAGAGTACATATATCAATCCTACCTTTTCCCTGCAGCTTAATGTGAATGTTATCCATATTCAATTTCTTTAGTCTCATGACTACATCTTGAGTTACTATCATTGGGAATAGGGAGAAGATACTTCTCTATTCACCTTCAGCTTCATATTTCCGGTTGCTTGAGCATATTTTTCACTGCCTGAAAAATCTGTCAGATGAATTAAAATGTCTTTAAATGAGTCATTAATGTGAAAAACTCCTAATGAGTATATATTCCTTCTTATTTTTCTTGTCAAGATATACTCCCTTTTCATCTGCTAATTTTTCACCTTCTTCACTTTTTTTTGACTTTTTTACTTTCCTTTAGTCTTTACTCATATTTTATATCTAAAGAAATTAATTTATTTATTTTTAAATTTTTTATTTTTTTGATGGAAAGGAAAAATTACATTATGTCAAAGATATTTTAGGTAAAAACATTATTTAAAAGAATTATGATATGTTTACTTATTGAAAAAAACCAATTTTTATAGCTAAAAGTTAAAAGTAAAAATAATTAAACTAAATTAATCCTTAAAAGATTAACATAGATAAAAATCATTTATTTTATTGAAAAATTTATTGTAACTAAAATTAATAAGATTATTACACATGAATTAAAATATGCTTACCCAATCTTATTTTAGTTAATTTTTTGAATTAATTATTTGTTTTTTTATTTTTTTTTTGATTTCTTCTTTAATAAATGTTTTATTTCATATAACAAATAAAAATATTTTCAAATTAAAATGTCAGAAAAATCTAAAGAAAAATGGATGGAAGACATCCAAAAATTTAATTTACCGAATGCTAAAATATTATATTTAATATACTATCTATTTGGCTTAAAGCAACTAGACTCAGAACAAAAGAAAAAATTAAAAGAATTTGTGATATTAGAAAATCCAAGTATATTTAATGCATATAAAAAATTTGAAAAAAATCTTAGTTTAACAGAATTAGTAAATGAATTTAAAAAAATATACAATGGTTCAATTAATAAAGATTATTCTAAAAGTATTATTCATAAAGCTTTTGAAAGTACTTTTAAAAATGCTCCTCAAAATGATGATGAAGATGATAATAGTAATGATGATAATTCAGAAGATAAAAAAAAATCAAAAAAAAAGAAAGATAAAGAAAATTCTGTTGAAGATTCTGAAAGTAAAACTTTTATTACTAAAGCCATTGGAAAAATGAAAAGAAATAATGATAGTAGTGATGATGATTAAATTATTTTTTTGATATATTTTTTTCATAATTTTTTATATAAAATAATGGTAAAAAATTAAAAATTAAAATTTATAAAAATTATAAATATTAAAAATATGGATAACACTCATTTTTCTGCAAAAATTTCAAATGAAAAAATACAATTAATGAATAATATAGACTTAAATGCATTATTTAATTTAAATTATAATTTTGATTTATTAAAAGGAGTAATTGAGGAACTTTTAAAAAACCAACAACTTTTACAAAATCATATGGAGAATATAGATAATATGAATGATGATAAAGATGATAGAATTAAAGAATTAGAAAGAGAAGTAAAGATTTTAAAGGAAAATCAAATAGATAAAAATTTAATTGAACAAATTCAAAATGATTTATCAGAAATAAAAGCTCATTTAAAAAAACATGATGATCAAATTGACGACAGTAAGTTATATTTTTTAAATTAATTTTAATAATAGTTTATTCAAAATTAAAAGAAATAAATGATAGATTAAATTCTCATGAAGAATTAATAAAAAATCTAGGTTCTGGAGAAAAAATACAACAAGTTGAAAAAAAGGAAACAATAGTTCAATTTGATTCTTCTAATTTAGAAAGAAAAATAAAAGACCTTTCAGATGAATTCGAAAAACTAAAAAAAGATTTAGAAAATACAAAAGAAAATGTGAAAAATAATAAAGAAAAAATTGATTCTGTATTTCCTAGATTAGATGATATAATTAAAGGTTATAAAGAAGGAGATGAAAATTTACAAAAACAAATTGATTCTTTGAAAAAATATATTGATGATAAAATTGCCGAAATTCAAAGTCAATTAGATTTATTTATTAATAATCCAAAAGATAATAAACCTGGAATAGGAGCTGGTGATTTAAAAGCTATTCAAGATTTAATTAAAAGATTAACTCAAATTGAAATTAATTTTAGAGAATTTGTTGAAAAAGCAAGAATTGATGATTTATGGAAAGAAATTGATAATTTAAAAAATAATAAAGCAGATAAAAGTTATGTTGATGATAAAATCAATGATATTTTAAAACAATTAAAAAATCTTATTGAACAAATAAATAAATTAAATGATAAATATGAACAACATCAAGATGAAATTGATTATATTAAAAAAAGATTAGATGAATTATATAGTTTAATTCAACAATTAACAAATAGACTAGAAAAAATAAGTACAATAAATACCACAAATGTAGAAGTTCCTAACATAGATTTATCTAAATATCTTTCAATTTCAACATTTGATGATTATAAAAAAGAAAATAATGATAAATTTAATAGAATATTTGCAGAATTAGAAAGATTAAAAAAATTAATAGATGAATTATTTGAATTATTGAAAAATAAAGCAGACTTAAATGACTTAGAAGATTTAAAAAATTTCCTTCTTCAGAAAATAGATGAATTAGCAATAGCCTGTAATAAGAAATTTGCTGATAAAAATGAAACAGCTAAAAATTTCAAATATTTAGAACAACAAATAAAGAAAATATTAGCAATGTTACTTAGTAAAAAAGATGAACATGGAGATAATTGGTTATTAGCTAAAAAGCCATTAGGATATTCTTGTGCTTCTTGTGAAACTTATTTAGGAGAATTAAAAGAGAATAATCAATATATACCTTGGAATAGATATCCTTTAAGAGATCCTAATGAAAAATTATATAGAATTGGAAATGGTTTTTCTAAAATGTTACAAATGTTAAATTTTGATAATATTGAATCTTCTAATTCTCCTCCAAAAGGAAATCAAACTTCCACTAATTTTTTTAAAAATAATAATGTTAATGTGAATAAAGATTTAAATGACAGTGATAATAAAGGAAGATTTCAAAGTGCTCATTTTAGAAATAAAATTAATAATAATAATAATATTCCACAAAATAATAGTAATATCGGAAGTTCCATTGAAGTTGATAAAGGTAATCATTCTGGATTAAATAATTTGCCTAAAATTAAAAAGAAAAATCTTAATGAAGGTTTTGATTCTTCAGTTAATGAAGGAAAAGATGATGAAGAAAATGGTCCTAAGATAATGAAAGTTTATAAAAAAGGAAAAAAATAAGATTCTTTAACTATTGAATTTTTTGTTTTTTTTTTATTATTGAAATTAAATAATTTTTAAAAAAGATTATTTTTGTTTTAGCTTTAAATAAAGGTTTTTTAATTAAATTTTATATTCTTTTTAATTAAATAAAGGTTTTTTAATTAAATTTTATATTCTTTTTA
>JAEEGI010029456.1_pt1 | contig 10374 bp, 11 predicted proteins | sample 8958751 | NCBI WGS metagenome assembly JAEEGI01 (sample SAMN16246545, study PRJNA631951) | gut metagenome | biome: gut microbiome; feature: rumen; material: KS-attached | host: Bos | place: Iran: Karaj | collected 2018-10 | reverse complement strand
CAGTGCCCTCGCCGCCGCCGTTTTTCATTGCAAGCGCTAACGTTATAAGATCCATAACTGTCCTCCTTAATTTGGCACGCCCTCGCCTATTTTAATCCATTCGCCTTCGGTGAAGTAAAACAGATCCCCCGTATCCAGCTCCAGATACACGCTGTTTTCGCCTACGGTATACCCGCTGAATTTTCCGGTGGGCTTTACATCCGTACTCAGCCCCAGCAGCTCAAAGGCCGCCGTGCCGGTGTTGTTCGCCGTTTTGTTATTTACCGTTACCATGTTTTATCTCTCCTTATGCTGTTAAATAAAATCCGTTGATAGCAATTGCCGTATCCGTTCCCGTCACGTTGGCGCCAACGTATACTGTGTCATTGCCGCCGTTTATTGCCGATATCACGCCGATATGATACGCGTTCATATCAGCGGAGCTCACCACCTGAATAATCGGCACTCCCGCAGGAGCATCCACGCCGGAGATATCCCCTAAATGATTGTTGCTGATATCTCCCCACGTGCCGTCTATTACCAGAAGGCCGCTAATATACACAACGTGCCCGATCTGCTTTACGGTCAGATTGTTTCCGCTCCCCGGGGGAAAGTTTGGTGTGAACGTTCCGGTGGTTTCTGTCGTGGCCGCCGCTGCCGACGTGGCTTTGGTATCCGCAGACGCCGCTTTGTCATACGCCTGCTTCACGGCGCTCGGCGTAGCTGCCATTGCCGTGCTTGTGGATGATACGGACGTATTCAGTTTCGTCATGCCGTATTCCGTCGTGGTCGCCCGCGTCCCGTGCACCAGCACCCATTTGTTGTTACGCCGCGTAATCGGCACAATTTCGCCGCTGTCCCATACGCGCATCGTATCGCATACGTATGCGCTGGCGTCTGCGTCCAAATGTATGTGCTCCGGCGCGTCGTCTCCGATTTTAATCATCAGAGGATACGCACAGGTATCCCTGTACTTAAACCATACGTACAGCACGCAGCCCTCTGCCCGTGAGAAATCTTCTCCGACGTCGATCACCTTGATCTGCGTGCTCGCCGCCGTTTCGCATTTGCCGAAATAGATGCTGCCGCTGCCGCGGCCTTCAATGGCCTCCGTTATGGCGGCGTCCGTTTCATCGGCGGTGTAATACGCCGCAAGGCTCTGGTGCCGCGTGAGATAGCCCGCGTCGTTCGCAAAGGCGGAAACGTTTTGGGGGATCACGGGGATCGTGGGCGTATCGGCAAGGTCAGCCCAGCTGCCGCTGAACGCAGCGGGGGAAAGGGAGGCCATATCCGCCTGCAGATCCTTCACGGCGTCGTCCAGCGCCCCGAGGGTAACGAAACCCGCCGTGGTGAAATCGCCCGCATCGCACTGAATGCTGCGCTCCACCGAAAAGGCGTATACCTCGCTTTTCGCCACCTGCCCCTCGCCGTTTTCGGCGATGATCTGCGCCAGCAGCTTGCCGGAGCTCTCCAGCAGGCAGGCGGGCAGCGGATAGGCCGCCGTTCCGTTTTCCACGCGGATCTCGGGCGAAAGGCATCTGTGCCCGTTGGGGGTGAGAAAGGCCAGGCGGATCTCGTGGGACGCATACGCCTCCTCCACCGTGAGCGTGAGGGTGCGGGCGTCGTTTTCCCCGGCCATCAGGGGGCCGTTATTACATTCTATTTTCATCTTCCGCCTCCCGTGAGCACGCGCAGAATCTGGGCTTTGGATTCCTCGTTGAGCTGCCCGTAGCCCATCTGGCGGTCGAGATAGCGCACGAGCGCCCCGTAGCCGCCGTAGGCGTAGGCTTCCTCGGCGCCCTTCTGCACCGAAACGCTCACCTTCTGCCTGAGCCCCGAAAGGTTCTCGGAAAAGCCGCCCAGCAGCGAATAATCGCCGTACTGCGCCAGCATCACTGCCCGCCGGAGCAGGTCTTTTTCTTTCAGGCCGCTCACGTCCACGCCCAGCAGCTCCAGCGCCGAATAATCGCCGTAGTCCGCCAGAGCGGCGGCGGTTTTCAGCAGCGACTGATACTGCAGCTCCGAGGTATCCACGCCGAGGGCGTTCAGGTACGAGTAATCTCCGTACTGCGCCGCCGACAGCGCCCGCTGAAAGGCGGCGTCGTTTGCAAAAGAGGACGTATCAACACCCATGGCATTCAGATACGAGAGATCCCCGTATTTCGCGGCGAAGGCGGCGAGATCGGCAATATCTTCACGCCGGAGGGCGCCGCTGTTGACGCCCAGCGCCTCCAACAGGGCGTAATCCCCCTGCTTTGCGGCGTCGAAGGCCAGCGAAAGGCCGTTCCGGTAGCGGTCGTAATCCGTTTGCTCCAGCGCGTTTACGGCGTTCAGGCGGCGGTAGAGCTCGGCACGCTCCCCTTCCTGCCGTTTGCGGCTCGCGTCTTCGATTTCCATAGCGCGGTCGGCAAGCCCCTCCATATATTTATCGTAGGCGGCGGCCGCCGCGGATGCCGCGTAGGAGCTGCCGTAGCCCCCGGTGCGTGCGCCGGCAAGCCCGAAGACGTTTTCGGCGGCCAGCGACGCGTTTTTGGTATACAGATCGCGGTACTGCCGGTAGAGCGCGTCCGTATTAATATCAAAGCTGCCCCCGGCGGGCTCGTTCATCAGCCGATCCAGAATATCATCGCTGAGCCCCGTAAGGGTTTCATCCGGCCGGTAGGCGTAGGCCCCGGCGCTCTCCTTTCCCGCTTCCTCCCGCAAAGCCAGGCGGGCGTCCGCCGTGGTGATTTGATTATCGCCGTCCAGATCCGCGCCCGGGTCCACGGCGATCTTTTTGATTGCCATTTTCAGCAGCTGCTCTGCCGAATAGCGGTTACTCATGTTTTTTCTCCTCCGTCTCTTTTTTCATGGCGCGCACCAGCGTTTCCAGCCGCGCCACGTCGGCAGCAAGCTGATACAGCAGCGCGTAGATCCGTTCTGCTTCCGTCTGCCGCGCAGCGGCGTAAACGTCGTTTTCACCTTTCAAGCCCTTTCACCTCCCCTGTTTTTTCGCTGATCAGCGCAATGCTCAGCACCGCGCAGCCGCCCTTGCCCGAAAGCCGCAGCCGGAAGGCGGCGCAGCGGGGCGTGTTCACCGGCAGCAGAAAAACGTCCGGCTGCCCCGTGCGCACCCGGCAAAGGGAGATCCACCTGCCGTCGCCGCATTCCAGATGCGCCTGAAATTCCGCATCCTTTTCGAGCGTAATACGGAACACCAGCCCGCGCAGGATCGAGGTGCCGTTGTCGGCAAGCAGCCGCCCGGTTTCGGCATACCACTCGGTTTGCGGCGCGGGGACGAACGAAAACGCCAGCGCGTCGTCCGGCGGGCCGAGGATGTTGCGCGCCGTCCCCGTTTTGCCCGCGTCCATGGCCACGAACCTGTAAACGGTATTTGCGGGGTCGGGGCGGCAGAGCATGAACACGGCGGAATCGATGAGCAGAAAGAAGCGCACGTTCCATTCGTCGTCCTCAATGTGCCAGAGCCCCGTGTCGGTATCGTAAACGTATATGCGGCGCGTGCCGTTCTCTGCGGCCGCAAGATAAACCCTGCCGCTCCACGCGAAGGCGAGCGTATCGGTAAAGCCGTGGGTGGAAAACGAGGGCGAGATCACGTAGGGCAGAGACCCGTCGTACACGGTGACGCCCGCGGTGCTCAGGTAATACAGCTTTTCGTTCAGCGGCGTAAGGGTGGCCGCGTGCCCCGCCTTTACGCCCAGCGCCGGGGTAACGCTCACGGTATAATCCTGCGGGGTGAGGCCGCGCACGCGGATCACGTAGTTCTCCTTGAAGAACACCACGTCGCCGCCCACCACCGCCGCGCCGGTAAAGGCGCCCGGGCAGCCGAGGCTCACGGTATAGCTATCGGTGGAAACGCCGTCGTATTTATCCCACTTCGTGGGGTCCCCGAGAGCGCTGGCGTAGATCTCGTTCACAAAATCGCCGTCCGCGTTTTTGCCGAAACGGCAACCCCATATGCGATTATCGTGCTCCACCGCGAGATCCAGCACCGGCATGGGCTTGCGCACGGCCACGATATACGAGGTGGGATCGATGCCTGCGAGCACGGTACTGAGATACATCTCGTTGCCCTCGGCGCGGAACACGACGGCCTTCACCTCGGGCTCGCGCCCCACCTTCACCCGCACTTTTTCGCCGGGCAGGGCATAGTGGGCAGCCATGGCGTGGGTCACCCGCAGGTAAACCTCTCCCACGGTCTGCCAGCCGCCGTTCAGATACTGCTTCTGCAGCATGGTACCGGCGGAGGTGTCGGTCCAGAAGCCCCCCGCTTCGGGGGTTTCGGGAGGCGTATCGGAAAAGCCGAGAAAGGAGGGGGCCGTGCCGTCGGCGTAAACGTAGCGCACCTCGGCGTCCAGCAGCGCCTGGGAATAGGCGGCGTGGCGGGTCTCCACGGCGCCGGTTTCGTCGGTGATCACGTATTTGCCGTCCGGCGAAACGAAGAAATTGCGGCCGAAGGGCACGATCTGCCGGTTGGTTACCCCCGCGGCAAGGGGCGCATCCGGCACGATGCGGCCGAAATAATAGACGTCCGTTTCCGAGCAGAGCACTGCGGTGCCGTTCACGGTGGCGGCGGCGGTGAGGGGCGAGGCGGGCGAAACGGGGATCTCTTCCGTTCCGCCCGGGATTACGCGGCTGCGGGTCCATTCCAGCCGCTCCGGCCGCACGCCCAGCAGGGGAAAGCGGTCCGCCGAAAGGTTTTTCATATCGTAAAACGCGCCGGCGCGCACCTTTTCCAGATGCTCGTAGCCGTAAAACGTGCTTATGAGCGACTTACGGCGCGGCAGCGGGGATAAGCGAGGATATCGCATGCCCATCCCCCCTTCAGCACTGCACGCGCGCGCCGGACTTGCGGCGGCGGGTGCGGTTTATATGGTCCGTAAACTGCCGGTAGGCGGCGTTCAGCAGAAGGCAGTCGTTATTATAGCGCTCGATATCGCCGTTGATCGCATCGAGCTCCGTACAAAGGAACTTCAGATAGATATCGTCGTAGGGGTACGCGGCCAAAAGCGGCGTATCGGGGTCCGCGTGGGGCCCGTAGCCCGCAAACACGGCGGGCGCGCCTTCGTAATGCACTAAGATCTCGGAATACAGGCGGCCGTCGAACCGGGAAAGCAGCCTGCGCTTGGCGGCAAAGTCCAGCGCGTTGGGATACAGTTTATCAAAGCGGTCGATCGCCTCGCGCAGCGTCATGGCGTCAGCCCTCCGCGCAAACGGAATCGATATAGCGCTCCGCCTGCGCCTTTGCGGCGAACGAGGCCTTCACCACGGCGGCAAAGGGCTTGGGCAGCGCCACGGGTTCGCCCTTTTTTACGAGCATACGGCGGCCGTTCACCGCGATATACAAAGCGTCGTCGTGCTTCGATTCCTTGGGGATGAACACGGTTTCGGTCTCTTCGTTCTTTTTGATCACAGTTGCTTTTTTCATGCTTTTTCTCCTCTCAAAGCCGCGGGCGGGGCCGCCGCCCGCAGCAAAATCAAATAATCAGTTCGCCATGGCGGACGCGGAAAATTCGGAGCCGCTCTCGTAGCGGATCATATACTCCTCGAGCAGGCGCTTGGCCACCTTGGTGGCCTTCCAGCCCACGCTGGAGCGCTGGTTCAGGGGGTCGTTGCCGTAGCCGCGCTGCTTTACGATGTGCTCGAGGCCGCCGCCCTCGATATCGGTAACGCCGTAGGCGTTTTCGCCGATAAACAGGGTGCAGAACACCGCGCTGCCGTCCTTGCCCGCGCCGGTGCCGCAGATGAGATCGCCCGCGGCAAGGGTAACGGCGGAACCGAGGGTGAGGGACGAAACGCCGGTGGAGGCGTCCACGGTGATGGCGCTCACGGTGTTTTCGACGCCGTTCACGTACACGGGCACGGGGGTATCAAAGCTCACGGCGGCAAGCGTTTCGTTTACGGGCACACTCGTGCCGTTCGTTACGGCGGCGGCCGCGGTGAGGCGGTTGAGGCCCTCGGCGATCTCGGCGGGGGCGAAGATCTTGGCCTCGGTGCTTTCCACGAAGCGCACGCCGGCGAGCTGGCCGATCTCGCCCTTGAGCATGTTCTCGGGGTTGGCGTACTTCTGAATGCCCAGCCACTGCTCGCCCGCATCCTGCATCAGGTCGTAGGCCACGTAGGGATGGATGACGGCAACGTAGCTGCCGCCGATTTTGGGGGCGTTCACGGCCTTGAGCTCCGCCGCGGCCTTGAACACGTCCTTTACGCGCAGGCGGCAATCCGCCGTAATATCCTCGCGCATCGTCACCTCGGTTTCGGTGCCGCCCGATACCTTGGGGGCGTACATCACGTTGGTGCCGCCGATGAGCTCGTTTCTCACAACGGTATCCAGCGTAAGTCCCGCCTGGCTCGCCAGCTCCTTGGTGGCCTCCACAATGGTATTGTCCACGGCGGTGAGCTCCAGCATATCGGTCTGCTCAATGTAATCGCCGTACTGATCCACGGTGCAGGATACGGCCGATACGTTCAGCTTGTTGCCCGCGGGGGTAACGCCCTCGGTGATGGCGGTGAGCGCCTTGGGGAGCTTGGAAAAGCGGCGGAACTCCACGGTTTTACCGCCGTGCCTGGGGATGGGGCGGCGCTGGCCGAACTGCTCGTGCACGAGGTTCGCGCCCGCCAGCGTAATGAGGGTTTTGTCGTAAAAGGTCTTCATTTCGGGGGAGAGGGCGTTCTCGTTGGTCACGGCGCCCTGCTCCACGGTACCGGCGGTGGTGTTCATCACTTCGCCGGCGGAAAAGAAGGTAAGATCGATGCTGTTGAATTCCATAATGTTCTCCTTTTTGTTAAAATTTGATGGTTGCGCCGCGGCTCACCGCATCCAGAATTTTCAGGATATCGGGGCCGGTGAGGCTGTTCACGTCCCGGTGCGCCAGAGAGGATGCCCGGTCCAGCACGGAATTTTCCTGCACCCTGCCCGATTGGCTGAGCACGCTGTGGGCGGTCTTTTTGCCCGCGGTAACGGCGGCGTAGCGCAGCGCCGCCCCTAAAATGGCCTCAAGATGCGCGGCCTCGTACGCCCGCCGCACACCCACGCCCGCCTTGAGCAGCGCGGCAAAATCGGCGTTTTCACGCGCTTCTTTTCTGAGATCGAAGCCCGGGTAAAGGGCTTTCATCTCTTCGGCCTCGGCCTCCCACGCGGTGATCACCCGGTTGAGCGCCGCGTTTTTCTGCGTTTCCTCCAGCGCGGCGGATACGCTCGCCAGCAGCCGCGCCCGCTGTTCACCGTCCGCCGCCGGCTTCCCCTCCGGGGGCGGGTCCTGTGTGACGGCCAGCGCCGCCGATGCCTCAACCGGCGCGGGAGCTTCGGCGGGCTCCCCTGCCGGTTCCCCTTCGCCCTCCGGCGCGGGGGATCTATCTTCAGCGCCCGCCTCGGGCGCGGCTGCCGCTTCGTTTGCGGGGGCGGCGTCCGCCTCCGCCGCAGCGAATAACTGCAATGCAAAATCAAGTTTCATGGGTTCCTCCTCAATCGACCTCTACGTATTGGCCGTATTTTTCTTCGAGCGCCTGCAGGCCGGCCAGCACCGTTTCGAAGGTATCGCGCAGGCGCAGCTCGCTCAGCTTATCGCCGTCCTCGGTTTCGGCCACCAGCGTGAGCGCGCCGTCCGCAATATCGCACTGGGTGAGCTGCACGATGCCCGCAAGGCTCATCTCCTCCAGCCTTCTGAGCAGCGAAATGCACAGCGCCGAAACGGCGGCGCACACGATATCCCTGCCCTTTGCGGCGTAACCCGCGTGCCCCTCGGCCGAAAAATAGCAGCCGTGGTTCAGCTCGCTGTAACGGATCTTTGTCACGGGACCGCCTCCGTTCTCAGGGCGTGGGCTTTCATTTCATCGGCAACGCGGTCTACGGGGCTGCTCCCCGCAGGGGGCGCGCCTTCGGCAGTGGCGCCTTGCCCGGCGTAAACGCGGCCGTTCTCTTCGATGAGATGCATGATCTTTTCTTTGTTTTCGATATCGAGCATCTGCAGGCAGGCAAGGCTCTGCACGCTTTTGGTCGGGTCGAAAAAGCCCATCCGGTAGAAGTTGATGGCGTCCGTATTCTGGGCGGCGCGGGAGAAGGCGTTTTGCTTGTGGGCCTGAATGCTCATATCGAACACCGGCACTCTGGCGCCGAAATCCACGCCGAAATCGCTTTGCGGCACGCTCTGCAGGGCGGCGTTATCGTAGGACGTGAACTGCCACTCGCCGTTCGGCCCTAAAATGCGCATGCTGCGGGGCACGGTATAAAACTGGCGGATCAGCTCCACCGTGAGCCCGCAAACCTTGGAAAAGGCGCGGTAGGTGGCGGCGATCATATCGCGCGAGAGCTTGCTGCCGGCCTCCTGCAAGGCGGTGATGGCCGCGCCGGAGGTGACGCCGCCCGAGGTGCTGCCCGAGGTGAAATCGCGGTTGCCGCTGGTCTCCTTGAGCTCGGCGATCTTGTTGTTGAGCACCGTAACGTATACGCCCGAAAGGGGCGCTGCGGTGATCTCGCGCAGGGAATCCTCGCCCAGAGAAGAGCCGTTCACGTGCACGAAGTCCTTGCCGAAATCGGCGAATTCCGCCTCGTTCACCGCGCCCTCGCCCCGCACGAAGTAGCGGCGGCGCGCGCCCATGCGGGCGTTCTTCAGAATCTCGGAGCCCAAAATATCGATCTCTTCCTGCGCGTCCTTCATAATATCGATAAAGCCGAAGCCCACCGGCGTGCCCTCCTCTTTATAGAGCGGGTCAAACACGAAGGGGTACATGCCGTGGTCGTACCAGCCGCGGGTGCGGTAAGCCTCGTCGTTTTCGGAGGCGAAGAGCACCGTATCGTTCACGAACTTTACGTAGTGCAGCACGGTTTTGCCGCCCACGCGTTTTTTGTAGTACCAGTCCACCACCGTGCTTTTGCCGGTGGTATCCACGTCCGCATCGTACAGGTAGTTCACGGTTTCGGGCGTATGGCCGCCCAACGTACCCTCCAAAAACGGGTACTGCTCAATGAGCAGGTCGTTATCCTGCAGCTCCAGGCAAAACAGGTTGCGGCTTTTCTGAATATCGCGCACGCCGGGCTCCCAATACAGGTTGAAGATATCGGCGTTGCCCACGGCCACGTCGCCGAGCCCGCCGGCGGCCTTGGGATCCCACAGCACCGAATACACGGCGGTGCCGGTTTTCAGCTTCTGAAAGGCGGCGTCCGCGTATACGCTGCCCCACTCGCTCCGCTCAAGGATCACGGGCAGCACGCTCGTAAGCGCTTCGGCGGCCTTGGTATCGGATTCCTCGCGGGGCAGCACGGTGCAGGCGGGCATGGCGTCCATGAAATCGGCGTGCTTGTTCACAATGGAGTGGAAAAGCCATGCGGATGCGCGCCGTTCGCCGTCTTCCTCGCGGCGGAGCTGCTCCCAGTGGCGCAGGCGGAACCACTGCTCGTTATCGGCCATGCGCTGCTCTAATTTCTTTTTGGCGGCGCGGTATTTCAGCAGCGTTTCGCGCGCGGAGAGGACCTCGTCCCGTCCGATAGCCGGCCCTTCGGCGGGCGCGGCCCGTTTTTTTGTTTCGCGTTCGGCCGCGGCCGAAGCGGTTTCTTTCTTCATAAGTCACCTCAATAATCAGTAAGAGTATCCCGCGTAGCGCGGGCTTCCGAGGTCCAGCGGGTCGTCCGCCGGGGCCGCGGGCGCCGGTTCGCGGCGCGGGGCGATCGGCCGCGACATGCAGAAATAGCGAAAACTGTCGGCAAAATGGTCCTCTTCGGCGGTATCCAGATCCTCGGGGTCCGTCTGCGAGAATTCCAGCAGCGGCAGCGTGCGCACCGCCGCGCGGCAGGTTTCAAAGAAATACACCATCGGCACGCCGTTTTCATCAAAACTCAGCCGGTAATGGCACTGCATCCAGCCCGGCAGACGCTGGTTGTCGCCCTTTTCGAAATACACGCCGTGGCGGTCCGCGAAATCCACGATGGCGTCCCCGCGGGAGCGGTCCCAGATGCTGGGGTCCGCCACGCCGGTGATCTGTCTGCCGCGCAGCCAGCGGTGCTCGCGCTCCAAACGGGCGATCTCGGCAAAGATCCGGTCCGGGTGCCATTTGACGCCCTCGTTGGGCGTGGCAGTACAGCCATAGAGCTGCAGTATCAGGTAGGCGCGGCCGTCGTAATCGATCGCCCACCAGTCGCAGGAAAAGGGGCGCGCGTAGCCGAAATCGAAGCTGCGCACCACGCGCCATCCGGCGGGCACCTCGAACGGCGCGATCACGTGCGTAAAGCGGCGGTCCAGATAATGCGCGGGGTCATCCTTGAACTCCTCAAAGAACTGGCCTTCAAAGATGTTCCAGTCCCCCTCCAGCCACGCCTTCCGGAGCTTGGGGGGCAGGGCCTCGAGCTGCCGCGCGTAGTCGGGATCCTCCCGCATGAGGGCGGTGTTGTCCGTTACCAGCGAG
>JAEEGI010029445.1_pt1 | contig 10376 bp, 7 predicted proteins | sample 8958751 | NCBI WGS metagenome assembly JAEEGI01 (sample SAMN16246545, study PRJNA631951) | gut metagenome | biome: gut microbiome; feature: rumen; material: KS-attached | host: Bos | place: Iran: Karaj | collected 2018-10 | reverse complement strand
GAATCTGTTCTTAAGTAAGTAATAAGACCTACTGTGCCTTCTTTACCAAGCTCAATTCCCTCGTAGAGCTGCTGAGCAACTCTCATGGTCTTCTGTGTTGAGAAGTTAAGTGCCTTACTTGCTTCCTGCTGAAGTGTTGATGTTGTAAATGGAAGTGGAGCTTTTTTGCTTCTCTCGCCCTTCTTTACATCGCTTACAACATACTTTTTTCCTTCAAGCTCTTTTAATATCTCTTCAAGCTCCTTTTTTGAGCTTATTTCTTTTTTCTCGTTACCCTTACCATAGTAGTGAGCTACAAGAGGCTTCTTCTCACCATCTGCCATAAGGTTAACATCTAAAGTCCAATACTCTGTTGGTATAAAAGAGTCTATCTCTTCCTCTCTGTCTGCGATTATCCTAAGAGCAACAGACTGAACTCTTCCTGCGGAAAGGCCTCTTTTTATCTTGGACCACAAAATAGGGGAAATCTCATAACCAACCATTCTGTCAAGAACACGACGAGCCTGCTGGGCATCTACAAGATTCATGTCGATATCTCTTGGATGCTTCATAGCTTCCTTGACAGCATTTTTAGTGATCTCGTTAAAGGTTACTCTCTGAACCTTGGCATCAGCCTCTGAAAGCTTAAGAGCTGAACAAAGATGCCAGCTTATTGCTTCTCCCTCACGATCCGGGTCAGTTGCAAGGTAAACCTTGTCAGCCTTTTTGACCTGTTTCCTCAGTTCAGCAAGGACATCTCCCTTTCCTCTTATAGTTATATATTTAGGTTCAAAGTCATGATCAATATCGATTCCCATGGAACTTCTTGGAAGATCTCTGACATGGCCATTGCTGGCAGCCACCTCATATCCTGAACCCAAAAACTTCTTGATAGCCTTCACCTTGGTTGGTGACTCAACTATAAGGAGCGAATTTTTCTTTGTCTTGGTTTCTTTCTTTGTTGCCATTTAGAATAAATGTCCCCTTCACAATTTGATTGACACGTTTGTAACGTTCACTTTCATATTAATATACATTTTATTTCATTTCGTCAAGTATATGGTATAAGGAACGATTCTTTCGTGACAGAGAGAAGGTTCTTTTGTGACAGGGGGACGGTTCTTTTGTCACGTTGCATGAAATGCAATGTGACAAAAGAACCGTCCCCTCTGTCACTAAAGAACCTTTATAAATAGTCTTTACTTTTTAAGCCATGCAGTCTCTTTAGGAGTCTTTTTTACGAAAGGTCTTGCAAGTGCCTGCTTTGCACCATTTGGAAGGATGTACTTAAGCTTATCCTCCGCCTTTCTCATGGTTGAGCAGTCTGGATTATCCCTTGTAAGCTTGATAGCATCAAATTCACATCTTGTTGTGCAAAGTCCGCAGCCCACGCACTTATTAGGGTCAACAATTGATGCACCACAGGACAGACATCTTGAAGTTTCCTTCTTGACCTGTTCCTCTGTAAATACAAGCTTGTAATCTCTAAATGAAAGCTTGCCATCAGCACTTGCCTTTACACCTGCTGTCTGTCTTCCAACATGGTCATAATCCTTAACAGAAATATCATCCTTATCAAGCTCGATAAAGAAGTTAGGATCACGGCCTATTGTAAGGGAAGAATGAGGCTGAACAAATCTGTGGATAGACTCAGCGCCTTCTCTTCCACAAGCAATGGCATCAATGGCAAATCTAGGCCCATAGAACATGTCACCACCAACAAAGATATCTGGAACAGTAGTCTGGAATGTTACTTTATCTGCTGCTGGAGCCGGTCCTCTAAACTCAACGTTCTCGTCTTTTAAGAGATCTCCCCATACAGTTGCCTGTCCAACAGAAAGGATCACATTTTCACAGGCAATCTCCATAGTTTCATTCTCATCGTACTTAGGATCAAAGCGTCCCTCAGCATTCTTAACCTGAGTGCACTTCTTAAATACGATTCCCTTTACTTTTCCATTCTCTGTAAGGATCTCTTTTGGTCCCCAGCCGCCCTTAAGCTCAATGCCTTCAGACTCGGCAATTTCGATTTCCTCAGGAAGTGCTGGCATGATGTCTCTTGTCTCAAGGGAAACCTGTGTAACCTTGGATGATCCACATCTTATTGCAGTACGGCTTACGTCAATAGCAACGTTACCGCCACCTATTACAACTGTATCACCTGTAAGCTTGTAGCTTTCGTCGTCAATAACCTCATGGAGAAGGTCAACACCCTTAAGAACTCCCTTAGCATCCTCGCCAGGAACATTTACTCCTCTTCCTCCCTGACATCCGATTGCGATATAGAAAGCCTTGTAGCCTTCTTCTCGAAGCTGCTTTAAGGTAATATCTTTTCCAACCTCTACTCCAAGGCGGATATCAACACCAAGTTCTCTAAGTACATCAACTTCGGCTTCTACAACATTCTTTTCCATTACGAATGAAGGAATACCATATGTGACCATTCCACCTGGCTTCTTGTTCTTATCAAAGAGTGTAGGCTTGTAGCCCTTAAGTGCAAGATAGTAAGCACAGGAAATACCTGCAGGACCTGCACCGATAATAGCTACCTTCTCATCAAAGCCAGCTCCGATCTTAGGAATGACCTTCTTGGGAATGTAGCGGGTATCTGATTCAAGATCGCGCATTGCAACAAACTTTTTAACTTCATCGATTGCAATAGCCTGATCGATGGTGCCTCTTGTGCAGGCATCCTCGCAGCGTCTGTTACATACATGTCCACATACAGCTGGAAGTGGATTGTACTTCTTGATAAGAGCAAGAGCTTCCTCATATCTTCCCTGAGCTGCCATCTTAAGATATCCCTGAACAGGAATATGAGCTGGGCAGGCTGTCTTACATGGAGCTGTACCAGTCTTGTGTGTATTGATCCTGTTGATGTCGCGGTAGTCCTCAGTCCACATCTCTGTAGACCATTTCTTTTCTGTAGGAAGAGGCATCTTAGGATAGGTAACTTCGCTTCCATCCTTTTTGCAAAGCTTCTGTCCAAGAGTTGCTGCACCAGCAGGGCAAACCTCTACGCAGCGTCCACATGCAACGCAGTTTTCCTTGTCAACATGAGCAACATAAGCTGAACGTGACATGTTTGGTGTATTGAAAAGCTGTGAGGTACGAAGCGCATAGCACACATTTACATTACAGTTGCAAATAGCGAAGATCTTGTGCTCGCCATCAATATTAGTGATCTGATGAACAAAGCCATTGTCCTCAGCCTGCTTGAATATTTCAAGAGCTTCTTCCTTGGTGATATATCTTCCATCCTTCTGAGTTTCAACTACGTAGTCAGCCATATCGCCGATAGCGATGCACCATCCTTCCGGATCATCAGCGCAGCCCTGCTCGTAGGTCTTTCTGCTTCTTCTGCAGGAGCATGGAGATGCTGCGTATTTTCCCTCATAGTAGTCAAGCCAGTAAGAAATCTTTTCAAGGCCGATGGCTGTATTCTCCATCTCAATAGCCTTTTCAACAGGGATTACATGCATACCAACGCCTGCACCCCCCATAGGAACCATATGTGTAAGTCCCTCAAGAGGAATGCGGCTCATTCTCTCAAAGAAAGGTCCTACTTCAGGATGCTCTTCAATAACTCTGCCGTTCATGTTACCGAACTCAGCAGAGCCTGGAACGTACATAGGAAGAACATACTGCTTAACATGCTTTTCATTTTCGTAGTTCCACTCAATGATTCCGTGATATGACATCTCATCGAGGTGCTTTTGCAGCTCCTCTTTTGAGTATTCAGGACAAAGAGCAGCAACCTCTTCAAAGGTCTTTGGCTTTCTCTTTTCCATTTTAAGCGCAATCTCGCACTGCTCATCAGTTACAAGATTGTAGATACCCCAGTACTCAGGGCTTTCTTTTGTGATCTTTTCAAGACCAAGCTTTATTTCTTTCCTGTCAGTAATAGCCTTGGCAAGTCTTGCCAGGGGCTCTCTGAAAGGAGCATTCATATCTACCCACTCTGGAATGATGCCAGCTCTTGGGTCAATTCTGTTACGGTTTGGATCCAGCGAATATGGAGTGTTTAGATCCTTCATATCCATTGTATTCATATCAACCATTCTTTCTCCTACCTTTCTTCCGCTCAAAACTAAAGTTTACGTTGCCGCAATTTCTTTTATCATAAACTCGTTGCCCTTTAAGAGATATGTATGTTCACTGCCACAGTTGGGACAGATCTTGCCATGAGCAACGGTTTCATATTCACTTTTACAATCCTCACAATAGGTTACAGCAGGAAGTGTCTCAATGATAAGCTCTGCGCCATCCATAAGCTCTGTCCTGGCAGCAGCCCACTTCCATGCGTCGTCCAAAAGAGAAGGTACAACTCCGGAAACTTCTCCAAGTTGCAGGGTTACTGAATGTATCTTCTCAAGATTATTTTCTTTTCCCACCTCTGTAAGGTCATCAATTATTCTAAAAACAACACCAAGTTCATGCATCAGTCTTTACCTTGTCTGCCTTATATCAGATTAATTTGATCTTTTTTACAAGAAAAGCCATGCGAAACTAAGGTTAAGATAAACTTCCCCTGGTTTATCGCATGGCTTTCTCTCGTCTCATTGCCAGATCTATGTTTACTTTATAGCTTCCTCTATCTGATCAGAAAGCCACGCAGCCCACTCATCTATACCTTCGCCAGTCTTAGCGCAGATAGGGATGATAATTGCCTTGGGGTTACGCATATGGATATACTCTTTGCACTTTTCAAGATCAAAGTCAAAATAGGGAGCAACGTCCATCTTGTTGATAAGTACCACATCGCAAATGGAAAACATAAGCGGATACTTAAGTGGTTTGTCATGTCCCTCAGGAACTGAAAGGATCATTGCATTTTTAGTGCTTCCCGTGTCAAACTCTGCAGGGCACACAAGGTTACCTACATTTTCAAGGATCGCAAAATCTACGTCTGAAACATCAAGTTCCCTGATACCCTGTCTTGTCATGTCAGCATCAAGGTGACACATTCCACCAGTGTGAAGCTGGATTGATTTAACACCAAGCTCGGCGATAGCCTTGGCGTCAACATCTGAGTCGATATCTGCCTCCATAACACCGATCCTGTACTTGTCCTTAAGAGTCTCAATAGTCCTCTTAAGTGTGGTTGTCTTACCAGATCCAGGACTAGACATAAGGTTTAAAAGAAAAGTCTTAGACTCCTTAAGCTCTCCCCTGAGTTTTTCAGCATCCTTGTCGTTACTTTCAAAGATGCTCCTCTTGACTTCAATTACTCGAACATTATCCATTATTCTGCACGCTCCATTGCAAGCTGGAAGTCCTTGGTATCACCAAATACTTCGTTTGCATAAGGATTCTTACCAAGCTTGATCGATCTCTTAATGATTTCAGTCATACAGATCACGTTGATGGCAATTGCAAGAATTGCAACAACACCCTGAGCTGTAGGATTAGCGGTGATACCCATAGAGGAGATTATATCACCAGCCTGTGCTGTCTTACCAGCCCCAGAATTGTAAAGCTCGATAGCCTTTGCGTAAAGATCCATTGTTGTGATGCCAGCCTCAGATGCTCCGCCGTAAACTGAAGGAAGAGCTGCTGCAAAGCGTGAAGAAAGCTGGAATGCAGGAACAACCTGTGCCCACATGCACCAGATTGCAAGTGTGTTAGCACGGTTCTGGATCCATGCGCCCTTGTTCCAGAATGCGTTAGCAAATGTAGGAGCAAGAAGAAGTGCTACACCACAGTACCATGAATGTGTAGGAAGGTTGAGGTATGTGTACTCAAAGTTCCAAACATCGTATGCAAGGATGAACCAGATTGTCATATCAGGCCAAAGCATATCTGCATGGTTCTTATCCTTTGATGTGTAAAGATGTACGCATCCTGTCATGCAGAAGATATTGATAAGACCTGCAAGAGCGTTAACAACGTTCCACCATCCACCATAGATGAATACACCCTCGTTTGATGCCCACCAAGCACCTGAAAGGTTGCCTGTGATCGAGAATGCTGCAAGAGCAGACTCCATATCAGAAACGTTAGCGATCATGATGTTAGCTGCAACGATGAACCATGGAAACCATTTGAACCATTTTTCCTTGCCAATGCCCCATTTGTACTTGATCATCATAAAGCCTACACAACCGATATCAGCAGCGTAAAGCTTGAAGTAATGGAACCAGCCGTCCATGAATGCTACAGTAGGATTTGACTTGCCACCAAACATACCTACATGTGCAAGGATGAAATAAACTGTAAGGATTGTAGGAATAGCTACAAATACGATCATTCCACCCAGTTTGGTCCTACGACCAATCTCGTTCATGAGAATAAGTCCCACAAACACTAATACCCAACCAATCAGCTGCATAGATGCATGGTCGCTGTAAAGTTGAAATAACATAAAAAACCTCCTTTGACATTGCAAAATTTATAGTTACATGCAATATGTCACATTTTTAACTATTATAGCATATTGCACAACACCAATCAACTAGATAAGCAGATGTTTTGTTGAAACTGGGGCACTGGATTTTAAAAATACGGTTTCCATCAGCATCATTCCTTATTTTTTTCTTTTTCCAAATGGAATGTCAAAATCATCTCCTGTCGTAAAGTCGAGGTCAAATGCTTTAAGGTCGTATTTGGTTTTGTTTTCTGGCTTTTCAATATCTTTATTCTCAGCATCTTTTGCCATAGTTTCATCTGCAGCTTCTTCTGAACCAGTATCTTCCCGGGCATCTTCTTTTATGTCATCTGCATTTGCATCTTCCTCTTCATCTTCTATTTCTGACTTATGAACCGCCTTTTCCCTGTCTCTTATTTCCGATGCCAGGCAGTAAATAAGGAAGATCATGCAAATTATCACACCAAGTCCTGGGGCAATGAGGCTCTCCATCAAATATGGATAAACCACTCTTATGATGGTATTTCCGCTTTCTACAACCAAAAGGTTATTGTCTTCCTTTAATGCTTTATCAGACCAGAATATATCCTGATAAGCAATTCCTGTATTAAGATCACCAGTAGGGCTGTTTATCATCAAACCATTTAGAAATGACGAAACTTCAATTGGATATATTTCCTTATCCGGAAGGATCGCTGGCTCCATTCCCATTACCCACTGCATGATCTTTTCAGCATGGGAATCCCTTGTTATATATTAATAAAAAGGAATATTAAGTCCTATGTAGCATACATTCTCATTGATGCCTGATCCAAAGAATGCCAGCTCAATATTGTTGTCGTAAATTGTTCCCTTAACGTCCTTAAGACCATTTAAGTAGTAGGTTATCCACTTTGAATATCCTCTTGGGAACAGGTCACAGTCCATCTCTCCAAAATCCTGGGTATATAAAATAGGGTAACCATTCTCAAACTGTATAACATTGCAGGTTACTCCAAGGAATGTCTTGGTTCTGGTATCCCTGTCTTCTGGCATGCCATCTGCCAGTATCACTATCCTTACGCCATTTTCAGAAAGCTTTCTTACAAGATTTTCTGCCGCAATCCTGTCATCATAATAAAAGCCTGAAAGATACACAGTCTTATACTTTGAAAGCTCCTCATAACTGTAGTGGTCCAAATACTCATCACTGGTTTCCTTGATATTTGGAAAAGCCAGTGATAGTGAATATGCGCTATAACCGATACCAATGGCGTCATATTTTGTCTTAGTTCCAAAATATGACTCAATACCAGCAAGATGGTATAGCATGTATCTGCTGTTTTCATAAAGGAAATCGTAATTGCACTCTTCTGCAGCCTTATCAAGCTTAACAAGGCTCTTTTCTCCATAGGGAACCTGCTCTTTGTCTATGATAACAGTGTCCGCTCCCAAGGTTATGCATCTGTCAAAGAGATAACCGTAGTACTCATCATTTAGAGCCATGTTGAGTCTTCTGGTATTGTCGCTGGTAACAGCGGTCTCATACTTCTGACCAAAGACTTCCTGAACGCCGTCTGGTCCGTAGCTAAGTGCAAACACACCTTCCCCTGACAGTTCTCCAAGATCAACAAAGGCAACTCTCTGCTTTGTCAGCTCTTTCGCTTCTTTTATAAGAGTTTGTTCGGATATTTCTACAATTCTCTGGCCTGGCTGCTTGCCATTCCCATAGCCGTAAACCCAGTAAAGAGAAGGAATTGAATCAGCTGCAACAAGCAAAACAAATACTATCAGTATCCACTTTCTAAGCTTCTCCCAATAAACTGTTCCAAGAAGAACGAAGCACGCAGCTCCTGGAAGAAGCATCAGCATCCAGAGCATCTCACCTCCTGGAATAATGCGGATCACAATATATGCTGTGGAAGTGGTCAAAAGAACTGTCAACATAGCGCAGATGAACATAGGCGCGGATTTTTTGTTGCTTACCATTATTCCAAGTATTGCAATAATAATAAGTGAAAGCCCAAAATATGCCGCTTCCGGCGCATCGATCCTATATACGGGATTTAAAGTAATGAAAATACTCTGAAAGAAATTCCTTGCTTTATCAAGCTTTTCAAAGTCATAGCCTCCTATCAGCATAGGAACTGTGTAGATTCCGCAGATAAGGAATGAAATAAAAAAGCTGACAAAAACCTTGAGCATTCTTCTTCGATTTTTAAAATACAGGCGCTGCAAAAGCATATAGATACATACAAGAAGAAAATGAAGAAGCGCTGTTCCAGTATGTGACAGGATCATAAGGCAGCTTAAGAGCATTATTGCCACCAGGTCTTTAAACCTGTTACTGCCAAGGTATTCTGATACAGCCAAAAGAAATGCCGGAATTACAAAAACACAAAGAGCCATGGCTAAATTGCCCTGACTAAATAAAACATAGATATTGACTGGAAGAAAATACCAGATGATGCCAAATACTGCTCCGGTTATAGGCCTTTTCTTTTTAAACCCAATAGTGGTCCATATTATCTGCCCCAGAACAAATAAAAGAATGCAGTAATAGATGTAAGCTATGTATACCTGCCCACCTGAGTACATCTCACATAAAGCAAGTAAAACCGCAGAAAGAGGCGCAATATACCTAAGGGGCTGAATGCCGTTGTACCAGTAGCTATTATAAAGAGGGTAATAATCATCTCTTACAATAGACTTATAGAGCATATCTCCCCTGAAAAGGTGATAATAAGCATCTTGTCCACTGGGATAAAGACCGTTTAAAACAATAAGCTCCCAAAGAAGAAAAGAAATCCCAAAAAGCGATGCGATGGTTATTAAGATTGCTAGTAGCCCTGGTATTTTACTCTTCATCTAAACTCTCTTCCACGATGGAATGTACTATATTATTAAGAGCCGTGTTCATGTGCTCTTTTATATCATTTAAATACTCATCTCTTCCCCTGAAGGAATACACATAGGTTCTGGAAGGGGTCTCACTGGCTTCGATCTTAATCAGAAGTCCGCCAATCTTTTTTATCTCCTCATAAAAAATAGGTGCAAAGTAATCCAGCATATTCTCAAGAGTCGGGATTATGGTATCAAAGGGCTTAATATCATTAAGGAGCTTGTCCTGAAAAGGCTCCAAAAAATCATCGATTGCCTTCTCAAAGTCAAGGAACATGATGAACTTGTCCTTATCAACCAAAAGCTCTATGGCAAACTCCCAGGTATGAGGATGGCTCTCACCCTTTTTGCCATTAAAGATCACATAGTGATTGGCGTTTAAGTACAATTTGAACTTGTATTCTCTAAGTGCATCGTTACGCAACTTTCTACCTCTTAAGATTTATCTTCTTTTGATCTAAATCTTGATTCCGTTCTGGAATCCGGCCTCATTGGCTTATCACCAGAGATCATGGACACGATCTCAGGGTTACCCATGGCTCTCATTGTCCTGTCGTAAACCATTTTTATATCCAGCCTTGACCTTGCAGTTTCAACTGACAAAAGCTCTGCATCAGCCTTAACTTTCTTTGCTATATCTTTTGCTTTATCATTGTCACATTTAACAGACATGATAAGCGCCAGATGGTTCTTGCCATCATAGAATTTGATATCTCTTTTCCCAAAGAGAATGCAGTTGGCTCCAAAGAAATTGGATACTGTTTCCTTCTGGCCATATCTAAATGCAATAAAAGAAATAGGAAAAGCCTTGATCTGCTTCTTGTATTCTTCAAGGAACTTTTCAATGGCAGTAAAATTAAAGAGATTTAGCCTGTTGTCATAAATCTCATCTCTTACCATCTTTTCATTAAGAACTTCTATTACATTGTTGGCTTCTTTAAGGTCGGCCTCAGTTGAAAAGACCTTTTTCTTATTTTTATTACTTACGATTGCCAGTATTATCGGAAGAACAAAAATTGCTGAATAAGCCACAACAAATATGATGATCAGTTCCATCTTTGAACCAAGGAACTTATTGTTATCAAGTAAAACTGTAGTGTTTGTCAAAAGACATATCCTGTACTGTTCGCCTTCATAATCAAACAGCGCG
>JAEEGI010029444.1_pt1 | contig 10376 bp, 7 predicted proteins | sample 8958751 | NCBI WGS metagenome assembly JAEEGI01 (sample SAMN16246545, study PRJNA631951) | gut metagenome | biome: gut microbiome; feature: rumen; material: KS-attached | host: Bos | place: Iran: Karaj | collected 2018-10 | reverse complement strand
ATGCTGAAACTGTACGCCAATGAAAACATCATCATTGATGAGACCCATAACGACACCAGGTACACCTTCCAGCTTTTCCGTCAGCTTAAGGAAGAAAACCCGGAGGATGAACTGTTCTTCATCATCGGGGCAGACAGCCTGAACCGCTTTGACCAATGGGTCAACTACGAAGAACTGCTGACCTATACCTTCATCGTCGTGGAGAGAGACGGCATTGACATTGAAGCGGCCATGAAGCGGCTGAAAAAGCGCGACTACCTGATCATGAGAAAGGTAAGGGATGTTTCCTCTACCTTCATCAGGGAACATCTGGACGGCGATCTGAGCAATCTGGTCGACCCGGGTGTTGCCGAGATACTCAGACAGCCTGATTAAGAGATAAGAAATAAAGAAGTGAACCTGATGCCCTGAGGGGGCATAGTGTTCACTTTTTTCTTGTTATATAAGGGCTTTATTTAGTAAAATAGAATAGCGGAGGTGTCGTATGGATCTAAACGCGCTTCAGAGTTTCTATGATGGTTACAGCATCAACGCCTATGAGATCTTCGGAGCTCACATGACGGAAGATGGCACCATATTCAGAGTTTATGCCCCCAATGCCAAGAGCGTGAGGCTCATTGGTGATTTCAATGGCTGGAACCGTGAGGCTGACCGCCTTTTCAAGTCAGACCTGGGTTTCTGGGAAATCAAGATTGGCGGTCTGCAGGAATATGCCCGGTACAAATACGTTATTGAGGCAGCCGACGGGACAATGGTCGAAAAGGCCGACCCCTATGGCTTCTATAATGAGAACCGTCCGGACTGGGGCAACAAGGTTGTCTCGCTTTACCATGAGTGGCAGGACGGCGACTGGATGGCCAGCCGCGACCGCAACTTCGACAAGCCGATGAACATCTATGAGGTTCATCTGGGCGGCTTCCGTCACAACTGGGCCGACCAGTGGCTCAATTACGGCGAGATGATCGACGTGCTGATTCCCTATGTCAAGGAGATGGGCTATACGCACATTGAACTGATGCCGCTCAACGAGCACGCGCTGGACCAGAGCTGGGGCTATCAGCAGTTTGGCTACTTCTCCATCACTTCCCGCTACGGCAGTCCCAGACAGTTGATGGAATTCATCGATGCCTGCCATCGCAATGGCATCGGTGTCATCATGGACATCGTCATCGTTCACTTCGTCAAGGACAGCTATGGCCTGGGCAACTTTGACGGATCACCTCTTTATGAATCCAGTGATCCCAATTACGCGGAAAGCCAGTGGGGTACCCACTACTTTGATTTCAACAAGAACATCGTCAAGAGCTTTTTGCTCTCAAGTGCCGGCTTATGGCTGGACAAGTATCATGTTGACGGTTTGCGCGTTGACGCCGTCAGCAACCTCATCTATTTCCATGGGGACAAGAGAAAGGGAGAAAACACCGAGGCCATCAGCTTCATCAAGCGGATGAACTACCATCTCCACCAGCATTTCCCGTCCGTCATGACCATTGCGGAAGATTCCACTGACTATCCGAAAGTCACCGGAGATCCTTCTGAAGGTCTGGGCTTTGACTACAAGTGGGACCTGGGCTGGATGAACGACACCCTGAAGTACTACAAGGAAGACCCGGAGTACCGCCATTACGATCACAACCTGATCAACTTCTCGATGGCCTACTTCTTCACCGAGCGCTTCCTGCTGCCGTTCTCCCATGACGAGGTCGTCCACTCCAAGGGCACGATCATCGACAAGATGTGGGGCAGCTATGAGGATAAGTTCCGCCAGTGTCGCAACCTGATGGTCTACATGTACACCCATCCGGGCAAGAAGCTGAATTTCATGGGCAATGAAATTGCCAGCTTCCGCGAATTTGATGAGATGAAGGAACTCGACTGGTTCCTGCTCAAGTATCCGCTGCACGACAGCTTCAAGCGTCTGTGCCGGGACCTGAACATGGTCTACCGTCACAATGAGGCCTTCTGGAAGTATGATTACAGCTGGAAGGGCTTCAAGTGGATCGATGCCGACAACAGCCGGGACCGCATTTACAGCTACGTGCGCTATGATGATGAGAAGTGCTATGTCGTCGTGCTCAACATGTCGCCGGTCGGTCACGAACATTTCGAACTCGGAGTTCCGACTTACGGCTACTTCACCGAGATCATCAACTCGGAAAGGGACATCTATGGCGGCTGTAACATGTGCAACTTCCGCAAGATACAGGCACACAGGACCAAGACAGGGTGCAACGGCTTCAAGTATAAGCTGGAGATGCGGGTAGCTCCGTATGCCGGCATTGTCCTGGAAGCAAAATTAAGATAGGGGATTAATCAGTATTATGTTTGAAAACAAAGACAGTTTCAGGAAAGAATTCTGCCAGCGCGTCATTCAGACGTACGGGCGTTCAGTCAATAAAGTAGAACGGTCAGATCAGTTTCTGGTTCTGGCTCAGATGGTCAGAGAATATGCCAACTTTTCCTGGATGAAGAGCAAGGAAGAAGTCTCCGGTGATGAAGACAAACAGCTCTTCTACTTTTCCATGGAATTTCTGATTGGCCGGCTGCTGACCAACAACATGATGAATCTGGGCATCTACAACATCATCAAGGAAGGCCTGGCCGATCTGGACATCGACCTGGGCAAGCTGGAAGAAGTTGAAAAGGATGCCGGACTGGGCAATGGCGGCCTGGGCCGTCTGGCTGCCTGCTTCCTGGATTCTCTGGCTACTCTGGGATTGCCGGGTCACGGCAATTCCATCCGCTACGAGTACGGTCTGTTCGAGCAGAAGATCGTTGACGACAAGCAGGTTGAGGTACCGGACATCTGGCTGAAGTACGGTAACCCCTGGGAAGTAAGAAAGACCAAGCACGCGGTTGACGTGCGCTTCTACGGCAAGGTCGAGACCTTCTGGAACAGCGATGGCAACATGGACGTCAAGCATGTTGACGCAGAAGTCGTCAGGGCCGTTCCCTATGACGTGCCGGTAGTGGGCAAGGACAATGTCTGCGTCAACAACCTGCGCTTATGGAAGCCGGAGGCTTCCGATAAGGCACCGGCCGGCAAGGACTTCATTGCCTACATCCAGGATGTCAACAAGATCTGTCAGAACGTCTATCCCGACGACTCCACCGAAGAAGGCAGGATCCTGCGCATCAAGCAGGAATACTTCTTCGTATCCGCCGGTGTTCAGACCATTCTGGCTGACCACTACGCCAAGTATCATACCTTTGAGAATCTGCCGGACAAGGTCGTCATTCAGCTTAATGACACCCACCCGGTTATGGTAATCCCTGAGATCATGCGCATCCTGATGGATGATTATCAGTACAAGTGGGACGTCGCCTGGGACATCGTAACCAGAACCGTCGCCTATACCAATCACACCATCATGCAGGAAGCACTGGAGAAGTGGCCGGAAAAGCACATAGCCACGCTGTTACCGCGCATTTACCTGATCATCAAGGAGATCAACAACCGCAAGAAGGCCGAAGTCTATAACCGGACTCTGGATCCCGATCTGACCAACCGGGTCTCCATCATCCGCGATGGCCAGGTCCACATGGCCAATCTGGCTAACCATACCGTCTTCTCCATCAACGGCGTCGCCCGCATTCATACCGAGATCATCAAGAGCGATGTCATGAAGGACTTCTACTATCTCTATCCTGAGAAGTTCAACAGCAAGACAAACGGCATTACCCATCGCCGCTGGCTGCTCTATTCCAATCCCCAGCTTACTCAGCTGTTGACCGACAAGATCGGACCGGGCTTCATCAACGACCCGCAGCAGCTGGAAAAACTGCTGGACTATGTCGATGACGAGGACACCATCAACCGCTTCATGGAAGTCAAGAAACAGCGCAAGCAGATTCTGGCCAACTACATCAAGAAGAAACTGGACATCGACATTGACATCAACTCCATCTTTGACGTTCAGGCCAAGCGGCTGCATGCCTACAAGCGGCAGATGCTCAACTGCATGAACATCATCGCCCTTTATCAGCGTTTCAAGAAGGAACCGGGCTTTACGATCTACCCGCGTACCTTCATCTTTGCCGCCAAAGCCGCTCCGTCCTATGTCTATGCCAAGAATGTCATCGAACTGATCAACCGCCTGGCTGCCGTCATCAACAATGACCCGGAAGTCAGCCGTTACATGAAGGTCGTCTTCATCCCCAATTACAATGTCTCGATCGCCGAGATCCTGATGAACGCGGCCGACATTTCCGAGCAGATCTCCACCGCCGGCAAGGAAGCCAGCGGTACCGGCAACATGAAGCTGATGATGAACGGCGCCATTACTCTGGGCACCCTGGATGGAGCCAACGTCGAGATTGCCGAACTGGTCGGCGACGATAACATCATCGTCTTCGGTCACAACGTTGACGAACTGCGCTCGCTGAAGTACAACGGCTATGACGCCATGGAACTCTACCGCACTAATGAGACCATTCACGCAGTGCTGGATTCCCTGGTCGACGGGACCTGGCATCCCAACAAGGATGAGTTCAAGCCGATCTTCGACGAGATCCTCTACCGCAATGACGAATATTTCCTGCTGGCGGACTTCGAACAGTATTCCGAAGCTCAGCGCACCGTCTACCATCTCTACAAGGAACATAAGAAGTTCTGCCGCATGTGCCTGATCAACATTGCCAAGAGCGGCTACTTCAGTTCTGACCGTACGATCAGCGACTACAACCGCGACATCTGGCATCTGAAGGAAATCAGGTAGGAAAATGCGCTTACCCATCAGTGCTTTTCTTGACGACTATAATCAGATAACCTGTACGATAAGCAGGAGTTTTAACGAGGGTAAAGCCGAAAGATTTACCCTTTTAAACGGTGATGAGGCCACCGACCTTCCCATTGAATCCTTCTGGGAAGATGGCGGTCGGATCATCTATCGGCTGAGCTGCCCGGATCTACAGATTGGCCGCAGCTATCAGGTCATGGGGCCCAACGGCTATACCGTTGAGCTGGTCTACCGCTTCATCGTCAAGAGCGAGCGCTTCAACCGGGAATTCGCCTACGAAGGCGATGATCTGGGCTGCCGCAGGGAAGGCGATGAGACGGTCTTCCGCCTTTGGGCACCGACCAGCAGTGAAGTCGTCATGGTGCTGGACGGGCAGTATCATAAGATGGTCCGCAAGGAAAAGGGTGTTTACGCCCAGTCCTTCCGGGGTGATCTGAGCGGCCGCAGCTATCATTACCTGGTCAGAGTGAACGGCGAAGTCCTGCAGGCCAACGACCCGTACGGGCGGGCCTCCCTGGCCAACAGCCGGGAAAGCGTCGTCTTCTTCCCCAGACCGCTGGAGCCGGTCGAGGTCAGAAGAAGGGAGCCGGTCATCTACGAAGTGTCAGTACGTGACTACAGCGAAGCGGGCACCTTTGCCGGTTTTGGCGAGAATCTGGAATACCTGAAGCAGCTGGGTGTCAGCCATGTGCAGCTGCTGCCGGTAAACGACTTCGGCAGCGTCAACGAATGCCACCCCGAATTAAGCTACAACTGGGGCTATGATCCCGTTAATTATCAGGTGCTGGAAGGAAGCTACAGTTCCGACACCAACCGGCCGGAAAGAGCGGCTGAGGATTTTGCCGCTCTGGTCAGAAAGATCCATGAAAATGGCATGAAGGTCAACCTTGATGTGGTCTTCAACCATGTCTATTCGGTCCAGCGCAGCAGTTTCCACCGCACTGTGCCTTACTACTGGTTCCGCTACCATGGCGAACGGTTGGCCGACGGCACCTATTGCGGCAATGAGGTGGACAGCGAAATGGCGATGGTACGTAAATACATCATCGACACCTGCCGTTACTATGTGAGCCAGTTTGATGTCGATGGCTTCCGCTTTGATTTGATGGGCTTTCTTGACGTGGAGACCATGAAGCAATTGCGGGAAAGCCTGAACGAACTGAAGCCGGGAATCATGCTGTACGGGGAAGGCTGGAACATGAATACCGCCGTGCGCTCCAAGGAAGCCTGCATGGATAACTACCAGCTCTTTGAGGGCATCGGCTTCTTCAACGACGTTTTCCGCGATGTCCTGAAGGGCTCGACCTTTGATGACCGAGCGCCGGGATACGGCAGCGGCGATGTCGCAAAGGCTGATGAGATGATTGAAGCCATGAAAGGACAGCGCTTTGGCGATAAGAAGAGAAGCATCAATTACGCGGAATGTCACGATAACCTGACTCTCTTTGACAAGCTGAAGGATTGCTGCCCGGAAGACAGCGAGTACCAGCTCAGAGAACGGCAGAAGCTGATCACCACCGTTGTGCTGCTCAGTCAGGGCATCAGCCTGCTGCACGGCGGCCAGGAATTCTGCATGAGCAAGGAAAACCGCCACAACAACTACAACACCGGTGATCTCATCAACAAGATGACGGAAGAGAAAAAGCAGCCTTACCGCGAGGTCATCGACTATGTCAGGGATGTCATTGAACTGAAGAACCGCAAGCGCATCGGTGATAACCGGAATGTTTCCTTCATCAACGATGACGGCGTCATTCTTTACGGCGTCAATGATCTGCTGATCATCATCAACCCCACGCAGCAGAATCAGCTGTATACCTTTGCCGGAAAGAAGAAACTGCTTCTGGACCGCAAGGGTAAAGGCGAGCCGGTCATTTCCGCTTCCTGGACGGTTGAACCGCTCTCGGTGATGGTGTTGGAGGAGATCAGAGATGATCAACAGGACCTGGGATGACTTTCTGAACCGCGAGTTTCAGCAGCCGTATTTTCAGCAGCTTTCGCAGTTTCTGAAGAAGGAATACGCTGAGAAGACCATTTACCCGCCCAAGCAGGAAGTCTTTTCGGCGTTTTACTATACTGACCTGGACAAGGTCAGAGTCGTGATCCTGGGCCAGGATCCCTACCATGAGCCGCGGCAGGCCTGCGGGCTGTGTTTCGCGGTCAAGCCGGGAGTCGAATTGCCGCCTTCTCTGGTCAATATTTATAAGGAAATTGAAAATGAAATGGAGGTGCCGATGAATTACCGCAACGGCTATCTGGTCAGATGGGCCAGACAGGGAGTACTGTTATTGAATACTGTGCTGACCGTTGAGGAGCACCGGGCCAATTCCCATAAGGACAAGGGTTGGGAGATCTTTACCGACCATGTGATCGAAAAGCTCAATCAGCTGGACCAGCCGATCGTCTTCCTGTTGTGGGGCGCCAATGCCCGCAGCAAGCAGGCTCTGCTTGATAATCCCAGACATCTGATCCTGACTTCCGCCCATCCTTCACCCCTGAGCGTCTACCGGGGCTTTTTCGGCAACGGTCACTTTCTGAAGGCCAATCAGTTCCTCAGCGAACACGGATGCGCGCCGATTGACTGGAGGATGTAGGAATGTTCAGCAATGTGCAGCAGGCCATCGACTGGATCACCAGCCGCCACCGCAGCGAAACCGGCCGATCTGACTACCGCGCCTATCTGGCCTCACTTGGTAATCCGCAGCTGAAGCTGAAGTGCCTGCATGTAGCCGGCACCAACGGCAAGGGCTCAACCACCAACTACCTCCGCTCGATCCTGCAGAGGGCCGGCTATAAGGTCGGCAGCTTTACCTCTCCGCATCTGATGACCCATCTGGACCGCATCAGGATCAACGATGAGAACATCGATGAGCAGTTCTTTCTCGACATCGTCAACCGCTATCGGGACGAGTGGGAAGCGCATCATCTCAGCATGTTTGAAATCGATACTATCATTTCCTTCTTCTATTTCCTGGAAAGAAAGGTGGACTATGCCGTTTATGAAGTCGGCATGGGCGGCCGGCTTGACCCCACCAACGTGATAAGGCCGCTGGGTGCGGTAATAACCAACATCGAAATGGATCACATGGCAATACTGGGTGATACCATCGGCTAGATCGCCGTCGAGAAGGCCGGCATCATCAAGCCCGCCGTCCCCGTGGTGATAGGGGAGACCCAACCCGAAACCCAACCCGTCTTCGAGCGCGTCGCCGCCGAACGCCATGCACCCATCACCTTTGCCGACCAGCATTGGCGCGTGCGCACCAACGAGAATAACCGCGACGAGAGCCGCCTCCTTTTCGACGTCCTCGACCTCGACATGGCTGGCGACCGCGAGGACGACGAATGGCGCTACGGCCTCATGTCGCAGCTCGCTGGCAGCTACCAGCTCAAGAACCTCGCCACCGTCTTCGAGGCCGTCCGCCAGCTACCCCTGCCGCTGAACGGGCATATCGTCGAGAAAGGCATCGCCCATGTCGTCGACAACACCCACCTCCATGGCCGCTGGCAGGTCATTGCCAACCGTCCCCTCACCATCTGCGAGACCGCCCACAACGCCCCCGGCATCGACGCCATGCTCGGCAAACTGGCCACCATGCACTTCTCCCGCCTCCATGTCATCTACGGGTGCGTCAACGACAAGGACTACCGCAAGATCCTTACCCATCTGCATGCCGAATTCGCAAAGCTCGGGAAACCCTGCGACTGGCGCTTCTCCCAGCCCTCCGTCCCCCGTCAGCTCCCCGTCGCCGACCTTCAGGCCGCCGCTCACGAGCTCGGCATCGAGGGCCCCGCTTTCCCCAACGTCAAGGACGCCATCGCCGACGCGCAGCAAAAAGCCGGCGACCAAGACCTCGTCCTCGTCACCGGCAGCATATTCCTTATCGCCGACGCGCTGGCTTAATACCCGTACTTCGCGCCCCAATGCTCGTGCAGCGAGCGGCGCGTCTCGTTCTCGCGCGGCGTGTTGCCGGGTTCGTAGAAGCGGCTGCCCTCCAGCCCCGCCGGCAGATATTCCTGTTGGGCGAAATTGCCCTCGTAGTCGTGGGCGTACTTGTATCCGTCGCCGTAACCCAGGCCTTTCATGAGTTTTGTGGGGGCGTTCCTGATATGCAGCGGCACCGGCAGGTCTCCCCACCTCCTCACCGCCTCTTCCGCATTCTTCAGCGCCATATACGTTGCGTTGCTCTTCACAGAACAGGCCAGATAGCAGGCGCACTGTGACAGGTTTATCCTGCATTCCGGGTAGCCTATCTTGCTCACCGCCTCGAAGGTGGCGTTGGCCAGCAGCAGGGCGTTGGGATTGGCGTTGCCTATGTCTTCGCTGGCGAAGATCAGCATCCGTCGGGCGATGAACAGCGGGTCCTCGCCCCCCGCAATCATCCTCGCCAGCCAGTAGACCGCCCCGTTGGGGTCGCTCCCTCGCATACTCTTGATGAACGCCGAGATGATGTCGTAGTGCATCTCGCCCCCCTTGTCGTAGTAGGCTAAGTTCTGCTGGATGACGGTGGTGACAGAATCATTATTCAGAACAATATGATCATTCGTCCCATTCTGACCATTCCGATTTACCACCAGCTCTATCGCGTTCAGTAGCTTCCTGGCGTCGCCGCCGCTGATGCGCATCAGGGCCTCCGCCTCCTTCACCTCCACCGTCACCCCCTGTCCCGCGTACCAGCGCACGGCGGCTTCTATCAGCTGCCCCATCTCCTTCTCACCGAACTCCTTCAGCACATACACCTGGCATCGGCTCAGCAGTGCCGAGATCACCTCGAAGCTCGGATTCTCCGTCGTCGCACCTATCAGCGTAATCGTGCCCCTTTCCACCGCGCCCAGCAGCGAGTCCTGCTGCGCCTTGTTGAAGCGGTGGATCTCGTCGATGAACAGTATGGACCCCTCCTCCTCCTGCGCGGCGTTGATCACCTCGCGCACCTCCTTCACACCACTGCTGATCGCACTCAGCGTGTGGAACGGACGCTGCAGCGTCCGCGAGATAATCATCGCCAACGTCGTCTTCCCAATGCCCGGCGGGCCCCAGAAAATCATGCTCGGAATCTGGCCACTCTCTATCAATGTGCGAAGAACAGCACCCGGTCCTATCAGGTGCTGTTGTCCGATATATTCATCGAGGCTTTTCGGCCTCAATATCTCCGCTAACGGTGTCATCTCAACCCCATTAAACCCTAAACCTTAAACCTTAAATAATCAGCATCGCGTCCCCGTATGTCGAGAACCGGTATTTCTCCTTGATGGCCGTCTGGTACGTCTCCATCAGCAGCTCCGGCCCCGCAAAAGCACTCACCATGATAAACTGGCTGCTCATCGGGTGATGGAAATTCGTCACCATCATGTCCGCAATCGTGAAATCGTATGGCGGGAAGATAAACTTGTTCGTCCATCCGTCGTATGCGCAGAGCTTTCCCGGAATCGTCACCGCGCTCTCCAGGGCGCGCATCGTCGTCGTACCCACGCAGCACACCTTGTGGCCCCCCTCCTTCGCCTCCTCCACAGCCCTGCACACACCCTCGCCCAGGTGCATCTCCTCAGCATCCATCCGATGCTTCGAGAGATCCTCCACCTCGATAGGCTTGAACTCACCCACGCCCGCATGCAGCGTCAGCTCAACCCAGCGCACAT
>JAEEGI010029440.1_pt1 | contig 10377 bp, 7 predicted proteins | sample 8958751 | NCBI WGS metagenome assembly JAEEGI01 (sample SAMN16246545, study PRJNA631951) | gut metagenome | biome: gut microbiome; feature: rumen; material: KS-attached | host: Bos | place: Iran: Karaj | collected 2018-10 | reverse complement strand
CTCAATGGAAAGCCGTATGCGGGAAATCCGCACGTACGGTTTGATGAGGGGGAAGTCGCATCGGCGGCAACGCCGAGGCGTGGGTCTCTACTCTACAAGAGATTGCCCGTCCTTGTCCTGGCAGGCGCGCTGGCATGTGGGGCGCAGGCGACATCGGTGCCGCTCCATGGCGTGTACGAAGCGCCGGGATGCTCGTTTGGAACGTACTCCTACGGCAACCCGACGAATTCGCCGTTCGTGACGACGAACAGGACGCTTGCCTTCCCTGGCGTGACGCTTGCGAAACTTGAAGATGCCGAATTCCTCGGATATATGACGGGGCCGTACATTTCCAAAGGATACGGATCGTCGTATGCGAAGCATGTCTATCGGGATTCCAGCGGCGACATCCAGTTCATCGTGGCGAGTGTCCAGAAGATTCATTCGGGCTCCGTGAAGGCGGTTGTGTTCAAGTTGACGGAGGGCGATCTTGGAACATACGTGGAGGCGCTCAGCGCACGGTATCTTCCAACAGATGATACTGTTTCCGTCGACCATGATTTCGTCACGGTCAACGGATCCGGGAAGATCATCGTGTCCGGCAAGGTGACGACGATCGCGTCGTCGCCCACCGAAAACGGATATGCGCTGACGGCGTTTCACGCGTACAAGACCGTTCCGACCGGCGCACCCGCCCTGATGTTCGCCAACAGGCCTGGCGAGGCGACGTTGACGCTGGACGACATTGCCGACTGCATTTTCTCGGGAGTCATGTGCGGGCGGGACGTCGCCCTCCCGGACAACCGATATGTGCGTGACGGCGCCTACAACAAGACGGTCGAGAGGGACGGTGATGGATCTGTCCGGAAAATAACGATTGAGGTGCAGAAGGTCGTTTCGTCCCTCATCAAATGCGTCGTCATCGAGTTGACGAACGGAAACGGGGGCGTCTACGCGCAAGCCGTGGGGGCCTACAACACGCGTGTTCAGGCGGGACTTGGATATTCGTTTGTCGAACATGCCGCGGATGTCAGCGAAGTGACGGTCACAGACAATCCAACCGAAAAAAGCTATGGCGTCATGGGATTGCGGGCCGTGTATGAACGTGTCGTGGAAGAGCCAGGCGGCCTGTATGCCTACGGGAAGCCGGGTTTCGCGTTCGGCACATTTACAAGCGGCTCGCCCAAGCTGTCGCCGTTCGTCCGCTCCGCGCGGCGGCTCGCGTTCCCCGGCGCGAAGCTGGAGGAACTTGCCGACGCGACGTTCTCGGGATATCTGACGGGCGGCGCATTCGGGTCTATCGGGGGCATGTACGGCCGCTCGTACACCAATCATGCCTGCCGCGACGAAATGGGAAATCTCCTTTATGTCGCTACCGGCCTTCATGCATTCCAGACGCCGAACATCAAGGCGGTTGTCGTCAAGTTTACCCAGGGGCGCGAGGGCGTTTATGTGGAAGGGGTGGCGGCCGGGTACCTGAAGTTGTCGAACACGGACGGTTGGGAACGCGCGCTCGCCACGAACGACTTCGTCAGGTCGGTCGATGCGGACGGAACGGTGACGTGTGACTACTCCCGGATGACATTCGTCGAAAACGCGACGGATTCCGGATATGCTCTCTGCGCGCTCATGGCCCGGCACGACGTCCCGTCTGCCGCCGCGTCGGTCGTCCTGACGAACGGGATGGCGCAGGCGCTGGTCCTCGATGATCTCACGAACGCCTGCTTCAAAGCCACGCTGACGGGGCGCGGGATGAGCGTCGCGACGGGATTCCCGTCCGTTCCGGCACGGAATGTGGTGTTCGGCAGGAACGATTCAGGCGTGGCCACGAACGCCTGGCTGGAGTTCCAGTCACTCGGCGGCGGGACGGCCCCGTGCGCGCGTGTCGAATTGACCAACGGCGACGGCGGCGTTGCCGCACAGGTCGTCACGAACCTTTCCGGCGCGACGGCCGGCTGGACGTTCGACGCCGGTGTCGGCGTGGCGGACATCGTGGCCATGCGCGCGGGCGCGGTGGCTGCCGCGAAGTGGACGGGCCTCGCCTCGGGCGACATCTCCGTGCCGCACAACTGGGCGTGCGTGGCGGCCGATGGAAGTGACCTTGTCGGACGCGTTCCGGGGCATGACGCCTTAATCTGCCTTTCCGGAGGATTGACGAATTTCAACGCAACGGCCGGATCGACCCCGACGCGCGCGGCCACCATCGCGGAAAGCGGGACGCTTACGGAAGATCTCGACTGGAGCGGCCTTGACGATCTCGTCTTCGCCGCCGGCGCGAACATGGAGCTTCACGGACATGCGCTCAGCGTGGGCGTCCTGAATGGTTTTGGCAGCATAGGCGATTCGGTTGGCGGCGGCGTGCTGACGGTCCAGACTGCGGCCGCGACGACAAACGAAAGCGACTGGGTCTCCCTCGAAGGTTCGTTGGCGCTCGTCAAGACGGGGCCCGGCACGTTGAAGCTTGCAAAGGAGGACCAGTCGTTCACTGGCGGCGTGACGGTCTCCGGCGGAACGCTCGTCGCGTCTGCGGACGGCGCGCTTGGCGACACCAATCTGACGGTGGTCACGGTGGGCGCATCTGCCGCCCTTGAGCTGGCCTCCGACGTGTCCGTGAAAGATCTGACGGTTTCCGGCACGTTGTCAGGAACGGGCGTTGTGAGCGTGTGCGGGACCTATCGGCCGCTTTCCGCCACGGCAGGAAACGTCTGTCTCGTGGGGGCGGATGCGACGCTGGACCTGGCATCCATCTCCACGCCTGTCGGCGGCAACCTCTCGTTCTCGCCCGATGCGTCCGTGACGATAGAGCTTGGCGCGCGCCAATTCGCCAGGCCGACGAAGCTTGCCGCATGGTCCGAGCCGCCGCCAGACACGGTTCAGTTCGCCGTTTCGCGATCAGTTGCCGGGGTGGTCGCGCTCAAGATGAAATCCGACGGGTTGTATGCGTCCCTGCCGGGGTTCCTAATGACCTTCCGGTGAGGACGCACGCGTTGCGCGAGCCATCGAAGTTTTGGAGCTGATCATGCCTTTCGTCATCTGGAGAAATCGTACTACTACCTGGTTCGCCGTGGTCCTGATGGTGGCCGGCGCATCGGCTGCAACGGTTGCGGACTATGGAGCCAAGGCGGACGGTACGTTGCAGTCCGAGGCCTTTCAGCGCGCCATCGACGAGACGAGCGCACGCGGCGGCGGCACGCTTGTCGTGCCTCCTGGCCGCTACCTTGTGGCGGGGCTGTTCCTGAAGGATGGCGTCACGCTCAGGCTTGAGGAGGGTGCGACGCTCGTAGCGTCGACAAACATCTCGGACTATGTTTCCTTTCGTTCCAAGATGCCGGCCGACTATGACGAAACCACGGAATACCGCACGACGCATTCGTCCGGTTCGCGCCCCAGCCTCCTCCATGCCGTTGTCGGCGCGATCGGCGCGCGAAATGTCGCGATCGAAGGGAAGGGGACCATTGACGGGCGCGGATATGTGCACCGCAAGAAGCCGAAGGACCCTCGCCGGTGGCGCGACGTCCTGTTCTACCGTTGCCGGGACATCCGGGTGGAGGACGTCCGGCTGAGAAACTCGGCGCTGTGGACATGCTATTTCAAGGAATGCGAGAACGTCGTCGTGCGTGGCGTCGACATCTGGTCGCAGTCCTATTGGGAAAACGACGGCATCGACATCGAGGCGAGAAACGTGCTGGTCGAGAACTGCACGGTCGATACGCTTGACGACGGAATCTGCCTGAAGAACGACTTCTTCGGCTTTACGGTCGAGAACGTGGAGGTCAGGAACTGCCGTGTCGCGTCGTGCTGCAATTTCATCAAGTTCGGAACGACGTGCTTCGGGGGCTACCGCAACTGCCGCATCCATGACTGCGTCCTGGTGCCCTGCAGGGAAAGTCCGCTCTATGCGCATCATCTGCGCGGCGGCCCGCAGCGGAAGGGTTTTCCTGGCGTGACCGCGCCGATCACCGGCCTTGCGGGCATTTCGGTGGAGGCACCGGACGGCGGACGCGTATCGGACATACGCATCTGGAACATCGACATGACGTCAGGGTGCGTCCAGACGCCAATTTTCATCAGGCTGGAACGCCGCGAGCTCCACCCGGACGGACGCCCCGGATCCCTGGAGGATATCCTGATCGAGAACGTGACATGTGTCAACGCCGGATGGATCGCCAGTTCCATCACGGGCGTTCCCGGACTTCGCGTCAGGAACGTGACGCTGCGGAACATCGACATCACCACCAAGCCGGGTGCTGCGCGCGAACTCTTTTCCAAGCCCGTTCCCGAATGCGAGAGGGCGTACCCGACGCCGAACATGTTCAAGTTCCACGTACTTCCCGCCTCGGGATTCTATCTTCGCCATGCGGACGGGATCCGGTTCGAGAACGTCCGCATTCGCTCTGCGCCTGGCGTCGAGCTGCGTCCGCCGATCGTCGCGGACGATTGCACGGACGTGACTTGCGAAAACGCTCCTCTGCCGGTCGCTGGCATTCCTTCCACATGAGAGGCGGGTCTCGTGCGTTTGGGCGAGGGACTTCTAACCATGTGTTCCACCAGAGTAGGTATGGTATAATGACATCGTTGCCTTTGGCAGATGGTTTTCAAGAAAGGTTACACGAAATGGGCATGAAGAACATGACAAGGACTCCAACCATGAAACTCGCAGTCGCCGCAGTTCTCGCCGCCAGCTTAAGCGTCCTCGCGTACGGGGACGTGCAGGAGTTCGACTACAAGTGGGAACACCCCCGGCTCACGATCGTTCGCCTGCAGGACGCCACGGACGCCCACGACGAGCTGTTGTTCACGACCGAGTACGTGCTCTCGCGGTGCGAACGGACGTTCGACGCGCAGGTGCGGATCGAGGAACGAAGCGGTTCCTGGCGCCGCCACATGGGATCGATGCCGGACCAGCGCGCCACCGGCCGCGTCTTTGAGATCACGGTCCCGCACGGCGTGAAGCCGTCCGCGGCCTCCTGCGCCTGGCGCGTCCGTCCCTGCGCATTGAGCGTGCCATGAAGCAATGAGTCCCATGAAAGTGACAGTGAAAGGAGTGGACGTTTTGAAGATGGCAAAAGTGATTGTTCTTGCCGCATGCGTGGTGACGGTTGCCGCAACCGGTCGTGCCGCTACGGTACGGCCGGCGGACGACGGGCGCGCGCTCGTGAATCCCGGCATGGGCTGGACCATGCACTACTACTCAAACATACCGCGCAACTACGGCTCCACCATTGAGCCCGGTGATGCGATGGCATGGTTCCCCGGCTGTTCCGTCTGCTACCTGCGCATCCCGTGGGCGTACCTGGAGCCGGAGGAGGGCGTGTACAACTGGTCCGCGCTTGACACGCCCGCCCAGCGCTGGATCGAGCGCGGCGGACAGATCGCCTTCTGCATCACCTGCTCGGAAAACTGGCTTGAATACGCCACGCCGAAGTGGGTGTTCGACGCGGGCGCGAAGGGGATCCGCTGGACGTGGGGGAAGGGGCCGTGTGCGGACGGAAAGCTGGTGGATCCGGACTTTGCCGATCCCGTCTTCCTCGAGAAGCTCGAGAAATTCCTCAAGGCATTCGCGCGGCGCTACGACGGTCGCCCCGAGGTGGCATTCATGGATATCGGCACGTACGGCCTCTGGGGCGAAGGGCATACGCTCATGTCCTCGAAGGTGCCGCAGGAGAGGATGAACGTGGACGTGAAGAAACACATCGATCTTCACGTGAAGTGCTTCCCCCGCACGACGCTCGTCATCTCCGACGACGTGTCCGGCCCCACCAACAAGAGCGGCAACTATCCGCTGCTCGACTACGCGCGCGAGAAGGGCGTCGGCTGGCGCGACGACTCGATTCTTGTCGCCAATCCGCCGAACAGCTGGTACCACGCCGACCAGGCGGAGCGCTACTGGCGGACACTGCCGGTGGTGTTGGAGCACGAACACTACCTCGGTTCTGTCCAACGCGGCGCGTGGTCGCAAGACCTGCTCGTGAAGAGCGTGGAGGAAATGCACGCGAGCTACATGTCGATTCACGGTCCCGCGAAAAAGCTCCTCGACGAGAACCGCGACGCGATCGACAAGATCAACCTCCGCCTCGGCTATCGGTTTCAGCTGCGCGAGGCGTCGTGGCCGGAGGTGGTGCACGTGGGGCCGGACGCGCGTCCGTTCACGGTGAACTGGACGTGGGCCAACGCGGGCGTGGCGCCGTGTTACGCGGACGCGTTTCCGTGCCTGACGGTGAAGGACGGTAAAGGGCGCATCATGGCCGTGCTGGCAGACGAAAAGTTCAACCTGCGCGAGCTGAAGGTTGGTGCGCCAGGCAAGGCGCCTCCCGCTGCGCACGCATTCGAGTGCAGTCTGGGGCGCTGGTCTGCGCCGACGTTCCGGCCTGGCGCGTTCGACGTGTACGTCTCCGTGGGAAAGGTGGACGGCACGCCCGTCTATGAGCTGCCGCTCCCCGACTCCGACGGCCACCGTCGGTACAAGATCGGAACGATTTTGTTTAAATAGTTTTCGCACATGGACGAGAGGATGAGTGAGATGAAGGGTAGAGAGGGTCTGACCCCATTGGTGGAGTAAGAGTGGTGGAGTAGTGTCATGCAAGTGCCTTTCTGCCCTTCGGCGTGAGTTTGTAGGCCTGACGCGGGGAGTGGAGACTCGCCACATCCACCGGTTCTATGAGGCCGACATCCTTCAGCGGCGTGATGTACCGAGCCGTAAAATAGTTAGAGCTGGCGATCCCAAGCGTCTCCCTGACCTCTGCCGGGCGCTTGGGGCCATCGGAAAGAATCACGAGTATGTCATGTGCAACCCTGCGACTGCCACGATCCAGGAGTCGTGGCACCCTATTGGGCAAGGCGTCGTCCGCCGCCTCCCAACGCCGCATCCTGATGGACTCAAGCCGATCGGCAGAGACAGACAGCCTGTTTCCGCCGTGGCTGCCAGAAGCCGCCATTGCCTCCGGATCGTCCTCCAGTTCCTTGAGCGCCAAGCCGATAGAAATCACATGAAGTTCCTTCGCGCGATGCCAGTCGACGGGCGCAAAGGTGTAGATGAACCTGTAGCCCTCCTGGCACCGCACGTCTCCGGCACAGGCCGCGGCAAAACCGCACCACCTGTACTGGTCCGGCCACTTTGCCAGTCCCGCCTTGACGGGGTTCCTGTCAATGTACCCCGCCACCTTCATCAGCTCCGCTTTCTCGTCGGGCATCACCATCCGGGCGCGGAATCGTGATTCCCACATGGTGCCTGCGTGCCGACGTCGGGCGTTGAACGACTGGCTGCTCGACTGCTTGAGCGTCTTCATGAACTCGCTCGCGTTCCACATCCGCCTCGTGAACCGCGCCAGAAAGGCCCTGCGCCGTTCGGTGTCGCCACTGCGGGCAAGTGCCGCCCACGTCCTTTCGAAATCCGCAAGCCTCTCCCCGAAGTAGAGCGTCCTCACCCTCGCCAGCACCTCTTCCTCGGCCAGCTCCCGCGGCGGCGGGACATATGCGAGGATGTGGAAGTGGTTGCACATGACGCAGTACGCCAGCACCTCGACGCACGAGAAATACGCAACGCGCCACATCCGTGCGACAAAACCGGTACGTTCCTCCTCGCCGAAGTAGAATGCGCGGTTCGCGATCCGGCTGATCAGGTGATAGCACCTGTCGGGTACGAAGTTTCTAGGCTGCCTCATGCCGAACAGTATACCACAAACTCACCTACTCCACCACTTCTACTCCACCAATGGGGTCAGACCCTCCCGACACCACTGCCAGCAGTCTCTCTGTGGCATGGCCATAACTACGCCACCACTCCTACTCTACCAATGGGGACCTTGTTGATTCCCGTCGAAGATAGTCCCGTTGCGGATCCCTCTCTATTGAAACAGCGACATAAGACGAGCTGCATTGTCGTGAAATATGTTACGCAAATCCGATTCAGGAAGATGTGTGGCACGTGACTTCTCGATTTCCACGCTTGGCTCGTGAAACGGGGAGTCTATTCCGAACAGGACGCGGTCGTGTCCCACAGTGTCGTAGGCTTCGCGGATTTTCACGCTCATCGACGTTCCCGACGTTTCCAGATAGATGTTCGGGTATCTTCTGGCGACCTTCAGCGCGGCATCGACGTAAACCCCATGTGCGTGCCCCATGTGGAGAAGCACAATTGGAACAGACGGATGCCGCTCGGCGAGCCAGCCGATTTGCCAGGGCAGCGAATACGGCGGATGCCCGCTGTGGACAAATACCGGTATGCCCAATTCCCCCGCCAGTTCGACTACTGGATCGACAAACGTGTCGTCAGCGCAATATGCATCGAAGAGTGGATGGAGTTTGATTGCGCGGAAGCTCTCCTTCTCGACGAAACGGCGGATGTCGGCAAGCACGGTCGAAGACTTCGGGTTGACCCACGCAACGGGAACGATGAGGTCTGGTTCCCTCTGGAATGCGCTGACGACCGCCTCGTTGCCAGATGGTCCTTCACCGGTTAGCAGGGTCTTTTCAATGTCAAACTCGGACATCTGATCTTTGAGCCGGTCAACGTCAAAGTCAAACCTCGCCCATGAGCCGAAGTTCCCGATGTGAGAATGCGCGTCGATGATTTTCATTTGTCGTTTCCTTTTAGAGTAGGTGTTCATTACTCGACCTCCTCTGTTGGAAGTTTATCGAGTGCAAACGCCTTGAAGAACATGGTACGGCCTGACATCTCTGGCAGCCAAAGATCTATTGTGACATTGCTCTCTGGTTGCAAAGTTGTTACGGTGATATTGGTTGCCCCCGTCTGCTGGTCACGTGGAATGTCCGAAAAAGATGAAACAGAACGCAATTCAGACAGATGTTCTTTAGCGACCACCTTAATCGTGTTGTTGTAATCATTGCTCAATGACTGCGCGTCCCCGACGACTAGCGTCGCATTGTAGGACAGTATGAATCCACCCGCTCCGTCTGGCGAGATTCCCGATGCAGCAATAGATGAGAACGTTGTTGACGGCATGCCCCCGCCGGGACGGATGCGCAAGACAAGGTGGAGCGTATCTTCTTGCCCGATACCATAATCGGCAAGCGTTCGCCCATCCTCAAGTTGCGTTCCGGCGAACATAAGCCGCTGCTGGTCAGGCGGTATTCCCTCTTTCTCCTGAATCTTCTGCTTGATGTTCTCGATGGTATCATTCGACTCAACCTCCAATGTGACGCCCTTTCCAGTCAGCGTCCTGACAAAAATCTGAAATGCCATCGCCTCCGTCCCCACGCAGACGGCGGCAAGCATCACCAACACCCTCACAAGACACATCGGGGATGCATATCCACAGAAAAATGCTTTTGCTCCTAAATCTTTCATCGCGTTGTCCAACCCAGCCTATTCCTTACTGTGGATCCACACCTACTGTGTCAACGGGGTCCCTGATGATCCCGCTCTCTTATGTTTTCCTTTTGCGCATAAGAGGTTTAAGAAAGTTTTTGCGGAAATTCTTTGAGCCTCCAAAGAACTGATATTCCGAAGGCGAAAGTGCTCCCGTTTCTTCAAGTTTGAGGCGCGTCAACTCCAGAGTGCAGGCCAGATCGGCCACCTGAAACAGTTTGTACTTTTCAGGTGAAACGTCTTTGACGAACTGCGTTCGCGAAGCATATATGGCAAACGCCTCCTTCAACAGAGCGGCAAGTTCATGTTGCCCGTTGTCATAGTAAACCTTGATCGCGTCGTATGCGTTGAAGTCGTCCATTTGGCGAACAAGAAAGCCGACAATCTGCTGTAACAGCGGATCATGCAGCGCCTGACGGCTTCCGATGAGGTTCTTGTCGATCTTGAAGCACTCATATTCAACTTCGCATGTCCGCAGGAACACCATCATTCGGTCGAATATCCCACGCCGTTCCTGTCGGCTCAAATTCGCATATTCCTTCTCCCTGCGGATCAACGGCCCTGCATGGACACAATGGTTTCGAGGCAGCCCGATAGCTTCAAGGTTCTGTTCGAGGACTTCAATCTGCCTTGAGATGTCCTTTTCCTGATCGTGAAACACCATGCAGACAAGGTAGTAGCGTGAAGAAGATCGGTCGGGATCGAAGCTCCCCGATTCGTCAACGAATACGCTTATCTCTTTAGTCTTGCCCATTGATTCCTTTTAATAAGTACAATGGCGAGGATCGCTCCTCGCCATTGGCAGGAAACATTCCCGCTTGCCGGTGACTCGGGCTTTTCGCCCTTGCCGCCGAATAGTGTACCAGAACTTGACATGAGCCGCAAGAGGGGAAAATTTGCGAAATCAAGGTCGCTCCAGGTAAACCCCTCAAGGAGATATAACCACCTTGCAGACGCCCATCAACAACATTCCCAGCTGCGTCAAACAGCACAGTCGCGCCATCAAGATAATCCTTCAACTTCACCTCCATTGACCCAATGCTGGTGCCCCCCATGAACGACCAGACCCC
>JAEEGI010029437.1_pt1 | contig 10378 bp, 7 predicted proteins | sample 8958751 | NCBI WGS metagenome assembly JAEEGI01 (sample SAMN16246545, study PRJNA631951) | gut metagenome | biome: gut microbiome; feature: rumen; material: KS-attached | host: Bos | place: Iran: Karaj | collected 2018-10 | reverse complement strand
TATAAACGGAAATTAAATATGAAATGGAATAATTAAATTTCTATTTCAATAATAATATATTATTTAGCATAAAACATCCAAAAAATTTTTTTTATATATAATGAACAATCTATAATTTAATTATTAAATATACAATAAATTATAAAATAATAGTATTAACTTAATAAATAAAACAAATAAAATAAAATAAATGAAACGTTTAACCTCCAAAAAAGCAAATAAAAAACTTTCAAGTAGAAATATTGAAAGATTAGAATCAACTATAATAAAAAAAGTAGTAGAAAATAATTTAAAAAAGCAAATTCAAAATCTATCCCAAAAGAAAATATCAGATAAAATAGAACAAATTAAAAAATTAAGAAGAGAAATAAAAGATGATTACATTAGAAGTACAACAAGAAGAAACGTAATTCCAAAATGGAAAGATGTAATCCAATTACTTCAACCAATAGATATAAAATTATTATTAGTAGGAATAAAAGTCTTAGGAGATATGTACATTGAATTTGATGATTATGAAACTGCAAGAAATTTATTTTCTTTTTATAAAATAGTATCATTCAGATTAGAATTACTAGAAGAAACAATGTATTCTTACGAAGCTTTAGGTAATGTATATAAATTCTTATATCAGTATCAAAAAGCAATTTTATGTTATAAAAAAATGATTGAAATGGCTTGGATTCTTGGTAATAGACCAGTTGAATTACGTGGATATGATCATATTGGTATTCAATATTTTTATTTAGGTAATAAAGAAAAAGCAAAATATTATCATGAAAGAATGATTTATGGTTTATATGAAAAAGATACTAAAATTAAAGAAAATGTTATTGAAAATTTTAGGAATAAACATTATGATTTGTTTAATGATGATAAAGTTCTTATTAAAAATAATTATTCAAATGATGAATTAAAAGAACAGTTTATTCGTCATATTTTATTATATGAAACTGCAAGAAATATTGATTTAGAAACATATGATATTTTGAAAAATCAAGAAATGATGAAGAATTCTTTTATCTCTGAAGTTAATATGACTTTTCAAATTATTTATGAAAAATATTTATCTAAAGATTATTTACATGATCCTAATGAAGTTAAAAAAAAACATAACTATGAAAAATTGTTGAAGAAAAGGAATGGATTTTATGATAATAAAACCGAAAAAGATAATTTAGGACATATTGATAATTTAATCCTTTCTCATTTATCTACTAAAAGAAAAGACTATTCAAATGAAAGATTCGAAAAAATTTTCCAAAGATTTGATTCAATGTTCTCTGAATTTGAACAAAAGTTTAATGAAGGAAAATAAATATTTAATATTATATTAAGAAATATTAAATTTTTAAAAATGTAAAAATAGAATAAAATAAGTTTATATAATAAATGAATCTCCTATATTATTCCTTAAAAATTTATAGAATAAAGTTGATATTAAAATAGAATTATTATTAAAAAACCTTGGATAAAATCATATGAAAAAAAAAGAAAAATATAATTATATAATTTTTTAAATCAAATTGGTGAAGAATTTTATAATAATTTCTTTAAAATATTAAATATTAATAATTATAACTATAATTTTGATTAGCATTTTGTTCATTTATTTCTTTGTCTTTTTGATACAAAATATTATCAAGAAAATCAGTTAAATCCTTAAAACTTTTTAAATTAAAATTTACCATTAATTGTTCACAATATTGCTTATAATCATTTTGTTCATTTTTTGAATTTTTTTCTTTTTCCAAAGCTAATTGTTTAACAGTGTTAATTAAATGTTTAATCCAACGCCACAAAGTTTTAATATCAATTTCCTGATTAGGATTGCTTCCAGTTAATGATATATATATCCCTTTTAATTTTCTAATTAATTCTTCTTTGATATCTTCTTGATTATTATTTATTATATTATTACCTTTGTTATTATTATTTATATTATTATTATTATCTAATAAAGAAAAAATCTCATTTAATTTTGGAATTATCTCTTCTGTTGAATTTAAGTTTAAATATGACATTATTTTTAACAATAAGTTTTCATTTTCTTTTAATTTTGAATTATCTGTTTCTAAATTTTTAACTTGATTTTGTAAAGTTTCATTATTTGAACGAAGATTTGAAATTTCTTCTTTTAATTGTTTGATTTCATCTTCATATTTCATAATTTCATTATCATTATTATTGTATATATTAATATTATTATTTAATCTATTTCCACTTGAATAATAATTTGTATTTCTATCGTTGATATTGTAATTATCATTATTTATATAATTTGAATAATTTCTTTTATTTTTTATATTATTGAATATATTTTTAGTTTGTGATAAAATTGGAGAAGAGTAATTTTTTTTAATAGTAATATGAGGTCGATTTTTTTCATAATTTGAATATTTATAAATTAATTGATTTTTTAAGGTTTCATCAGTATCATTAAATTTACTGGCATAATTATTATAATTAAAATGTCTTCTTGTTTCGGAATTTGTAGTTATTAAATCTGAATATTCTCTATTATTATAATTTGTTTGAGAAAAAGAATCTAAAATTTTTTTTGTATTATCTGTTAAATTATATTTATCATAAGTGTCGTCTTTATAATAGTTATTTTCATTATTTTCAATATTTGAATTCCCACTTTTTTCAAGAGAATAATTCATTTTTTCAATATAATTAGGTTGTTGATTTTGATATTCTATAGTATTATATTTTTTAAATATTTCTTCTTTTCTTCCTTCATTTAAGGGTGTATTTATATAATTAGGTGAATTATTATCATTTTTATTTATTTGATTATAATCTAATGAATTATTTGAATATTGGAAATCTACTTTATTATTATTTGTATTAATATTATTCTGAGATTCAAAATTTTGATTAAGCTTATTATCAATATTTTTTATCATTTGGAAGTTAGAATTTAAATTTTCTTGAGGTATGGTCGACATCATTATATTTATTGTTTTTTCATTTTTCTATTTAAATTTATATATTTTAAGTTTACTATTTTCATTTTTTCAATATCATCTCTTATTTCATCTATTGTGTATTTTATTCTACTTATTTTATTAGAATATGCTTCCATATTAAAATTAAAAAAATTTTAAATTATAGATTAAAATATATTCACTTAATATAAATTTCATAATAATATAATTTAAAAATAAAAAATGTGTTCTGTTAATCATATTTATAAATATTTATTAAAAATGTGTTCACATAATTTTAATTTATTTATGAATATTTTGAATTTATTTACTTTATGTGAATAAAATCTTTTACAGGTTTATTATTTTCATTCTCTTCTCTATTTATAATTTAATTTTTCAATTAATTTGTTAAAAAAAATTAATTTTTGTTCAAAAAATTTAATGTTGTTATTTTAATATATTTTGAAAAATCAATATTTCCAAAATACATCTCAATAATTTCATAACTTATTAATTCTAAAAAAATTGAATCTTTTCAAAAATTTAGAACTACCATTAAACTTATCATCACAATAAATTAATTTAAGATTTATTTTTGGATTTAAATATAATTATCAAATAAATAACTTTATAAACAATTAATTAAAATCTACTTTCCTATTAAAATAATTTGAATTCATTTATTTTCTTTTTCTATTTTTTATAATCATTTAAATATAATTTTTATTAACAATTAATTTAGATATCAATTAATAAATAATTTAAAAAAATTTAAAAAAAAATTTGAAAATTAAAACTTATTAAAATTTACAATTAATAACTCTATCATATTACTAAGAAATAAAGATTAATAAGGTTAAAATAGAATAATAAATTATATTTCCTACTAGCATAATTAATAAAAATTTTAAAATATGGAACAACATTTAACATCAGCATTTTCATTATTATTTTTTATTTTTTTCCCATTTATTAAAGTTTTATTATTTTCATCAAAAGATTTATTATAATAACTTTCAGAATCACTAAAATTTAAGTTTACCCATTTTTTATAATATAATGAAGGGTTTTTATTTTTATATCTAAAAGTTTCTGGTCCATAATTTATATTATAAGATGTTGAAATAGTTTTTTTGCCTGATGAATTTTCACCTAATTGATCATTGATTGTTAATTCCTTTAATGATAATTTATTATTATTTTTTGATTCATTTTTTTTTTCATTTTTTCTAAAAAGATATCTTTATCATTTTTACTATCTAATGTATTTGAAGAATTATTTTTATTTATTATTGGTTGAATTTCAATTTTATGTTTTGAATTATTAGGTTTTTTATATAAATTAATTGTTATTAATTGACTTTTCATTTAAAAGGTTTATTTAATTTATAAAAATAAAGAATTTATAATTAATAATCATGAAATATATATTTTAATTAAAATTGAATTTAAACAATTATTTTTTTGTGATTGTTTTAAAAATAAATATTTATTTTCTTTTATTGAAAAAATGAGTTATATTCTTTCTTTCATGAATTTATTAGTTTCTCTTTTATTATTAGGAATAATAACCTATCTTTATAAAAAAAAATTTGATCAAAGAGTCCTTCAAAAAAAAAATAAAAAGAAAAATTACATATTAATAAAAACATCAAATGAATTTAAGATATATTTTGAATCATTAAGAAACTCTAAAATAATAGGAGTAGACACTGAATATTACAGTGGAAAAAAATATAAAGGTTCTTTATGTTTAATTCAACTTTTTATTGAAAAATTTCCATTTGCATTAATAATAGATGTAATTTCTTTATCTGAAAATTCGAAATTGATAATAAGTAATTTATTAAAAGAAATATTATCTAATGAAAAAATAGAAAAAGTCTTTCATGCATGTTATAATGATATAGAATGGATAAAAGAAGAATTTGGGATTGAAACTTATAATATTTTTGATATTCAAGAAATGCATCAAATTGCAACTCATTCAAATTCCAATCTGAAAAATTTAGTTGATTTAATTAAAATTTATCTTAATATTAATATGAGTATTAAAGAAAAAAAAAAATTTCAAACTTCCAATTGGTATGAAAGACCTTTAAGTGAAGAACAATTAAATTATGCTGCTAATGATAGTATATTCTTAATAAAATTAAGAAATAAAATTGTTGAAAAAATTAATGATAAAAAAAAAATAGAAGAGACAAAAAAAAAAATGCAAATTAATTTATATAACTCATCAAAGAAAGAGAAAAATTTAAATAAAGCAAATAAATTTTTAATCGATAATATGACAAAGATAAATACTAATTATTTTGATTATATAAAACAATTATTTTCAGATTTAATGAATTTGACAGATGAATATGCAAAAGAAAATAATATAAATAATGAACTTATATTATGTATGAAAATAATATATAAAATATGTATAAAATTACCAAAAACAAAAGAAGAAATAATGACAATAATCTCTTCAAAATATTCAAAGGAAATAATAACAATTCATAAAACTTTTTATGAAAAAATAACAGATTTCATTTTGTCAAAAACTCAAAATTTAAAAGAAGATAATTTAAATGTAAAAGAAATAAGTAAAAACAATGAAATGTTAAGAAATTTTAAAAAAGAAATAAATAAAAAAACAACATTAGAAAAGTTTTCATGTAAAAATCCAATATATGAAAATTGTAAGATGTTAGCTCCTGATGGTCAACAATTATGTTTTTGTGATAATAAAAAAATGGAATGGTATATTTCAAGAAATTTAGCCAAAAAAATAAGTGAAAATCCTCCAATTTTTCAATTAATTTTTGAACCTAATGCAAAAGGTTGTGTTAATGAAAAAGGTGAAAATAGTGATTTTTATATTTCATCAAGAAAAAATTGTTGTGTTATTTGTGGTAAAGAAGATAATTATATGAGATTTCATATTGTACCTTTTATTTATAGACAATTTTTTCCTGAAAATTTAAAAAGTCATAAAAGCCATGATGTTGCTTTATTATGCTTTAATTGTCATGAAAATTGTTGTAAAGCTTATGAAGAAAAAAAGAAAAATATTGCTGAGCAATTTAAAATTCCTTTAAATTCTCTTTCAGATGATCAAAAATTATTTAAAAATAAAGATGAATTTATTAAAAAATGTAAAGCTGCTTATAAAAATTGGAATGTTATTCCTGAAAAAAGTAAAGATAATATTTTGGAAAAAATTTATAATTTATTTATTGAATTAAAACAAAGTAAAACAGAAGATGATGATATTATTAAAGTCTTTCAAAAAAATAATTATTTAAATACAATTAAAAGTTATAAGGATATTAATTATGAATTTATTGAAAAATTCAAAGATTATAAAATTGATGAAATGGATAATGAAAAAAGAAAAAATGTCCATGGGAAATTAGTAGTTGAAAAAGTAAAAGATATTAGAGAATTTATAAGAGAATGGAGACTTTTTTTTGTAGAAACATTCTCTCCAAAATTTCTTCCTAAAGAATGGAGTATTGATCATGAAATGATAAGAACATTTGGAGAAAAAAGTAATTTTAAAAATAACGAAGATTTATTAAAATTTAAAACAAAAAAAGATTCTATGGATATTATAAAATAACATTTAATTATTTATTTCTAATAGAAAATCATACAAACAAAAATTCTTTATTTTTTATTTTAATTATCTAATTAAAATATTTTCCATTTGATTTTTTAACTTAGTGCTATTCTCTCTGTTCTTCTTTGATTTCCATTTTTATTTTGATTATTCCTTCTCCTATTTTTTGGGTTCTTTGTTTTTTTTAATTGCTCTTCCAACAAATAATCGACAATATTTTCTTTAATTCCTTTAATTTTTATTCTTGAATAGTTGTTTTCCTTTTATTGTACTTAGCATTTTGTAATACAGAATTTTAGAATGTTTTATTTAAATTTATATATTTTTTTAGTTATTTTTTTTATTTTGTATTTTTTAATTCTATTAATATTTAATTATTGATGATAGGAATATTATTTTCTATGATTTTATATTTTTTTTTATTTTTGGGTTTATAAATAAATGATATACCTTAGTTTGAAGTTAAATAAAATAAAAAATAATAAATAATAATAAGAATAATAAACAAAGAGTTAAATAAATAAATATTTTTTCATCAATTTAAACTTGTTCTTGAGAAAGGGTAATTTTATCACGACTTAAATTTTGATCAACTTTAGTTAAAACTTTTTTAAATTCATCTAAAGATTTTAATTGTCCATCAACATAAGGATCATTAATATCATAATTAATATTGTTAATTATAACATTAGGATTTTTTCTACTTCTTAAAATAGAAGAATTTTGAGTATCATAATTTAAATTTGGTACATTTTGAGGAGAAGCATTAGAATAAAAATTATCACTATTTACTCTATTTGGTGACTGTAACATATTATTATTTGATAAGTTAATATTTCCTTTTATTTTTTCTTTAAATTCATTTTTTTTCAATAATTTTTCTTTTTCTCTTTTTAATTTACCAATTTCTTCATTTAAATTATAATTATCTTCAAGTAATTTTTTAATTTGTTCTTGATGTTCTTGAATTTTTTTATTATATTTAATTAAAATATTTTCGAAAGTTTTAGTTTTTTCAATAAATAAATCATTAGCTTCTTTAACTCCATTATTAAATTGTTCATAAGCATATCTTAACTCAGCATTTTGTCTAATTAAATCTTCTCTTTCTAATAATAATTGATCAACTGTATTTAAAGCTTCTTTTGCCTGAGATAAATTTTCTTCAGAATTAATAATAATTTCTTCATTTTTCGAATTAAGATCATCTTCAATTTCTTTGTTTTTCTTTTGTAAATTTCTTATGCTTTTGTCTTTTATTAATATTAAATTTTCATATTCTTCATTTTTTCTTTGAAGTTCATTTAAAAGTTTTTTCAATTCATTATTTTCATCTGAAGTTAATTTTGTTCTTTTTTCTAATTCATTAAATTCATCCATAATAGCATTAGAATATTGATTATTATTATTTGTTGTTGAAGGAATTGAATCAGTATTAATTGTATTATTTAATGAGTTTAATCCATTTTGTAAATTAGCAATTGTTTTATTTTGTTGAGAAATTTCTGAATTTTTTATTTTTGTTAGCATTCTAATTTCATTTTCATGTTCATTTTGCATTTCTGTTAATTTATTCATTAAATTATTTTTATCAAATTCTAATTTCGATTTAATAATTGAAACTTCATTTAATTGATCTGTTAAAACTTGAATTTGAGAATTTAAATTTTGATTATTTGAATTTAAAATTTGAGTATTCATTAAAGATTTATTTTTTTGAGTTAATTCTGCAATTGCATAATTTAATTCAGCATTTTCCTTTTCTAATTCAGATATTTTATTTTCATATTGTTCGTTTTTTATTTTTAAATTATCTAAAATTGAAGTTGAATCTTTTAATGAATTTTCCTTGATTGAAAGAGATGATGTTAATTTTATTTTTTCTTTCTCAAGATTTAAAATAGTATTTTTTAAAGACTCTATTTCTGCTTGTTGGGAAGATATTTTATTTTCTAAATTTTTAATGAATAATTTCATTTGAACAAATGTATCTTCTTGTGTTGTTTCAGGAGAATAATTTATTATTGGAGATCCAAAGCCTTTCATTTTTATTATAAATTTTTATTCATGTATTTATTAATTTAAAAATAATAAAATAAAATATTTAATTATTTTCAATATTATTAAAACATCATAATATATCAAAAAAAAAAAAATAAACAAATAATACTAAAATATCATCTATTCAATAATAATTCTATATAACTTAATAATTAAAAAAACATTAATATAATAAAATTCATATAGTTTCTTTTTTAACATGAATTGATCCAATAAACAAAACCATAACAGTAATATCATCCCTTTCTTCTCCATATTTTTCCCATTCTTCAGCAGCTTTTTTTCCAAGTTCTTTACAAGCCCCATTTGCATCTCCAATTAAAAAAAAAGGATTAATAATATTCATAATATCTTCATTATTTAAATATTCAAAAAGCCCATCAGAAGCAATGACAATATATTTATAATTACTATTAATATTTTTCACAATGCAATCAGGATCGGGAATAACTCCAACACTTTCAGCAACTTCATCACCTAATGAACGACTCATTGCAAGACCTGGGTAACTTTCTCCTTTAACCCAAACTCTAAACGGTCCTCCATTTTCACTTCCATCTTCACATTGATAAACACATCCTCCTTTTTCTAATATACGTTCTTTTTCTTCTTTATTTTCTGGTTTGTGATCATAACTCAATTGCTCTACTTCATAATTGCAAAATATATTATATAGTTTTTTCTCATGTTCATTTGTAAAGTTGTTGTTATTATTTATATTATTATTATTAATATTTATTTGGTTATTATTTTGGGAATTTATGTTTTTGTTTTCTTTTATTATTATTGCTCTTGAATCTCCTGTGTTTGAACATATTATTGTATTTCCTAATTTAAATACTAAATTACAAGTTGAACCTGAGAAATGAGTATCAAATGTTGTATCTGGTAATTCGCTATTTACTTTTTTATAAAATTTTTTAATTAAAGAAAAATTCTTTGATTGAAGTCTACCTTGAATATTATCTAAATTAATTTCTACGTTTTTATTTCTAAAGTAATTTTCCTTATTTTGAAAATATTCTTCTGCTTGAGTTTTAATATATTGGGAAACAAAATGACCATTTGTTCCATGACCATCCATAATTCCTAATAAATAACAATCTTTTAAATTGAAAAATTTATCAATATATAAATAAGAATCTTGATTATTTGGTTTTTCAATTTTATCTGAAATTTTCCCTTTTCCAGTAAAAAAACCTATTTCTTTTGACATAAAAGATGCTTTTAAACTTAAAGTTTCTTCATAAAATGCTTCATCTTCCTTTTTATCATTTTTTCCGTTATTTTCATTTAAATGATGTATGTCATTAAATTTTGATTTTCTTTTTTTTTTACTTTTATTTTTTTCTGAACTAAATAAAAGATGATTAGTATTATCTTTTTTATTTATGTGGAATGTATGATTGAAATTATTTAAGTTTTTTCTAAAATTTCCTTGTTTTGCTGTTGGTATTATTTTATTTGATGTTACTTTTTTTAAATTTAGTTTTTGTTTATTTTGAAAAGTTTTATTTGAATCTTCATATTCTAAAGACAACATATTATTATTTCGGGAAAATTCTTCTACTTCTTTATTTTTTTGAATTGGAGACCATAATTTTTTTTTTTCAATATTTAAACTATGGGTTAAATTCCTTTTGTTATTTAAATTAAAAGTATTTGAAAAAGTTAATTTGCGTTCTTCTCTACTTTTTCTTGTTTGAAAAGAACTATCGTATCTGTAATTTGTATTCATGTTTTATATTATTTTTTTTAAACAAGTTAA
>JAEEGI010029436.1_pt1 | contig 10378 bp, 13 predicted proteins | sample 8958751 | NCBI WGS metagenome assembly JAEEGI01 (sample SAMN16246545, study PRJNA631951) | gut metagenome | biome: gut microbiome; feature: rumen; material: KS-attached | host: Bos | place: Iran: Karaj | collected 2018-10 | reverse complement strand
TTCTGCGTTTCCCCACAACTGAATACAATTATAGATAAAAGAAAAACCCCAGAAACACTGAGTTTCTGAGGTTTGTAAATTCTTTTTGAATCTCGAAATATTATCTCTTTGAGAACTGAGGTGCGCGACGAGCAGCCTTTAAGCCGTACTTCTTACGCTCTTTCATTCTAGGATCTCTTGTAAGGAATCCAGCAGCCTTAAGTGTAGGTCTGTACTCAGCATCTACCTCAAGGAGTGCACGTGAGATACCGTGTCTGATAGCACCAGCCTGGCCAGTGTATCCGCCACCCTTTACGTTAACGATAACGTCAAACTTCTCTACAGTACCTGTAGCTACAAGTGGCTGACGAACAACTACCTTTAATGTCTCAAGACCAAGGTACTCGTCGATATCTCTCTTATTTATTGTAATCTTACCTGTGCCAGGTACAAGATATACTCTAGCAACTGAAGACTTTCTTCTACCAGTTCCATAATACTTTGTTGTATTCTTAGCCATGATCTACCTCCTATTAAAATGTAAGCACTTCTGGCTTCTGTGCCTGCTGCTTGTGCTCTGGTCCAGCGTATACGAAAAGCTTTGTGTACATCTGACGACCAAGTGGTCCCTTTGGAAGCATGCCCTTAACAGCGTGCTCGATAACTCTCTCTGGATGTGTGTTAAGCATATCGCGAAGAGAAGTCTCCTTCATACCACCAACATAATCTGAGTGATGATAGTAAATCTTCTGATCAAGCTTCTTACCTGTAACCTTAATCTTCTCTGCATTAACTACGATTACATAGTCACCACAATCAGCGTGTGGAGTGAAGACTGGCTTATTCTTACCTCTTAAAACCTTTGCAACTTCTGCTGAAAGACGTCCAAGTGTCTGGCCCTCAGCGTCAACTACATACCATTTTCTCTCAATCTGAGATGGGTTTGGCATATAAGTATTCATGAGAATTCCTCCTTAAATAAATCTAAAAAAGCTCCCAAGCCGGTGATGTCCGGGCACCTGCAAGGAATGTTATAGTAAAACCTGCCTCCGGGCTAATGGACGCAAGTCTCCTTACTACATCAACCGTTACATTGTACAATAGGAATCTATATCCGTCAACCATAAAATTGGACTATATAGCATTTAATAATAATCAATTATAGACTGGGCCATATCTATTATATAAATCAATTTGCTGTATGGTACTCGCCCTTTTATGCTGTACTCTCTAATATTCAAATCTAGCTGCCTAACACTATCGCTAGCAACATACATAAGTGAATCATTAATGCTCACCTCTACTTCAAAAGTAGAACCAATAGATTTCTGAAGTATAGGACATACAATAGCCATACCGGACTTATTGTATGAATCCTTACTAATCACTAATGCCAAGTGATTAATACCATTAATTTTTATAATATCTCCCTGCTCTACCATACTTCTCTACCTACATATTTTCCCCATTCTATTTCTGTAGAAGCCTGTAATGGCTTCCCTGATAGTTCAACATACTCCTCCAATGATCTATGTCTAAATCTAAAGCCATTAGCTATTAATTCCTTAATTTGCTCATCATTAAGCTTTTCAATAACTTCCATATCCAATAGTTTCCCTTCACTTAATCCAAAAGCATATTTTCCAAGACGTTTAGCTCTTTCCTTTTTCATAACCTCTACATCCTCATAAAATACCCAGGGCTCTACATTAAAATATTCTCCAAGCTTTTCTAGAATATGATATCCGGGAGCAGTATTCCCTTTTACCCAATCACAAAAGGTCGTGTACTTGATGCCCAAATCGCTACACACCTTTTTACGAGGTTTATCCTCCACTTCTAACAAATACTTTATATTCATTGAAATGTTTGCTTTCTTTTGCTTATCAACTGTTTTCATATTCGTATCACCTCGTATATATAATACGGTTATCTCGTATTCGTTGTCAATATAAAACCCTTGACTCATTAGAGCCAAGGGCTACTTAAACCTTCCCAATTCAGCTATATTATTCATATTCTATTCCAATCATTGTAAGTCCGTGAGCTGGAGCGGTTGGGCCAGCAAGCTCGCGGTTGCGACCACGGAATATTTCAAGCATGTACATTGGCTCCATCTCTCCTGCACCTACTTTGATAAGGGTTCCAGCGATGATACGAACCATGTTGTATAGGAATCCATCTCCTGTAAGGCGGATATGGATGACGTCGTCTTCTTTGTAGACCTTTGCTGTGTAGATGGTGCGGACACGGGATTTAACCTGTGCCTTTACTGACGAGAATGAAGTGAAATCGTGCTGACCGATAAGATAAGCTGCAGCTTCATTCATTTTATCTACATCTAAATCGTAATAATAGTGGAATGTATCCTTGCGCTTTGTAGGGTCTGGCATCTTGCGATTTAAAATCTTATATTCGTATGTCTTGCGGCAAGCTGCGTAGCGTGGGTGGAAATCATCCTCCACCTGGCATGAATACTGAACCACAATATCGTCAGGCAAACGCTGATTCAGAGCAAAGCTGATTTTATCAGCGGGCATTCTTGAATTAGTGTCAAAGACTGCTACATTTCCAAGGGAATGAACACCTGCATCTGTACGGCTTGCTCCCATAATCGAAATTGGCTCCTGAAGAAGATCAGTGAGGGCCTCGTTCAATTTCTGTTCGATTGTTACTCCGTTTGGCTGAATCTGCCAGCCACTATAGTTACTGCCATCATAGGCAACTACTATCATTACTCTCATATTATAAAATAACCTTTACTGCAAAAAATAGGATGATGTAAAGGGCTACACAAATATATGCTCTCTGATCAAGTGAATTATACTTGAGGGGATGCATCTTTGTACGTCCTTCGCCACCATTATAACATCTTGCCTCCATGGCAAGGGATAAATCGTTAGCTCTTCTAAAAGCTGAAACAAAAAGTGGTACTAAAAGTGGCACCATGTTTTTAGCCTTTGTGATAAGTCCGCCTGATTCAAAATCGGCGCCTCTAGCCATTTGTGCCTTCATGATTTTATCTGTCTCCTCAATAAGGATTGGAATAAATCTGAGGGCAATTGACATCATCATTGAAATCTCATGCACTGGCACGTTGAACTTTTTCATAAAGCCAAGTGATTTCTCCAAACCATCAGTAAGCTGATTTGGAGTAGTTGTAAGTGTCATGATTGATGTACCTACAATAAGAAGAATCATTCTGCTTGTCATAAGCACTGCATTTTTAAGTCCCACATCTGAAATAGAAAGAATCCAAAATGATACTAAAGTCTTTCCTGGTGTAAGGAACAAATTGAAAAGGCCGGCAATGATAAGCAATACAACAATTGCCTTTAGACCCTTTACCATAAATGAAAATGGCACATGGCTAAGCCTGATAATGCCAATCATTGACAACAAAACTATTGCAAACAACACTGCATTGTCTGCTGAAAATAATGTGATGATAAAAACCAGAGTAGAAAACAGCTTCACTCTTGGATCCAATGAATGAAGAACTGATTCTGCTGGATAATATTGTCCTAATGTAATTTCTCGTAGCATATTTATAATCCTTTTTTAGTCCAAGCCAATATGGTCTCGGCTATTATTTACAAGCTTTTAAAATGGATTCTGTTGCTTCTGAAACTGTTGTTGCAGAGGCATCGACATCATAACCCATTTCCTTTAAATCATTCATAACATATGTTACCTGTGGAGCTGCAAGCCCCATCTTTTCAAGCTCCTTGTAGTGAGCAAAGACTTCCTTTGGTGTGCCATCGAAAGCTGGGCGACCTGCATCCATTACGATGATACGGTCAACGTAGTTGGCCACATCCTCCATAGAATGCGAAACCAAAATAACTGTGTCTTTTCGTTTTTCATGCATGTCTGAAATAAGACCAAGTATATCATCTCTTCCCTTTGGGTCAAGTCCTGCTGTTGGCTCATCCAAAATAAGCACTGCTGGTTTCATTGCAATTACACCAGCGATAGCAGCTCTACGCTTCTGACCACCTGAAAGCTCAAATGGAGATGCAAGATATAGCTCTTCTGGAAGCTTCACTAGACCAAGTGCCTCGTATGCTCTCTTGATTTGTTCCTTTTCATCAAGCCCCTGGTTCTTTGGACCATACTGAACATCCTTGAAAACAGTAGTCTCAAAAAGCTGATGCTCAGGATACTGGAATACCATTCCTACCTGTGTACGCAGGTCTCTGATATCAAAATCCTTGTCGTAAATATCCTGGCCATTATAGTAGATTGTGCCTTCTGTAGCTTTTTCCAGTCCATTCAAATGCTGAACAAGAGTAGATTTACCACTACCTGTGTGACCAATGATACCGATGAACTCTCCCTCTTTTATGGAAAGGCTAACATCGTCTAGGGCCTTTACTTCATAGGCTGTATTTGGAGAATACTTGTATGAAACATGATCAAGTATTAACACATTCTTTTTATCAGCAACATCTTCTGCCACAGGCTTTTCTGCAATCCGCACACCTGATGCCTTTTTCATGCCAAGCTGTGTGAGAGCATCTACAAGCTCCTGTCTTGTAAGGACACATTCAGGAAGATTAAGCCCTGCTTTTCTAAGCTCATGAGCGAGAAGTGTGACCTGAGGAACATCCAAGCTGTGCTCCTTGAGAAGCTCAACATCCTTGAAAATCTCCCTAGGCTTGCCTTCCATGAAGACCTTACCCTTTTCCATTACGTAAACATAGTCAGAGTCTACAACCTCTTCCATGTAGTGAGTAATCAGGATAACAGTGATTCCCTTTTCACGGTTGAGAGTGTGAACTGCACGAAGCACATCTGCTCGTCCATCAGGATCAAGCATGGCTGTTGGCTCATCCAAAATGATACATTTTGGCTCCATCGCCATAACGCCAGCTATTGCTACTCTTTGCTTTTGTCCACCTGATAATTTGTTTGGAGAATGAGCCTTATACTTTGTCATTCCAACCATCTTTAAAGACTTATCAACTCGTTCCACAATCTGTTCTGTAGGAACGCCGATGTTTTCTGGTCCAAATGCCACGTCCTCTTCTACAACACTGGCTATTATTTGATTATCAGGATTCTGGAAAACCATACCTGCAGTCTGACGTACTGCAAATGTGTACTCATCATCAGATGTGTTCATCTCGTCTACCCAGATTGTGCCCTCTGATGGAGTAAGAAGCGCATTAATGTGCTTTGCGAATGTAGATTTGCCTGAACCATTGTGTCCTAAAATAGATATGAACTGTCCTGGTTCAACGTTGAGATTAACGTGGTCGAGGGCAAGCTGAATGCTCTCCACGTTGCCCTCTTCATCACGTCTAATATATTCATGTACTAATTCTTTTGACCTTATTATTGCCATGGTACCCACTATTCCTTCCAGTTGAGTCTATGCAAATTGCCCTCAGTTTCAAGACCGAGGAAATCATTTTGTCTCAGTGCCTCGTATAAAACAACGGCTACTGAATTTGATAAATTAAGTGATCTAATATCGTGTCCCATTGGAATACGAACGCAATTCTCCTCATTTTCAACAAGGATTTCTTCAGGGATGCCTGCTGATTCCTTGCCAAACATAATGTAGCAGTCTGGTTCATAATTCACCTGGGTGTGTGTCTTTTTGGCTTTTGTAGTAGCCATATAAACCTTTGCATCAGGATTCTTTGCCTTGAAATCTTCCCAATCATCATATCGGAATACTTCTAGCTTATCCCAATAATCCATGCCGGCTCTTTTCACAGTCTTGTCTGTAAGCACAAAACCAAGTGGCTCAATCAGATGAAGACGTGTGCCTGTGGCACAGCATGTACGCCCAATATTTCCAGTGTTTGCTGGAATTTCGGGTTCATGTAATACAATATTTAACATTTTTACTTACTCTTTCTAAATTAATTCGCTCTCAATTCTTCCACGAATTCTTCGATGCGGTCCATGGCACGCTTGAGATTTTCAAGAGAATATGCATAAGAAATACGCACATTTCCTTCACCACTCGCTCCAAATGCTGTACCTGGAACTACCGCAACTTCCTTTTCGCGAAGAAGCTTTGTACAAAATTCTTCTGAACTCATTCCGAATTCTGCAATCGATGGGAAAATGTAGAATGCGCCGTATGGCTCAAAACATTTAATTCCCATTTTCTTGAAACGATTCACAAGATATCTACGTCTGTCATTGTACTCTTCGCGCATGTTTGCAACGTCCTCGTCGCAATCGCGAATAGCTGTAACAGCTGCATACTGACTAGTTGTAGGTGCACACATAATAGCAAACTGATGAATCTTTGTCATCTGCTTTACAAGGATTTCTGGTGCACATACATATCCCAATCTCCATCCAGTCATAGCATGGCTCTTTGAAAAGCCATTGATGTAAATTGTTCTTTCCTTCATTCCTGGGAAGCTGGCAATTGAAACATGTCCTTCGCCAGTGTATGTAAGCTCTCCGTAGATTTCGTCTGTGAGAACAAACAAATCATATTTTTTGACAAGCTCTACGATTGGCTCCAAATCTTCTTTTTCCATAACAGCACCTGTAGGGTTGTTTGGGAAAGGCATGATAAGAAGCTTTGTCTTGTCTGTGATGGCTGCCTCAAGCTCATCTGGCTTAAGTCTGAATTCGTTTTCTTCCTTAAGGTTGATAGGAACTGGCTTACCACCTGCCAAAATGGTACAAGGCTCATAAGAAACATAGCTAGGCTGTGGAATAAGAACCTCGTCACCTGGATCAAGCATAGCTCGAAGCGCTATGTCGATACCCTCTGAACCACCAACTGTCATAAGCATTTCAGTAAGTGGATTGTATTCTAGATTATAATGACGCTTTAAAAAATCAGCGATTTCGATACGAAGCTCCTTTAAACCTGAGTTTGAAGTGTAGAATGTACGTCCTCTCTCAAGAGAATAGATTGCTTCGTCTCTAACCTTCCATGGTGTGTCGAAATCTGGCTCGCCAACACCTAGGGAAATAGCATCTGGCATTTCTGCAACAATGTCGAAAAACTTACGGATTCCAGATGGCTTAATTTCTGTAATAGTTTGATTTAAAGGATTTCTCATAAGCTCACCTTCTCCCTCTCATCAACATGCTTTTCCGCCATAATTATGCCGTGATCCTTGTATTTCTTAAGGACAAAGTTTGTCTGTGTACTAAGCACTGAATCAAGTGGAGAAAGCTTAGCAGAAACAAAATCTGCAACCTCTCTAAGTGTGTGGCCCTCAATTGAAACCATAAAATCGTAACTGCCTGAGATCAAATAAACAGCATCAACTTCAGGATAATTATAGATGCGCTCAGCTACCTTATCAAAACCCATACCTCTTTGAGGTGTAACGCGTACCTCGATAAGAGCTGAAACCTTTTCTACGCTTGCCTTATCCCAATTGATAAGTGTAGGATAGCCGCAAATGATGTGCTCGTTTTCCATAGCCTCAAGCTCGTTTACGACTGTAGCCTGGTCACAGCCAAGCATCATTGCCAAATCCTCTAAGTCTATTCTGCTATTATGCTCAATGTAAGTTAAAATCTTTTCTCTCATTATAATCACCCCTAATCCGCCTGTTACAGCTACAAGCCATAGTAATTCTACGCTCGATAACATATCTCGTTTTAGAATTCTATGAGCTTGATGCTTACAGGCTCATATAAATATTATAAGTTACCAATTATTATCAATTCGTTTCAACGGCTTTTACCGCATAAAGTGCGTCTGTTTTTGGTGGCTCAAGGAATCGTTCCTCATCACCATTTATCACGCGCTTATCATTTGAAGAGTTGGACTTCCCGATAATGGCGGATGCTACCCCCGCATCACGAAGCTTTCTAACAAGCCCGTTGCCATCCTCGGTTGCGATTAGCATAGCTCCTGAAGAAATTAACTCGTATGGATTAATTCCGAAAAACTCGCAGACTTCGATAGTCTCCTGCTTTACCGGAATGGCTTTTAAATCAACATCAAGGCCAACGCCTGAGGCCTCTCCCATCTCCCAAAGTGCACCAAATATGCCGCCTTCAGTAACATCGTGCATAGCTGCTACGCCATGCTCCACAGCGATGCGGCTTTCTGGAAGAACGCTAAGGTACTGATCAAAGCCCTTTGCTGTATCAATTAATGATTGTGGCAAACGCCCTAGCAATTCCTTTTCGTGGTCCTTTGCAATGATGGATGTTCCTTCAAGGCCAATCCACTTTGTAAGAACAATATCCATGCCCGGCTTTGCTCCACCTGTGGAAATCATTTGGCCTTTTTTGACCTTGCCAACTGCTGTCACCGAAATGAGTGGTTGATTAACTGCCTCTGTAACCTCTGTGTGACCGCCGATAACCTGGACATTATAGCGCTTGCAGGCTGCATCAACCTGCTCCATAATTGCCTTTAGCTTTGCCTCTCGCATACGTGGTGTAAGAAGCACTGTAAGAAGGATGCCGATAGGCTCTGCACCTGCACTTGCCAAGTCATTTACAGAAATGGTAACTGCAAGCTCGCCAATATCGGATGCTGTACCGGTGATTGGATCAGTTGAAAGAACGATTTCTTCATCTGGGCCAACGCTCAGTGTGGCACAGTCCTCGCCAATTCCCGGTCCATTGCCAACCTCTGGTCTTTTTACATGTAGTTGTTTGATAACTGAACGTTTAAGAACGCTCTCTGGTAATTTTCCAATTTCCATAATTATATTTCTGAGTTGTCTGTAACTGTTGTGTCTGTAGTAGTGTCTGTTGTTGTATCTGTTGTAGTGTCTGTAGTGGTATCTGTTGTATCCGATGTAGGATTTGTAACAGAATACTTTGGAGTGATTTCAAACGGTGTTGAATTAACTACTCCTGGTGCATACAAGGAAATAGCCGCTGCTATTGTGGCTGCATCCTGTGTATTTACCGCCTGAAGCATTGCATATGAAAGATTTGGATCTGCCGATGCAATACCTACAGTAACTGTTCTGTTGGATGGATTGTAACGGCTGTTGTTGTAAACATCACGACTTACTTCCTCACCGTTTTCGTAAACAATCTTCCAAAGGCGCGCTGTGTATCCTGTGTGTCCACTGACTGTTGTAGTCATTTTTCCAAGTGGTACATTTGGATCTGCAACCCATGTGGTAGCCTGAACATTCACGCCTGTAATTTCTGTTTCGTATTCAACGCTGTGACCAGAATCATCCTCTTCCTTACCGTAGATATTAAAATAAGCATTGTTGCCATCGCAATATCCTTCGATATAGATAGGATAATTTTTATTATTTCGAATCTGGAAATCCTTTCCACCAGATTCTGCAATAGCCGCATCCTGTGAAGGTGGCACGTATGTGACAATCATGGAGTGACATGAGCGGGTAACAACCTCAAGCTCTGCCACTCTAACTGCGCCATATAAAGTAGTAGAAACCTGGCAAATACCTCCACCGTAAGTCTCTACAGTAGTTCCATTTTCGTATGATCCTGCAAGCATGTATCCATTTTCTGCTGAGAATGGTGTGATTGTATTAAGCACTGAAAATTCATCCCCTGGATAAAGGATTGTGCCATTTATAAATCCAACACCATTTGCAACGTTGTTTTTGCGAGCTGCAGATGATGAGCTGTAATCTGTGCTGTAGCTTCCAAGTAAATCTGTGATTTCAGCTAGTTCTTCTTTGCTACCTCTAGGCTCTTTGACCTCTGTGGCAAGTGCTATTGTGGCTGCACTTCCATCCCAGCTGTTTTCAATATAATCAACAATGATAGCTGCTGATTCTTCTATTTGAACAACTACTCCTGATGTACCTTCATGGAAAACGAATTCCCCATTTTCTCTGGTAAGATAATCATCACTGGCCTCATCATTAACCTGTGTAGATGCTGAATTCAAATAAAGGATAACGCCATCCTTATCAACTCCAAGTGATAAAGCAAAATCCTTTGTGCGGCCTTCTGCTAAATCCTGTGAAGCCTTGAACCTCTCACCAAAATTACCATATGTGCCATATGTGGCCGCCTTTTCTGTGACATCGCTATTCTTTGCTCCGATGCAGAGGTCTGCCCCTGTAGCGGAAATGGTTTGATCATTAGCCGATAAAGTGAATTCAACATCATCATACTGCGAAAAATAATCAGCTACTACTGCATCTGCCTCAGTAACTGTCATGCCACTTACTGATATGCCTGCTATAGTGATGCCATCTGGAATAATTCTATCGTCTGTTTCATCTGCAACAGCTGATTCAGCCTCTTCATTGGCTATCTCTTCTTCAGATACGGATGATTCGGATTCTTCTATTTCATCTGCCTCGACAAATGTAGTATTTGCAAAAATACCACTAACCATGCTTGTTGCCAATAATATAGGTAATATGTTCTTTCTATTCATAACAAAATCCTCTTTACATTAGATTGTGCGCAAAGTAAACTTAGATTATAGCAGCAGCAAATGTGG
>JAEEGI010029434.1_pt1 | contig 10379 bp, 8 predicted proteins | sample 8958751 | NCBI WGS metagenome assembly JAEEGI01 (sample SAMN16246545, study PRJNA631951) | gut metagenome | biome: gut microbiome; feature: rumen; material: KS-attached | host: Bos | place: Iran: Karaj | collected 2018-10 | reverse complement strand
AGTTTTGAAACATCGGATGCCGCCATTGAGATCTCATTGGTGCGGATCGCTTCGGAAACATCTTCCCCTTCCAGGATGACGCTTCCGTCTGACAGCATCTCAAGTTTCATATCGGCGATCATCGCTACGATGCTTTCTTCATCATCCAGCGCTATTTCTTTACGGACAGCGTTCAGAGCGACTGCCCTGTACATTGCTCCGGTATCAAGATGCGTATATCCCAGTCTTTCAGACAGGACATCGGCGATCGTCGATTTGCCGGCAGCGCTGGGTCCGTCAATGGCGATATTGATCTTCTTCATTAAATAATACCCTTCGTCTTCAGGATATAGAACACGATCAGTCCTAATACGGCGACTAAGACGATGATCAGGATGATCAGGATGATATTCAGGATCGTGTTGGAACCTTCCTCGTCGTCATCTTCGATCTCTTCCTCATCACCTTCCGTCGTCACGACAAACGGGATCGTATTGGAAATCGTATCCCTGACCGGTTCAGCTTCAAGTTCCTTGAGATTCTTGATCTCAACGACTTCTTCTTCCTTTTCTTCTTCGAGCGCCTTGGCAAGGACCGGATGTTCCTCGACAGGAGCCTGTTCAACAACTGCTTCTTCAACAGGTTCAATCACTGCTTCTTCAACAGGTTCAATCACTGCTTCTTCGATCGGAGCAGCTGTCACCTGAGGTTTTTCACCGGTCACTTCGATCTCATCCATGATCTTGGCAATCTCCATGGAAACAGTATTGGAGAATTCCTCATCTTCTGCAGGATTCTCGGAAACAGGAGCTGCGATCTCTTCTTCAAAAGAAGGAACTTCAAAGTCCTGTTTGACATCCTCAGGATGTCTGATCTCGTTGACCATATTGTTGGTGATCTGCGTGATCGTCATATCACCGTTCTTCTTGTTATATTCACCGACCTCGTCGATCATGGAACTGATATAAGAACTGACCTGTTCCTCATTGTGCTGTACGGGGTGGTTGTCTGCTTCGCTTCCGTCGACTGTCTCGACATTCGGAGCCAGATTGATGTAGTTCTGCTGCGGTGCTGCGGGCTTCTCGACTTCCTCAGTGGAAAGTTCGGGAAGATCCGTCTGCTGCGGATGATAGTAGCCCGGGAAATCATTCTGCTGAGGTGCTTCCGGAGCACTGTACTGAGGTTTTTCTTCTGCCGGAGCTTTTGTCTCTTTTTCAGCCTCATCGAAACTGAACGGATCAGAATACTGCGGATTCATATAAAGATCCTCATCGATCAGAGGTTTGATATCTTCTTTGGGCAGATCGATGATCGGCGTATCGATAACCGGTGCTTCATAGACCGGTTCATTGATCAGAGGCTTTGTATCAGGAACCTTAATCTCCTGAGGAGCAGGTCTGACAGTGCTGTCCTTTACGGAATTATAAACATTGCTTTCATTGGCGATGTTCTGCAGCTGCTGATCGATCTCATTATTCTTGAAAGAATTCAAGAGATCATCAACCGGTGTTTCTTCAAAATCGGTCCAGGTATACTTCGGATCGTTGTCTGCCGGCGGTGCATAGACCGGCTTGTCTTCATCTTTCTGTGTCAGCGGAGATAATAATTCAGAAATACTGTTTAATCTATCTTCATAATCAGAAAGATCCTTCGTCTGCAAAGAAGATTCTTTGTCATTGGAAAGAGAATCTCTCAGTTCCGCATATTTTTGTGTTCTTGTCAATCTAGCCACAACAAAACCTCCAAAATTTGTACCTAAAAATTATACCACAACAATCAATAAAGTTAAACATCACAAAAGCAGTCAAATCAGCGCAAAAATGCCCATATTATAGGCATTTTCTCATTTCAGCAACGGTGAAATACGCTTGTACAAAACAAAAGTCAGTATGTCGACGATACAGGCCTTGATCAGGTTGAACGGCAGCACACAGTATAAGACGAAATCAAACTTGTCTCTGATCATCGGGAAGATCGCCTGGCCCATGGAGATGATCGCCTCCAGAGGCATGTGATACATATTCACATAGGCAGGAATGATGAACAGATAATTCCCGGCTGCCGCCGCAAGAGCCATGACGATCGTAGCAATGATCATCGCTTTGATCGCTCCTTTGCGGGTCTTGTCTCTCTGATAAATGAGTGCTGCACTCACACAGAAGACAGTTGAGAAACAGAAAGCCGCGATCTCACCGACAAAAGCCGTCGATGTCGGCTTGAGAAGCAGTTTCACGATGATCTTGACGATCTGAATGAACAGTGCCGGGACAGGGCCCAGAGCGAAAGCGCCGATCAGACAGGGCAGATCTCCCAGATCCAGTTTGTAGAAGCTGGGCGCAATAAAGGAGATCGGAAAATCGAACAGCATCAGTACGGCTCCAAGAGCGCCTAAAACGGCGATCGAACTGATATTCTTGACACTTAAATACTTTTTCAAAATAAAAGAACCTCTCTCATCCTGACTATACAGTCGCCACCTGAATCCCACAGGTTCTGCCTTCTGCTCGCGGGGTATACCGCCGATCAGGGAATTTCACCCTGCCCTGATGTTTCTGTATCAAAATAATAACACCAAAAATGAGTATAATAAAGTTATATGATAAACAAATTACAGGAAGCGTTAGATCACGCAAACAAGATCGTCTTCTTCTCCGGTGCAGGCATGTCGACAGCCTCGGGCATCCCCGACTTCCGTTCGGCGACCGGACTCTACAAGAACGTCTACCGTGCCGAAGAGATGCTTTCACATACCTTCTATGAATATAAGACGGAGGACTTCTTTGAATTCTACCGGGAAAAGATGCTTTACCCGGACGCAAAACCCAACTACGCCCATGAATTCATTGCCAGACTGCAGGATTACAAAGACGTATCCGTCGTCACGCAGAACATCGACGGACTGCATCAGGCGGCAGGATCCAAAAAAGTCTATGAACTGCACGGCTCTGTCTTGAGAAACTACTGCAGCCGCTGCGGCAAGTTCTTTGATCTGGACTACATCCTGAACACAACAGGCGTACCCAGATGCGATCATTGCGGAGCGGTGATCAAACCCGATGTCGTCCTCTATGAGGAAGGACTGGATGAAGATGTCATCACCGGTGCGATCACGGCGATCGCCAATGCCGATCTGCTGGTGGTCTGCGGCACCTCCCTGGTCGTCTATCCGGCTGCCTCTTTCATCCGCTACTTCCGCGGTGACACGCTGGCCATCATCAACCGGGATGCGACTTCCTATGATTCGCAATGCGACATCGTCATCCACGACGATCTGGTAAAAACCTTTGAACAGTTAAAGATCCGGGATTAGCTCCCGGATCTCTTTTTTATCGGATAAAATGTGTCGAATGACTCTTTTCGATCTCGGGCTCTTTCAGCCCGTTTTCTTTTGCCAGCTGTCTCATTTTGAGATAATACGCCATATTCCTTCCCAGATTGCGCATCGTCTGCAAGGCCTCTTCATCCTTTTCCAGATCCTCAGGCGTAAATCCGTGGGGATCGTTCCAGTAAGTGGAAGTGATGACATTCATGCCGGAGATCGAGAAGAACTTGAGTATCACATCGTTTGATGTGATATTGCCTGCCCTTCTGGAATTGGAGACAGCGGCAGCCGCCATCATATTGAATTTCTTCTTGTTGGGATAGGAATAGAAAAGCCTGTCCAGGAAAGACAACAGGGAACCGCTGGGTCCGGCATAGTAGACCGGCGAGCCGACGATCAGACCGTCTGCTTCATCCAGCAATGCATAACAGTCATTGACCGCATCCTTTCTGATGCAGCCCTGTCTTTCCTTATGACAATAGTTGCAGGCCATGCAGGAAGGCGTATCGGCAGGCACATTGCACCAGATCGTTTCGATGCCTTGCTCATTCAGTATCTTCTCAACTTCATTCAGGGCATGATAGGTCGTACCTTTCTGATGCGGTGAACCGTTGATGAACAATACCTTCATATCAGAACTCCTGTGTCGCCTTGACGGCCTTCAGCCATCTGTCGTAACGCTCCTTCACTTCCTCGTGATCCATCTGAGGCTCGTAGCGCTGGGTCTCCTCATCCCTGAAATCTTCAAAGTGGTAGAAATCCACAGCCAGGCCTGACAGTCTCGCCGCACCAAGAGCCGTTGTTTCCGCCAGGACCGGTCTGATGACCGGGATCTCCAGGATATCTGACTGGAACTGCACCAGCAGCTTGTTGACGCTGGCACCGCCGTCGACCTTGATGAACGGGATCTTCTCATGCAGATCCTCTTCCATGACCCTGATCAGATCCTTGGACTGGTAAGCCATGGCTTCGATGCAGGCTCTGGCGATATGGCCTCTGCTGGAACCTCTGGTCAGACCGAAGATGGCACCCTTGCACTGATTGTTCCAGTAAGGTGCACCCAGTCCCGTGAACGCCGGAACGACGATGACGCCGCCGGCATCTTCCACCGTTCTGGCCAGTTCTTCGGAATCTTTGGCCTCCACAACGAATTTCATCTCATCTCTCAGCCACTGGATCAGCGAACCTGATACGAAGATCGAACCCTCCAGGGCATATTTCACTTCATCGCCGATCTTCCAGGCGACTGTTGAAAGCAGTCCGTACTTGGAAATGATCGCCTCATCACCGGTATTGACCAGGATGAATCCGCCCGTACCGTAGGTATTCTTGACATTGGACTTTTCAAAGCATGATTCACCAAACAATGCTGCCTGCTGGTCACCCACCAGTGCCGTGATCGGACAGGTACGGTTGAAGAAGTGACGCGGATCGATGTAGCCGAAGAATCCGGATGTATCCTTGATCTCCGGCAGCATGGATCTCGGGATCTCAAACAGATCCAGCAGTTCATCGTCCCAGCTGAGTGTATGAATATTGAACAGTAATGTCCTTGATGCATTGGTCACATCCGTCGCATGGACCTCACCGCAGGTGAATTTCCATAACAGGAACGTGTCGATCGTACCGAAGAGAAGATTGGGATTGTCCTTCACTCCCTCCACATTATCCCTGATCCATTTGATCTTGGAAGCGGAGAAGTAAGGATCCAGTACCAGTCCGGTCTTTTCCTTGATCATCGGCTCATAGCCGTCTTCCTTGAGTTTGTTGACGATATCGGAAGTCTGACGGGACTGCCATACGATCGCATGATAGACCGGCAGGCCTGTCTCTTTATCCCAGACGACGCTGGTCTCACGCTGATTGGAAATACCGATCGAAACGATCTGTTCCGGTTTGATCTGCCCGCCGTCAAAGATCTGGGCCATGACGGCCAGTGTGGAAAGCCAGATCTCATTGGCATCCTGTTCGACCCAGCCCGGTTTCGGGAAGAAATTGGTGATCTCCTTCTGAGCGACTTTGACGACTTTCTGATCGCTGTCAAAAACGATCGCTCTGGTGCTGGTCGTTCCCTGATCGATAGCTAAGACATATTTTTCCATATTATTTTGTCTCCTTGTGTCTCTGAATTCATTATATAATATTTACGAAAGCAGGAGGATTTTACAATGAAAGAAACGCTTGTCATTTTGGCTGCCGGCATGGGATCCCGCTACGGCGGACTCAAACAGATCGACGGTGTCGGAAACCACAACGAGCCGATCATCGAATTCACCATTTTCGATGCGATCAGAGCCGGATTCAAGAAGATCGTACTAATCATCAAAAAAGAACATCAGGAAGCATTTGAAGAATCACTGATCAGAAAGATCAGGCCCTATATCGAAGTCGAATATGCCTTCCAGGATCTTAAGGACATCCCCGATGATGTCACGATCCCTCTGGAAAGAGTCAAACCCTGGGGCACGACCCATGCGCTGCTGTCCTGCAGGAACATCCTGAAAGATGATCCCTTCATCGTCTGCAACGCCGATGACTTCTATGGCAGGGACGCATTCGTCAAGGTCATCGATTTCTTCCGCAACGGAATCGATGAGAACACCTACTGCATGGTCGGATATAAAGTCGAGAATACCTTAAGTGACAACGGAACCGTCACCAGAGGTGTCTGCCAGAAAAACGAAGAAGGCTATCTCACCAACATCAAGGAAGTCATGAACATCAAATGGAACGACAATCATGACGGTGTCGTATATGAAGAAGACGGCGAATACAAAGATCTGGAACTGGGCACTCCTGTCTCCATGAACTTCTGGGGCTTCCACCCGAGCGTCATCGCCAAGCTGCAGAAGATCTTCACTTATGAACTGCCGATCGGCATCGACAAGAACCCCCTCAAGTACGAAGCATTACTTCCCAACCACGTCGGTGTCATGGTCAATGAGGGCGAATGCAGAGTCAAGGTCCTGACCTCCGAAGATTCCTGGTTCGGTGTCACCTACAAGGAAGACAAACCGAGCGTCGTCGCCAAGATACAGGCACTCAAAGACGACGGAACCTATCCGGACATCCTGTTTGAAGAATAGAAAAGAATCGGTTGAACCGATTCTTTTTTCTTTTTATGATCAGACGTCAGACGTCTGATTTTTCATCTCAGATAGGCACAGGCCATGATCGCCGCGTTGGCACCGTCAGCGCAGGCTGTTGCGACCTGTCGCAGGGACTTGCTGCGGCAGTCTCCGGCCACAAAGACATTTGCCGTTCTGGTCTTGCCGTATTCGTCGGAGGCAAAGTAGCCTCTTTCATCCAGCTGTGCCACATTGGCGAAATTCTCATTGTCCGGGATCAGGCCGACTGCCAGGAAGACACCGTCGCAGGGAGCGAACTTTTCTTCTCCGTTTTCCAGATATCTGACGCCTGCCAGTGCTCCGTCTTTCAGTTCATAGGCAAGGACTTTGGTGGAAAGATGGGTCTCCAGATTCGGTGCCGACAGGATCTGTTCCTGCAGTTTCTGTTCCGCTGAGAAAAACGGCAGATCCTGCAGCATGATCACTTTGGAAGCGATATTCAGCAGATGACCGGTCTCGACAAAAGCCGAGTTTCCGCCGCCGACCATGACGACGGTCTTGTCCTTGTAGAAGTTGCCGTCGCAGACTGCACAGAAGTGGATACTCTTGCCGATGAGGTCTTCTTCATTCTTCAATCCCAGCGTGCGGTGCTTGGTCCCGGTCGCCAGGATGACAGTTTTTGCCCGTATGGGTTCGCCCATATCCAGATAGGCAACTGTCTCATCGCCGTCAGCCTCGATCTTCAGCACTTCGTCAAAAGTAACTTCCCCGCCCTGCTTCATCACCTGGTTCAGCATCAGATCACCGAACTCATCGCCGGAGACGGATTCAAAACCGGGTATGTTCTCAACCTTGGGGGAATTGACGATCTGTCCGCCGAAGACCGATTTTTCGACCGTCATGACTGTCTTGCCGTTTCTCAAGGCATATAAAGCTGCCGTGAGTCCTGCCGGGCCGCCGCCGACGACCAGCACATCATATATTTTTACCATAAAAGTTCCTCTTTCGTTCAAAGCCCGCATCTGCGGGCTTTGACTCATCTTTCTTTTTTACTTGCTGTTGTGATATTTCATCCAGTCAGCTGCCGCATTGGCGCCCACGAACATCGTTCCGTCCGGGTCGATGATCGTCGGTGTTTCCGTCAGGTTCAGTCTTCTGGCCTCATCCATGTTTTCGGAACAGTTGACGATCCTGTGTTCGATACCTGAGACCTGCAGACGCTGCTCGGCACCCTTGCACTTCGGACAGTGATCCTGGACATAGATCGTCGGGATATCAAAGCCGGTACTGACTTTGCTTTCTTCCTCTTTCTTGGCTTCGACGACATCGTTCATGATATCTCTGGCCTTCATGACGGAAGAAGCAATATTGTATTCCTTACGGTGCTTGAATTCCTGGACCTTGCCGTCATTCCAGTTCTGGACCGGACGGTAGTAACCGGTGATCCTTGACCAGACCTCGGTCTTCTTGCCGCACTTCGGGCAGGTATAGGCTTCGCCTGTGATATAGCCGTGCTCCGGACAGATCGAATAAGTCGGAGACATCGTGTAGTAAGGAAGCTTGTAGTTATCGGAGATCTTCTTGACCAGATTGGCCGCAGCCTTCCAGTCAGGCAGCTTTTCACCTAAGAAGCAGTGGAATACCGTTCCTGAAGTGTAAAGCGTCTGCAGCTGATCCTGGATATCCAGTGCCGTGAAGATATCTTCCGTATAGCCTACCGGCAGATGTGAAGAGTTGGTGTAGTAAGGCGTCTCGCCTTCCTTGCCGGCAGTGATGATATCGGGATACTTCTCCTTGTCGTGCTTGGCCAGTCTGTAGGCCGTCGACTCAGCCGGAGTTGCCTCCAGGTTGTAGAGATCATGATAAGTCTCCTGATACATGACAAGTCTCTTGCGCATGTAGTTGAGCACTTCGACTGCGAATTCCTGAGAGATCGGATCCGTCAGGTCTCTTCTGATCCAGTTGGCATTCAGACATGCTTCGTTCATGCCGACCAGACCGATCGTTGAGAAGTGGTTGTTGAAGGTACCCAGATATCTCTTGGTGTAAGGATACAGACCGTTGTCCAGCAGCTTGGTGATGACCTCTCTCTTGACGTGGAGCGATCTGGCTGCGATATCCATCAGGTTGTCGAGTCTCTTGTAGAAATCTTCCTTGTCTCTTGCAAGATAGGCAAGTCTCGGAAGGTTCAGAGTAACGACACCGACAGAACCTGTCGATTCGCCCGATCCGAAGAAACCGCCGGATTTCTTTCTCAGTTCTCTGAGGTCAAGTCTCAGACGGCAGCACATCGAACGGATGTCGGACGGCTTCATGTCGGAGTTGACATAGTTTGAGAAATAAGGCGTACCGTATTTGGCTGTCATTTCAAACAGCATCTTGTTGTTCTCAGTCTCGGACCAGTCAAAATCCCTGGTGATGGAGTAAGTCGGAATCGGATACTGGAAGCCTCTGCCGTTGGCATCGCCTTCGATCATGACTTCGATGAAAGCCTTGTTGACCATATCCATTTCCTTCTTGCAGTCCTTATACTTGAAATCCAAAGTTCTGCCGCCGACGATGCAGTACTGGTCAGCCAGGTCTTCCGGAACGGTCCAGTCAAGCGTCACGTTGGTGAACGGAGCCTGGGTTCCCCATCTGGAAGGCGTATTGACGCCGTAGATGAAGGACTGGATGTTCTGCTTGACTTCCTTGTAGGACAGATTGTCGATCTTGACAAACGGAGCCAGGTAGGTATCGAATGATGAGAACGCCTGGGCACCGGCCCACTCGTTCTGCATGATGCCTAAGAAGTTGACCATCTGGTTGCACAGGGTGCTCAGGTGGTTTGCCGGCGTGGAAGTGATCTTGCCATTGACACCGCCCAGACCTTCCTGGATCAGCTGTTTCAGCGACCAGCCTGCGCAATAGCCTGTCAGCATGCTCAGGTCATGGATATGCATGTCGCCGTCTTTGTGTGCCGAACCGATCTCTTCGTCATAGACTTCCGAGAGCCAGTAGTTGGCTGTGACAGCACCGGAATTGGAAAGGATCAGACCGCCGACGGAATAGGTCACCGTCGAGTTCTCCTTGACTCTCCAGTCGATCGCGTTGACATAAGAATCCACCAGTTTCTTATAGTCCAGCATCGTCGTGGAGATATTTCTCGCTTTTTCTCTCTGCTTTCTGTAGAGAATGTAAGCCTTGGCAACATCCGGATAGCCGGCCTCAGACAGTGTCTTTTCCACTGAGTCCTGAATATCCTCAACTGTCACCTTTTCATCCTTGACCTTGGAAGAGAAGTCTGATGTGACTCTCAAAGCCAGAAGATTGATGACGTCCGGATGATACTCCTTCTTGCAGGCATCAAATGCCTTTGTGATCGCATCCGAGATCTTGCTCAGATCGAAATCTACGGTTTTTCCGTCTCTTTTTACTACGCGGTACATAAAATTACTCCTTTATCCCTCTGATATCAACATGTTCAACGTACGCACTGACCGTTTCTTTCATCTGTTCCAGGATATCCTGACCTACCTCACCAAGTCCGTCACGGATACAGGTCCCGTGATCCTCGAAGTTCTGCAGATAGTAGTGCTTCGCACCCCTGATCCACGCCCCGATCTTCTCGAAATCGGCGACCTCATGGAACTCTCTCACGACAGTCGTACGGAATTCGTATTCCACTTTGCCTTCCAGAAGAAGGTCTTTGCTTTTTTCGATCTCACTGAGATCGCAGTTTTCCAGTCCGATGGTCAGCGCATACTTTTCCGGTGAATTCTTGATGTCCATCGCGACATAGTCGACGAGCCCCTCGTCGATCAGCTGCTTCAGCATTTCATAATTGGAACCGTTGGTGTCCAGTTTCACCTTCAGACCCAGGTTCCTGACCCGGATGATGAAATCGCGGATCCCCTTGTGCAGAAGCGGCTCGCCCCCTGTGATACAGACGCCGTCCAGTACTTTGTTCCTCGTTTTGAGAAAGTCGAAGATATTTTCAGTCGAGATCTCCGAATCATTCTCGTTGAGGA
>JAEEGI010029430.1_pt1 | contig 10379 bp, 12 predicted proteins | sample 8958751 | NCBI WGS metagenome assembly JAEEGI01 (sample SAMN16246545, study PRJNA631951) | gut metagenome | biome: gut microbiome; feature: rumen; material: KS-attached | host: Bos | place: Iran: Karaj | collected 2018-10 | reverse complement strand
AAGCACAGGTAAGCGCTGTCGGGGATATTACGTTTGTCCAAGTAATAGCCACCCAACTTCGAGAGTGAATCGGTCGGCAACCGCAGCCACTGCGGATTGCTGAGCTGACGGGGAGAATTCTCAAAGGCACAGCTCTGCTTCACTCCGCAGCACAGCATCAGCACGACAATCACTAGCCGCCACCTCCAGCCATGAACCATGCCGAGACGCTTGCTCCTTTCTTCCAAATCAATGTCAATCAGTGCCATCCTAGGGCTACACTGGTTAGTTGGTAGTGCTTGTTCCGGAGCCTTGGATGGCGCGTACCTGGCGCTGGAATTCCAGCGGGCGCTTGATGTAGCGCAGCACGATGGTGCCGGCTCCCGTGCCCGAGACCTTGATGGTGCCGTAGTTGAATATGCGTCCCCACAGGTTCTGCTCAACGAGGATGCTCTCGACCTTACCGATGACAATCTCGTGGGCATGGCGGTGAATCCATCCGTGGCTGTGGAAGAACCGCTTGTCGCTCACAAAGATGGTCGTGGTCAGGTTGCGCACGAGGTGTCCCAACTGCAGGTAGGCCCACTTGCTGAGTCGGGGCTGGTAGATGATGGTTTCGCCGGGGGCAATGATTCTGCTGATTTTCATAACATATCCTTAAAATTGGTGCAAACCGAAAACAAATGCAAATATATTTGAATATTGTTGAGGTGCAGCCAAATTTATTTAAAAAACGTTTCTTATTGGGCAAAGTTACTGCTTATTTCCGCATTATTTAGTAATTTCGCACCGATTTTTTTCAATACTAGAAGATTATGGCAAACGAAAAGAACAAGAATAAAGAGAAGGAAGAAGAGAAATATGTACGCCAGACTGGTTCGCTGCGCGAGCGCCTGGGGCGCGTGAAGAAGACGCGCTGGATGCGCTTTGGCGCTGTGGCACTGCTGTATGTGCTGTGGACCATCTGGATGGGCAATCCCTGGCTGCTGCTGGGACTCTTGCTGCTGGGCGACATCTACCTGACGCAGTTCCTGCCCTGGGGCGCCTGGAAAGGCCTTGAGAACAAGACGCTGCGCACCGTCATGAGCTGGGTGGACGCCATCGTCTATGCCCTGGTGCTGGTCTATTTCCTGTTCCTGTTCGTTGGGCAGAACTACCAGATTCCCTCGTCTTCGCTCGAGAAATCGCTGCTCACGGGTGACTTCCTGTGGGTAAACAAGGTGGTCTATGGCCCGCGCGTGCCGCAGACGCCGCTGCACTTCCCGCTGGCGCAGAACACGCTGCCCATCCTCAACTGCAAGTCCTATATCGAGAACCCGCAGCTCGAGTACCACCGCCTGAAGGGCCTGCGCAACGTGGAGCGCATGGACATCGTGGTGTTTAACTTCCCCGCTGGCGACACCGTGGCGCTGAAGGTCACCAATCCCGACTACTACACCCTGTGCGCCGAGCGCGGCCGTGACGTTGTGCGCAACAACAAGGACGTGTTCGGTGATATCGTGTACCGCCCCGTTGACCGCCGCGACAACTATGTGAAGCGCTGCCTGGGTCTGCCTGGCGAGACGCTGCAAATCAAGGACGGCATCGTCTATGTCGACGGCAAGGCCGTCCCTCAACCCAAGAAGGTGCAGTACTGCTACTATATCAGGACTGATGGCACGCCCATCGGCAATGACCTGTTCGAGGAACTGGGCATCAGCAACGAGGACCAGATGCGAGGCTATATTGGCACCACCGAATATGTGTTACCGCTCACTGCCGACATGAAGAAGACGCTGGAGGCCAAGCCTTGGGTGCAGATGGTCCAGCGCATCGAGCCTGCCGAGAGCGAGAGCATCATCACCTATCCCGTGGGTACCGATTACGGCTGGACCCACGTCAATTACGGTCCCATCTGGATTCCCAAGAAAGGCGCCAAGGTGAACCTGACCTTGGAGAACCTGCCGCTGTATGAGCGCTGCATCCGCAACTACGAGGGCAACAAGCTCGAGGTGAAGAACGGACACATCTACATCAACGGCAAGGTGGAGACCAGTTACACCTTCAAGATGGACTACTACTGGATGCAGGGTGACAACCGCGACAACTCGCTCGACTCGCGCTACTGGGGCTTTGTGCCCGAGGACCACATCGTGGGCACGCCTGCCATTATCCTCATCTCGTTTGATAAGGACCACTCGCTGTTCAACGGCGGCATCCGCTGGAACCGCATCTTCAAGTTGCCCAATCAGGATAAGAAGTAGTATTTAGGTGTTAGGTTTTAGGCTTTAGGTTTTAGGCTTTAGGTTTTAGGTGTTAGGGGTTGAGTCATCGGCAACAACCGTTGTGATGGGCAGCATGTGTGCCGCCAGTGTGCGGTGCTATGCGGCAGCCCTCAAGGCAGGCATGCTACTGATTGACCTGGACGAGCGCCATCTGCCCCTGCGCCACAGCCACCACCGCTACCGCATCGACGGCCCCAACGGAGTGCAGACTCTTACTGTTCCTCTGGTGGGCTCCACCAACAACATGATGACACCCCTGCGCGACGTGCTCATCTCGGAGCATGGCGACTGGCGCCGCCTGCACTGGGGCGCGCTGTTCTCGGCCTACGGCCGCTCGCCCTACTTCGACTATGTCGCCGACGACCTGTCGCGCGTCATCCACGGCTCGCAACGCTATCTGCACGAGTTCAACCGGCAGTTGCATGAGGTCATCGTCGATTTCATGGACCTGCCTCTTGTGACCCGTTATCCAACGTCCACAGAGATAAAAACTGAAGGCGAAACGCTCGACCTGCGCGGGCGCATCGCCATGAAAAAGGCTGACACATTGCCGATCGGCAACGTGCCTTATTATCAGATGTGGACCACTAAAAGCGGATTTTGCCCGGACCTGAGTGTCCTCGACCTGATGATGAACCTGGGCCGTGAAGGCATTTTCACCTTACTGGAAATGGCCGAGCGCTTCCCGACGCAAGATTCGGTCTAGAACGTATCCATGCCGTCCCACACCACTAGGTCTTCCCTGACGTAGCCCACCTTGCCGTTAATGCGGATTTTGTACCATCCTTTCACTTTACCCAAGCAGGGATAGGTCTCGGGGACATAGCCCATCGCGCTGGTGTCGGAGATCTTGGCAATGACCCGTGATTTGATTGAGGGGGCCTTGCGCACATTGATGTTGCCCGTGCGGGTCTGATCGCGGTACACCACACCCTGGCCGTTCTTGGCGCTGAAGGTGACTACCCGGTGACCCTTCTTGTCGATATGGCAATTGTCCTGAATGCTCACTATGTAGGACGTCTCATCGATCTCAACAAGGCGACCAACGGGCCTGCCCTTGCTGTCAACAACCATCTTCATGCTTTGAGCGTTGGCCACGGCAACAGCCATGACAAGCACGATGGTAAAAAGTAAACGCGATTTTTGAATTGCTTTCATATCGTTATAGATTGTATTGATGAAGTCATTTTCAGGAAAAATAAAGGCCCAAGCATCACTGCTGAGACCCTCATAATAATTACTAATACTTGAAAACTATATTTACCCCATAAAAGCATTTATCTTTGCATTCAGTACCTTGTACTGATAAGCATTCTTTCTTTATTGGACAGCGCAAATTAACTAATTTTTTCTCTAATAATCCTAAATTCGCTTGTTAAAGAATGTGAAACCGCGGCTTTTTCCAGCTTTTTTCGCTATAATTGTAAAAATTGAAAGAAATTTTCCATGATGCTAAAGGAAAAAATGGCCATTATGGTAAAATTCACAAATTTAGGTCTCGAGTTGGATCCTAAGTTGATTGAAAGCTTGAAAAAGTAACAGGCTTTTTTATTCATTGCGGAGCAAGGAGAAACCGGCGGGGAAGCTTCAATGAGTACTCAAATGATAAAAAAGTACGATAAGCAATTGCCGTTTCATGAATTTTTTGTAACTTTGCATCCGCTTTCGGCAACAAGTGGCCGAGCAGGTCCTATAGCTCAGTTGGTTAGAGCACCTGACTCATAATCAGGGAGTCCTTGGTTCAAGCCCAAGTGGGACCACAATAGGGAAGATAAAACTGCCGACATTCATGTGCCGGCGGTTTTGTTTTAGTTTCTGCTTGGAAATGCTGCACTCAACGTCGTGGAATATCGGGCAGATAGATGTCGGCATCCACAGCGGGCATATTATGGAAGCTTTGAATCCCGCCAACAATGACTACTTCGCCCATACAGCTGTCTTGCGGTTTGAGGGCGATGACGACACCTTCATCGTCCGTTGTCACATTTACCTTGTAATCTTGGCTTTCATATCCCACATAGGAGATCTTCAGTTTGCTGCCGCGGGGCACACGAATGGCAAAATTGCCATCAATGTCGGTGGCTGTGCCGCGGTTGGTCCCCTCAAGGATAACGCTCGCACCGATGCACTCAGATTGGTCATCCTTGTCGATGACCTTGCCTCTTACCACCACGGCGGTGGTGTCGCCCGGGGCAGCATCGACCAGCCGCGGGGTGGACCGCTGGGTGGTGGCTTGGGGTGTTGTGGTTGCCACCTGCTGTGCATGCATGGGCATCAACGAGGCTGCTCCCAGGGCCAGCCCGGCTAGAGCCACTTTCTTGCCCGTTGCGGTGCGCCTGAGCAACTGTCGCTCGATGTATCGCAACTCGCTCTCGCAAGCCGGACAGGTGCCGGCACAGTCACCCTCATGGGTGCAGACATGGGGCGTGAAGTCAATGTCGTTGGCCTGAGCGATGCGGCAACGGATTTCACGCAAGGATTTGCATATCTTTTTCCCGTTCATAGTGATGTGATGATGATTAGATTAAACAATAATTAGTCAAATAATAGTCGTGCAATTGTCGGATTGCACGCCCACAAAGTTAATACTTACTTGTGAAGAGTTCAAATGATTGAGCGCTTTTCTTGGAATTGCCTGGTTGATTCTATGTGATTCAATAGCAAGGGACGCCGTTTCATCGGCAAAGTGATGAGGCGGCATCCCTGTTATGGTGTGCTGTTCAGCGACGTCAGTTGGCGTAGAGCATGTTCAGCGCGTCGTTGAACTGCACCTCGTTCTTGAGGCCGTCGTTCTTGAAGAGCATGATCTTGTCCATGACGCGGTCCAGGTAGTCGATGCTCTCGCTTTTCTCCTTCTTGTTGTAGATTTTCCAGTACTTGGTGCCCTTGAGCCCCTTCTCAAACTTCTTGTAGAGTTCAGAGGTCGATGAGAGGTACTTCCAGTGGTTGGCACTCAACTGTGACTTGAACTTCTCGAGGAATTCCTTGAGGTCCTTGGTGTACTCGCCGTATTTCTCAATGAGTTCCTTCTTCTTGATGACATCTTTGGTCTCCATGCCCTGGAAGCTGTCGAGAGCATCCTCGACGTCGCTCTTGTTGTAGGGGCTGTAGAGTACATCGACGATTTCCTGGTCATAGACGAGCCCGTCGCGTGTGGTGAACTTGTCCTTGCGCATCTTGACCTCGTTCTTGAGTTCCTTCTCGAGGGCCTTCTTCTGGTTCTCGAGTTCCTTGAGTTGTGACTTCATGTCATCGATTTTCTCTTCCAGATCCTTGATGGCAGCTTCCTTCTCCTTGATGTTTTTCTCATGCTGCTCGATGTCGCGCTCAAGTTGCTGGACGTCCTGTGCCATGACTGAGGGCGTCATGGCTGCAATCATCATAACGGTCATCGACATGACCAAGAGTTTGATTTTCTTCATAGTGGTGGAAATTTGTTATCGTTAATTCTGATGGCAAAGATAATAAATAGTTTTAAATCATTTGGGCCCACGTCTGTGATATTAAATAAAATTATAGTTTTTGTTTACCGAGGGCGCAATGATGGGGTATATAGAAAGCGAAAGTGCGCTTTTTCACAAAAGCACACCATCTTCATAACCAAAATTCAAGTATATATGTTCTTGTTGTTTGTTTGTTGTCTTATCCTTATCTGCATGCAAAGGTAGGTGATTTTTTGGAACTGACCAAATGTTTTTGAATAAAAATTCTTGATTATTGACTTGCTGAAATCGATATATCGTTGTAGAACAATAAATTAGGTGGCAAAAATATTTTTTGCCACCTATTAACTTTACATATTGCCCCGCTTTATTTCTCGCGGAAGAACAGGTTGATGACCGTTCCGTGCAGGTTCCAGTGCTCGCGTATCTTGTTCTCGAGATAACGCTTGTAGGGGTCCTTGATCCACTGCGGCAGGTTGCAGAAGAAGATGAACGTGGGCACATTGGCACCCTTGAGCATAGTGATGTACTTGATCTTGACATACTTGCCCTTGACAGCGGGAGGCGGGAACGCCTGGATGTCGGCCTGCAGGGTGTTGTTGAGCTGCGAGGTGGGGATGGTGATGTGGCGGTTGTTGTAGACTTCGATAGCGGTCTGCAGCACCTTGTGGATGCGCTGCTTGGTGATGGCCGAGCCGAAGATGATGGGGAAGTCGGTGAACGGGGCGAAGCGCTCGCGGATGGTGGCCTCGAAGTGGTCAAAGGCCCGCTGCGACTTGTCCTGTGCGACATCCCACTTGTTGACGAGGACGACGAGACCCTTGCGGTTCTTCTGGATAATGGAGAAGATGTTGACGTCCTGTGACTCGATGCCGCGGGTGGCGTCGATGAGCAGGATGCACACGTCGCTGTTCTCGATGGCGCGGATGGAGCGCAGCACCGAGTAGTACTCGATGTCCTCGTTGACTTTGTTCTTCTTGCGGATGCCGGCGGTGTCGACAAGGTAGAAGTCAAAGCCGAACTTGTTGTAGCGGGAGTAGATGCTGTCGCGGGTGGTGCCGGCGATGTCGGTGACGATGTTGCGCTCCTCGTCCATCAGGGAGTTGACGAGCGACGACTTGCCGGCGTTGGGCCTGCCGACGATGGCAAATCGGGGCAATTCCTCCTCGAGCGTCTCCTCGGACTTGGCGGGCATCTTCTTGACGACCTCGTCGAGCAGGTCACCGGTGCCGTTGCCGTTGGCTGCCGAGATGGAGAAGGGCTTTCCGAGTCCAAGAGCGTAGAACTCGGCCTCGGCATACATGCTCTGGTTGTTGTCGTCCTTGTTGGCGACGACGATGACGGGCTTGGAGGTGCGGCGCAGGATGTCGGCGACGTGGTCGTCAAGGTCGGTGATGCCGTTCTTGATGTCCACGACAAAGAGGATGACATCGGCCTCCTCGATGGCCAGATGCACCTGCTTGTTGATTTCCTCCTCAAAGATGTCCTCGCTGTTGACTACCCAGCCGCCGGTATCGACCACTGACATCTCCATGCCGTTCCACTCCATCTTGCCGTACTGGCGGTCGCGGGTGGTGCCGCTGGTGTCGTTGACGATGGCTGCACGCGTCTGCGTCAGTCGGTTAAACAGTGTTGACTTGCCCACGTTGGGCCTTCCCACGATTGCTACTAGTCGTCCCATGTTGTTTGTTTTTGGCTTTGTGCTAGTGGCCTGCGGCTGCTAGCTGTGTTATCTGTCTTGTTGTTGATTACTCGATGTAGCCGAATGCGCGCAACTTGTTCTCCTGGTTGCGCCAGTCCTTCTCGACCTTGACATACAGTTCGAGGAACACCCTCTTCTCAAAGAATTTCTCGATGTCCTTGCGAGCCTCGGTGCCCACGCGCTTGAGCATCTTGCCCTGGTGGCCGATGATGATGCCTTTCTGGCTATCGCGCTCGACGTAGATGACCGCCATGATGTGGATGGCGGTGTCGCTCTCGTCAAACTTCTCGACGATGACCTGAGTGGCATAGGGGACCTCCTTGTCATAGGTGAGCAGGATTTTCTCCCTGACGATCTCGGTGACAAAGAAGCGGCTGCTGCGGTCGGTGAGGGCGTCCTTGCCGAAGTAAGGGGGGCTCTCGGGCAGGAGCTCGACGATGCGCTTCATGATGTTGTCCACATTGAAGTTCTCGAGGGCGCTGGTGGGGTAAATCTCGGCCGTGGGCAGCAACTGCTTCCACTGCTCGATGATGCGCACGAGGTCGTCGTTGCCCTGCAGCAGGTCAATCTTGTTGATGATGAGCAGGATGGGGATTTTCTCCTTGGCGACGCGGTCGAGGAAGTCCTGGTTCTTGGTGGGCGTCTCGATGACGTCGGTGACATAAAGCAGCACGTCGGCATCGACGAGGGCGCCGGTGGAGTATTCCAGCATGCTCTGCTGGAGGCGGAACTTGGGCTTGAGCACACCGGGGGTGTCGCTGAACACGATCTGGTAGTCCTCGCCGTTGACGATGCCCATGATGCGGTGGCGCGTGGTCTGAGCCTTGCTGGTGATGATGGACAGGCGCTCGCCCACCAAGCGGTTGCTCAGTGTCGATTTTCCCACGTTGGGGTTGCCCACGATGTTGACAAATCCTGCTCGATGCATTTCTTGTTGGTGTTAGGTCGTTATGATTGGTTATTTTATTCAAGAAGCATCGCTACCCTTATATGTTGTTACACTTGTGAGTAGTGATGCTTCAGGTGATGTGTCCGGACGCCTTACAGCGACCAGATGAGGTAGACGGCACCCCAGGTGAATCCCGCACCGAAGGCGGTGAGAACCAGCTTGTCGCCCTTGTGCAGGCGGTGCTTGTTCTCGTCGAGGCACAGGGGGATGCTGGCGGCACTGGTGTTGCCGCGATGCTGGATGTTGACCAGCACCTTGGACTCGTCGATGCCCAGTCGCTCGCCGACGGCCTCGATGATGCGCAGGTTGGCCTGGTGGGGCACAAACCACTGGATGTTCTCGTTGGTGAGATTGTTGCGCTTCATCACGTCCCTGCTCGAGGTGAGCATGTCGATGACGGCATGGCGGTAAACGGCGCGACCTTCCTGATAGACGCAGTGGTAGTTGGCGTCGACCGTCTCGTGGCTGGTGCGCAGAGCCGAACCACCGGCCTTGTAGACCAGGTGCTCAAGTCCCGAGCCATCAACGTGGAAGATGCCGTCCATGATGCCGACGGGCTCCTCGGTGGGCTCAATCAGGACTGCCGCTGCAGCGTCGCCGAACAGGGGACATGTCGCACGGTCGTTGTAGTCGACCATGCTGGACATCTTCTCGGCCGAAACGACGATGACCTTCTTGTAGATACCTGCGCGCACATAGGCCGTGGCCTCGTACATGCCCACGAGGAATCCGGCACAAGCGGCCTGGATGTCATAGGCATAGCACTTCTTCTCGATACCCACGTTGTGGGCGATGACCGATGCTGTGGAGGGGAATCGGTAATCGGGGTTGGATGTCGGGCAGATGAGCAGGTCGATGTCGTTGCGGTCCACTCCGGTCTCCTCGAGCAGCTTGTTGACGGCCTGGATGCCCATATAGGACGAGCCGACGGGCTTGTTGAGGATGCGGCGTTCCTTCACACCGACTCGGGTGGTAATCCACTCGTCGTTGGTGTCTACCATCTTGGATAGCATCTCGTTGTCGAGCACGTCATCGGGCAGGTACGACGCGATGCCAGAAATCTTAGCGTTCAGCATAAGCTTGAAAGCGTTCAGTATATTGTGTATGCGTTGTGTTTAAATTCAATATCCCAAATGAGGTTGAACGATGTTAAAGATTCAGCCCATTCAGGATATATTCTTGGTAGTGCTTAGATCGCTGTTGCCGTGTCGCGGCGGTGCCGTGTCACGGTCTCGGTGCGATTTAGGCTTCCTCCTTGCCCATCACGTTCTTGCCACGGTAGTAACCGCACTCGGGGCAAACGGTGTGATAAACATGCCATGCTCCACAGTTGGTGCACTGAGCGATGGTCGGGGCCACAGCCACGTCGTGGGTGCGGCGCTTAGCGGTACGAGTCTTGGACTGTCTTCTTTTAGGATGTGCCATTTTCTTGTTGTTATTTAAAAATTATTGTTCTTTCAGTTTTTTAAGCGCCTCCCATCTGGGGTCGGTGCCGGTTGTTTCACTCTGGTTGTCCTCGTCGTCGGGGACGGCCTCGACGAGATGGCTGTCGAGCACTTCGAGCATGTCGGGGTTGCAGTCTTCCTCGTTGTCGTGACAGTGCATCATCGGCAGCGCGAGCAGGACCGTGTCGCGCACGAGTGGTGCGACATCCAGCTCTCGCCATTCCGACGGCACAATCAGCAACTCGTCATTGCTGTCGTCAAGCTCGTTGCCCATCTGCTCCACGTTCAGGCTATAGTCCACGTCCACCGGCAAATCCAGATTGTCCAGACAGCGGTCACAGGGAACAGTCACTGTGCCGTGGCAGGCAATCTCCAGGCGGTAGGTGCTCTCGCTCTTGCGTGTCACCTGCATGGCGACATCCACATCGGCAAGACGCACCTCGGTCTGCTCTGCGGTGTTGAAAAACGACTCATCGAGATTACACTCAACCGCATGAGTGCCAAATGGTAACGTCTTGATTTTCAACTTCAAAGCATCTACCATCTCCTTAAATTTTCGCTAAAGCGCCACAAAGGTATAACATTTCCCGCTAAGAA
>JAEEGI010029427.1_pt1 | contig 10379 bp, 6 predicted proteins | sample 8958751 | NCBI WGS metagenome assembly JAEEGI01 (sample SAMN16246545, study PRJNA631951) | gut metagenome | biome: gut microbiome; feature: rumen; material: KS-attached | host: Bos | place: Iran: Karaj | collected 2018-10 | reverse complement strand
GTTACCTTGTCGTCGTAATAAGTTACCTCGCCAAGCTCATCATATATGGTGTAGTCCATGTCTGTTCCGACACTGTCCTTATCTGCAATAACAATCTTCATGATTTTCTCCTTAGTGTGAATTGTCCTGTTCATGGTATTATATCATTATATTTACAGCAAATATGTGGATTTGTTGTGATATCGGAATTGTTTTTTATTAGATTTTGTTAGGCGAGGTATCAGTTAACCAAAATGATAATTCAAACCGGCTCCCGCACTGACATTCCTGCCTTCTACGCCGACTGGTTCGCAGAAAGGTTAAAGGAAGGCTATGTCTATGTGCGAAATCCCTACAACATGACATATGTGACCAAGTACATACTGCACCCTTCAGTGGTGGACCTAATAAGCTTTTGTTCCAAGAATCCGGGGCCTATGCTTAAATACCTTGACCTGCTTCGTCCCTACGGAATGTACTGGTACGTCACCATAACAGGCTACGGAAGAGACATCGAGCCTAATGTCCCTGATATTCCGGATGTTATAGAGACATTCAAGAAATTATCTGCCTTTGCAGGTGTCGATTCTATGGGATGGCGCTATGATCCAATTTTCCTTAATGAGAAGTATACAAGAGATTATCATCTTGAGAAGTTTGAAGAGATCGCAACTGCCCTTGATGGCTATACCCAGACAGCAGTGATCAGTTTTATAGATATCTACCAGAAGGTAAAAAAGAATTTCCCTGAAGCTACTGCCCTTGAAAAGGCTGACCGCCTGTACCTCGGGGAGCATATGACCAGGATAGCAAAAGACCATGGCATGACCCTTCGCCCCTGCAGCGAAGGAACAGAGCTTGCCCAATTTGGAGCAGACTGCAGCGGCTGCATGACCCAGCCCATCTACGAAAAAGCTCTCCACACCAAGCTTGATTTCCCAAAGATCAAGAACGCCAGAACTTCCTGCGCCTGCTTTCTTGGAAATGACATTGGCATGTACAACACCTGCCTTCACCTATGCAAGTACTGCTATGCCAACTATGATGCAGAAACTGTAATAAGCAACAATGCTAACCACGATCCCCAGTCACCACTTCTTGTGGGAAATATCCGTCCCGAGGATGAAATCCATCAGGCAGAGCAAAAGAGCTGGATCGACGGACAGCTGTCCTTTGACTTTTTATTTTAAACAAAATGTAGCTCATCCATAGCCGCTTCTTGAATTGTAAGTCTAGCCGGATGAATATCAATAGCCTTTCGCGGCATATCCTCGCAGTCCGCAACAAGACACGGGGACGGTTCTTTTGTCTTATCCTACGCGGCCTGCTGCGGTATTCCACGGTGCTATTGACACTCATCCGGTCAGACTTTTTTAGTGATCAAGCGGCCATGGATAGGGGGCTGTGACCTGCCCACAGAGTCCATATAATACCATTGTCAGCTTTATCTTCTGCAGGTATTATGGTTTTACGGAAATAGCGCCTGATACTTTAACAAATCTAATACCCACGACTCTTACATCGTTGACTGGTATGAATTTCCTATTGTAGTTTTGATAAAACTGAAAATATTAGTGCAGGAAATCTAATATCAGTATCCACATACTCTTCCGGTGATATTAAAAGTGCCCTGATTCTTTTCTTCAAGGTCAGAAAAAGCTAATACCAGTAATATAAAATCAATTGCTGGTATTAGATCAGCCAAAATCCTCTCCAAAATCGCTTTTTGGTGCTCCCCAAATACCGCTTTTGAGCTCCACTATGCGTCCCGTAGTGTTGGATTTTCTTGATTACGGACTATGGCATAGAAAAATGCTCTACAGTAGGTTACTATTTCCCGCTAAAAGCCTCAAAAAAGTCCATTTTCAGACTGGCGAACACTTTTTGAGCCTAAAGTCCGTAACTCTTCTTCCTGATTCAGCGAAATAATTCCTTGAAAAAACTCGTTTTACGGACTGCTTGCCCCAAAACCACGCTGTAGTCCGTAATGCAATTTAATAACAATTGTTATTGGCCATCTTTTTACGGACTTTGATAGAGAAATAAGCAATTAAGTCTGAAAGCCACTATATAGTGCCAATATCCATGCTAGAAGCCAACTCACACCTAGCCCGCACCTTTATCATGCCCCGCTTGATTACCAATAAACGTCCACTGAAAATCAGTCAAGTGGACCATGGAATACCGCAGCAGATACGGCCGGGTAAGAACAGCTAAATTGCTGAAGTACCCAGTATCTGCGAGGATATGCCGTGAAAGCCACTTGAGTGATTTCCGGTGGACGTTACAATGATGAGCGCGGGGGATGATCATGTTCACCCCCAACCATTTCTGCCAAATAAAAGAGCCCCTTCTTGAGAAGGGGCCCTTATCATCTCCAAATATTTTCAGCCATATCCGGCAATCCGTCATGCAATTAGCAGCAGAAAGGATTCTCTGTTGGATAAGGAAGAGATGCAGGCTGGTTGTAGCCGATTGTCTCTGCTCCGAGATACTTGAATACCTCGAACAGTGCCTTTCCGTAGTGACCGAATGCAACTGCTCCGTGGTGAGGGAAGTTCTGCTGAATAAGTACGTGTCTGTAGAATCTGCCCATCTCAGGAATAGCGAATACACCGATACCACCGAATGATCTTGTAGGAACGTTAAGAACTTCGCCCTGTGCAAGGTAAGCTCTAAGGTGGTTGTCAGATGTGCTCTGAAGTCTGTAGAATGTGATATCACCAGGCTTGATGTCGCCTTCAAGTGTTCCCTGTGTAACTTCCTCAGGAAGGTTTCTAGCCATGATTCTCTGGAACTTCATCTCGCAGCTAGCAAGCTTGCTTGTGCATGTGTTTCCGCAGTGGAAGCCCATGAATGTATCTGTGTGCTTGTAGTCGAACTTGCCCTTGATTGACTCGTTGTACATATCAGCAGGTACAGAGTTGTTGATATCAAGAAGTGTAACAGCATCGTTAGAAATGCATGTTCCGATGAACTCTGAAATTGCGCCATAGATATCTACTTCGCAAGATACAGGAATTCCGCGGCCTGTAAGTCTTGAGTTTACATAGCAAGGAACGAAACCAAACTGTGTCTGGAATGCAGGCCAGCACTTACCAGCGATTGCAACATACTTCTTGCCACCTCTGTGTCCTTCGATCCAGTCAAGAAGTGTAAGCTCATACTGAGCAAGCTTCTCAAGGATTTCAGGCTTCTTGTTGCCTGCGCCAAGGTCTTTCTCCATGTCAGCCTTAACTTCAGCGATTCTGGGATCACCAGCATGCTTGTTGAAGCTCTCGAAAAGGTCAAGCTCTGAGTTCTCTTCAACCTCTGCACCGATGTTGTAGATCTGCTGGATAGGTGCGTTGCAAGCAAGGAAGTTCATAGGACGAGGTCCGAATGCGATAACCTTGAGGTTAGACAGACCGTAGATAGCTCTTGCGATAGGCACAAACTCGTTGATCATCTTAGCGCACTCATCAGCTGTTCCTACTGGATACTCAGGAATATAAGCCTTTACGCCACGAAGGTGAAGGTTGTAGCTTGCATTGAGCATACCGCAGTATGCATCTCCTCTGCCGTCGATGAGGTCGTTCTGAGACTCCTCAGCTGCTGCACAGAACATAACAGGTCCGTCAAACTTCTGAGCGATAAGTGTCTCAGAGATCTCAGGTCCGAAGTTTCCAAGATATACGCAAAGTGCGTTACATCCAGCTTTCTTGATATCCTCAAGAGCTTCCATAGCCTGTGTCTCGCTCTCGATGATACATACAGGACACTCATAAACATCTGTGTCGTTAAAGTTCTTCTTGTAGGCCTCAACAAGTGCCTTTCTTCTGTTTACAGCAAGTGATGCAGGGAAGCAATCACGGCTGACTGCTACTAAACCGATTTTTACCTCTGGAATGTTGATCATAACAAATCCCCTTTCTAGTCCTCTTATAATCTTGTTTATTTTCAGGAGCTACCGCTCCCAATGTACTTATGATATTAAAGCTCTGAAAGCTCCTGGTAATCTTCTTTGAGATCCTTGTAGAGCTTCTGGTATAACTTGTGGTACTTAGCATACTTCTCAGCATTCTCTGCAACAGGCTCAGTCTCCTTAGCCTTGGTTATGAGTTTGTCGCAAGCCTCCTGAACGCTTCCGTATACACCGCTGCCAACACCGGCCAGGATTGCTACTCCAAGAGCCGGTCCCTGCTCCTGATCGATTGTTGCAACCTTGCAGCCATACAGGTCTGAGAGCATCTGTCTCCAGATCTTGCTCTTACCGCCGCCTCCGCAGGCCATCATCTCTTTTACCTTGATGCCCATCTCATTTAAGATGTCATTGCAGTCGCAAAGGGAATATGAAACACCCTCCATTACTGCTCTGAGGAGATGCTTAGCTGTGTGGATTCCTGAAAGGCCAAAGAACACGCCTCTTGCCTTGTCATCCAGGTGAGGAGTTCTCTCACCATTAAGATAAGGAAGATAGATCAGCCTGTCACTTCCAACAGGAACGGACTCGATATCTGCATTGATAAGATCGTAAGGATCGCAGCCCTTAACCTTGGCTTCTTCAATATAGCTCTGGCAGAAGTTGTCCCTGAACCACTTAAGTGAGAAGCCTGCTGCCTGTGTAACGCCCATGATATGCCATGCACCCGGTACTGCGCAGCAGCATGTGTGAACTCTTCCCTTAGGATCGATGGAAACCTTGTCAGTATGAGCAAATACAACGCCGGAGGTTCCGATTGTTGTGAATGCTGTTCCCTCTCTTACAACTCCTGTACCAACTGCAGCTGCAGCATTGTCACCGGCACCGCCAACAACAACTGTATCTGTTGTAAGACCAAGCTGGCTTGCAATCTCAGGTAAAAGAGTTCCTGTAACCTCGCAGGACTCATACATCTTGCCAAGGAGTGCTCTGTCGATATCAAGCTTATCCAGAACTTCCTGAGACCAGTCACGCTTTGATACATCCATCAGCTGCATTCCTGAAGCATCGGAAACCTCTGTTGCGAACTCGCCTGTCAGGACATATCTGATGTAGTCCTTAGGCAGAAGAATGTGTCTGCACTTCTTGTAATTGTCGGGCTCATTGTTGCGAACCCAAAGGATCTTGGCAGCTGTCCAGCCTGTAAGTGGCGGATTGGCTGTGATCTCGATCCATTTCTCTCTGGGCATGATACCCAGCATCTCTTCAACTTCTGCACCGGTTCTCTGGTCGCACCAGATGATGGAGTTTCTGATGACCTTGCCATCCTCATCCAGCATAACAAGACCGTGCATCTGTCCTGAAATACCAATGCCCTTGATGTCAGCTGCATTTGCAACCTTGCCTGCGTCAACAGCCTCTTTTACAACTGCTGCTACAGTCTCAAGGGATGCCTTTCTCCAGTCCTCAGGGTCCTGCTCGGCCCATCCGTTCTGGGGTGTATGCATTGGATACTCATAGGCTCTCTCAGCGATAACACCACCGTTCTCATCAAAAAGAACAGTCTTGGTTGCAGAAGTACCTACGTCTATACCTATAAGATAGTTCATACGCTTCTCCCATCCCACGTATTTTACGTGACATAAAAATCATAATGTAATACAACTTAAAATACAACGTTACAATTTATAGAAAATATAGCGGGATTTTTATACAAATCTGCTCCTGGTTGTATACCAGAATTCATCAAAGCAATACATCTTTTGCAATGCATGCTGTTCCGCTAAGTTCCTCTGATCTCTTATCAGGCTGACTCATACCGGCGAACACCTTGAAGCTCTTGGAAAAGAGCTCTCTGTTACCCTCTGCATCTACTGAAGTAAACACTCTCTTGTCCAGTCTTATCTTAACTGTCTTCTCCTCGCCAGCCTTAAGGTTTACTCTCTCAAAGCCTGAAAGTGCAGGGTTAGGAATTGCCAGCTCATAGCCTGTGTCCTGAACATAGATCTGAAGTACATCCTGTGTATCAACGCTGCCCTGGTTTGCAACAGTTACCTCTACCTCTGCTCCATCAAACTCACCATTCTTATCCAGAACATTTATCTTCATGTCTTTTGCCGAGCACTTACCATATGTGAGTCCAAATCCGAAAGGATAAAGAGGTGTTCCCTTAAAGTATCTGTAGGTCCTGTTCTTCATAGAGTAATCCTTGAAGTCAGGAAGATCATCTGTTGACTTGTAGAATGTTACAGGAAGCTTACCTGAAGGTGATACATCACCAAAGAGGATATCTGCAACATCTCTTCCACCGCCTGCTCCCGGATACCATGCCTGAAGAACGGCTGATGCCTTCTCCTGAGCCTCCGAAAGATCAATGCAGCTGCCTGCCATGTTGATAACGATGGTGGGCTTGCCACTATTTAAAACTGTGCTAAGAAGCTGTCTCTGAGGAAGTGGAAGGTTGAGATCGAGCTTGTCGCCGGATGCGAACTGGTTACTCTCATCACCCTCTTCGCCCTCAAGTCTCTCATCAAGTCCGACTACAACGATCATAAGATCCGAGTAATCTGCAATTGTCTGAACCTCTGCCTGTCTGTCCTGCATGTTTACATCTGACAGACCCTGAACGTTGTTCTTCCAGAGGTGGCAACCTTCTGAATAAAGGATTCTTGTGTCCTTACCGAGCTTTTCTCTGATACCCTCAAGAACTGTGATGTACTGGGAAGCTGTTCCATAGTAGTTACCCATAAGGGCATATCTGGAATCTGCGTTAGGACCAACAACACCGATGGTCTTAAGCTCGCTCTTCTTAAGAGGAAGGACACCGTCATTCTTCAAAAGAACTACAGACTCTGCTGCAGCCTTGTGAGCAACATTCAAATGATCCTCACACTCAACTACTGTATAAGGAATATTGTCATATTCTGTCTTATCAAAAAGGCCCAAAAGGAATCTTGTTGTAAAGAGTCTCTCGCAGGACTTGGTGATGATCTCCTCATCGATCATGCCCTTCTCATAAGCACTCATAACCTTCTGATAGGTGCATCCGCAGTTTACATCGCAGCCCATCTCAAGAGCCAGCTTAACTGATTCCTCTTCGCTTGCTGTAACCTTGTGGTTCTCGTGGAAGTCTCTGATAGCCCAGCAGTCTGAAACGAAGTGGCCCTCAAAGCCCCATTTACCTCTAAGAGTGTCTACCATAAGAGGCTTGTTTGCACAGCAGGGCTCACCGTTTGTTCTGTTGTAAGCGCCCATTACAGCCTCTACGTCAGCCTGCTTAACACAAGCTTCAAATGCAGGAAGATACGTCTCCTCCAGATCCTTCTTGGATGCCTTGGCATCAAAGAAGTGTCTCTCACCCTCAGGTCCTGAATGAACAGCAAAGTGCTTAGCGCAGGCTGCTGCCTTCATGTACTCGCCATCTCCCTGAAGTCCCTTGATGAAAGGAATTGCCAGTGCGCTGGTAAGGTATGGATCCTCACCGTAAGTCTCATGTCCTCTTCCCCACCTTGGATCACGGAAAATATTTACGTTTGGTGACCAGAATGTAAGTCCCTTGTAGATATCTCTGTCACCGCGCTTTGACTGCTCGTTATACTTAGCTCTTCCTTCCTCGGCGATAACCTCTGCAACTTCCTTCATAAGATCCTTATCGAAGGCTGCTGCCATACCGATGGCCTGTGGGAACATTGTTGCTGTACCGGCTCTTGCAACGCCGTGCAGAGCCTCATTCCACCAGTTGTACGCAGGCACTCCAAGCCTGTCAATGGCAGGTGAGTCATATCTAAGCTGTGAAGCCTTCTCCTCAACTGTCATTTTGCCAACCAGCTCTTTTGCCAGTTTCCTTGCTTCTTCTCTGTTCATAGTAATCCCTCAAATTTGTTATGAATTATAGGTTTTATCTTACAAGTATAATTCTATGAATTTAGGGCCTGTTTTTCTCACCACATTTTGCCATCTTGTCACCAAAAAAGCGAGCTGGCGCTGATCCGGTCAGGAATTGAAGGGAATATCAAAGGGGAAGCTGGTAGCGACAAAGGCATTCTCGAATGGAATGAGGGCAATCATTTTAAGGACCCTGACATAAGAACTGCAAAAGGATTTGCATAGCTTTTGAATCATACGAGGAAAAAGTATCGGAAATACGTTGACAATAATTTAGAGCCGTCCCCTTGTTTCAAAACGTCTCCCCATCCCACACTTCAAGAAAATCAATAAACGCTCCATGAAAAGGACTATTTATTGATTTTCTTTACATATAGAATAATCAAAAAAGAAAGCGGGGGATTATTCTATGTCAGTACATGTTATCGATGAAGCAAATCGTTGCCTTCAGTGCCCTAATCCAAGGTGCAGGGAGAATGGCTGCCCGATTCACACAAATATTCCGGAGATGATACGTCTTTTTAAGGAAAATCGCATGCTTGAAGCGGCTCAGATGCTCTTTGAGAATAACCCGCTTTCTATGGTATGTTCGCTTGTGTGCAATCACGAGAACCAGTGTGAGGGCAATTGTGTCAGAGGAATCAAGGGTGAGCCCATTCACATATCATCAATTGAGAATTATATTTCCGACTCATGTTTTGAGAGGCTTGAACTTAAGCCTGCTCCGGCAAACGGCATGAAAGCGGCAGTTATTGGCGCTGGGCCGGCAGGGATCACTATCGCAATAATCCTGGCACTCAAGGGATACTCGATCACAGTATTTGAGACTCATGACAAGATTGGCGGAATACTTCGCTATGGCATTCCCGAGTTCAGGCTTCCCAAGTCTATCCTGGATAGATATTACAAAAAGATGCGGGAGCTTGGCATCAAGTTCAGACCCAACTTTGCGATTGGCGGTTCTACGGGAATACAGGATCTTCTGAATGATGGCTACAAGAGTGTGTTTATCGGAACCGGTGCCTGGAAGCCGAGAAAGCTGGGCGTTCCGGGAGAGACTTTTGGAAATGTTTTCTATGCTATCAACTATCTCAACAATCCTGATGTCTACGAGCTTGGCGACAAGGTTGCTATAATCGGTGCAGGCAACGCAGCTATGGACGTAGCCAGAACTGCCATTAGGCATGGAGCAAAAGAGGTTGTGGTATATGTAAGAGGTGATGAGGTCAGCGCATCCAAAGCAGAGTTCGAATATGCCAAGGTAGACGGCGTTAAGTTTGAATACAGAAAGGCCATTGTCAGGATTGAGGACGAGGGTCCGGTGTTCTGCGATATGGTACCTGATGAGGAAAAGCTTGCACAGCTTGAGGCAGAAGGAGCAGATACTCAAAAGACTCCGCTAAAGGTCCTTGCAGATACTGAGCATCTGATTCCTGCAGACAGCATCATGATCGCTATTTCACAGGTCCCGCAGGACAGGATTGTTACTCATGAAAAAGAACTGAAGCTCAACGAAAAAGGAAATCTTGCCACAGATTCCAAGGGTGAGACATCCCTTCCCGGAGTATTTGCATCAGGTGACGTCGTTACCGGTGCTAAAACCGTTGTGGCAGCTGTCGCTGTATCCAAGCAGATCGCCGAGGACATGGACCGATACATGATGGGACAGAGGGGCGGTTCTTTTGTCCCATCCGGCAGATAAAGTGTGGTTAGGAACAAAGGGCTGTCGCTTTAGATGATTAAATCATCTAAAGCGACAGCCCCCAGATTGCCTATATTCTATATGATCTGTATCACTTTTTTCGCTGTTCATGTGCATTCATCTTATTATCACCTGTATTATATTGGTGTAATGCACTTTTAACTCCTCCTGAAGCCTGTGATAACTGCTTTGCGCACAACTCTTTCATTCCCATTGTCATAGCTGTCATTGTCTTTTTCCTCCTCATACTTTTTCATTAGGAATATGTTTCTCAATGATTCTATACTAACAAGGGTTTTATCACAGTTCTGTCACAGTACTTCAGATTATCAGATTTGCCTGTTTCCTGCTCTCTTCTTCTATCACTCTCTGAATCCACTCTTTATCCATCAGGTTATCGAAAGCACCGGCAACTACGGACTCGTTGGCGAAGTTATCAAATTCAATCTGCTTCTCCTCCAGAATATCCATCATGGCCTCATCGATGGAATACGGGCACAAAAGATGATATACGGTGACGTTACGCACCTGGCCCATCCTGTAAACCCTTGACAGCGCCTGACTTGTAAGGGAAGGCTTTACCTGCGGCTCACAGAAAATGACCATACTGGCTGCCTGGATATTAAGGCCAACGCCTCCGGCAATGATCTGACACAGAAGTATACTGCCACCCTCAGAGTTTCCGAACCTGTCGACTATATCCTGCCTCGATTCCACGCGTGTATCACCGCTTATGACCCCTACGCACTTATCACCGAGAAATCTTTCCACTTTGGATATCGTTTCTCTGAAATACGAGTAGATTACAACCTTTCTTCCTTCAGCCCGCGCTTCATCACACAGTTCCAAAAGACGCTGAGCCTTGGCGGATTTACTCAGATCATCCAGCTGAAAGCCCACACGGCGCATATC
>JAEEGI010029426.1_pt1 | contig 10379 bp, 7 predicted proteins | sample 8958751 | NCBI WGS metagenome assembly JAEEGI01 (sample SAMN16246545, study PRJNA631951) | gut metagenome | biome: gut microbiome; feature: rumen; material: KS-attached | host: Bos | place: Iran: Karaj | collected 2018-10 | reverse complement strand
TGTCTGGCAAGCTGCCGAACAGACTATTAAATACCAACCTTTTCAAAGAACTCTTATATTATGGCATCGCCTACGCGGCGTAGCTATTCAAAATTTAACGGACTATTGATAAAGATATAAACCAATAGAATTTGTAGGTTGCAGTTGTGTTATTGAAAACACTTGCAAGGCGATAAATCGGTAGTCTTGAATCATTTGGCAAAGGCATAGGATTGTCTCTATTATCAATCTGCAAATATATAAACTTTTTGTTTTTTATCTATAAAGTTTTCGCTCCGATTCGTCAATATAAGGAATGGCATCAAACCGACCCTGCATGTATGCCTTCTCCAAGTCCATGTTCTCGCGAAAGCTCTATAAAAAAAATCCTCCCCACAAGCCCTAAAGCTCATGGGGAGGTAAAGGCAGCAGTGGCCGAAGTCAAGCTGCTGCCTTGGGCATCACGCTACTCTTGTGGAGTCAGCGCTTTCGGGAAGCTCGCCGGTGTTTGGCTCATCGACGTTTTCGGGCGATTCCTTCTCTTCGTCACCCTCGTCACGCTCGCCCTCGTCGGGGTTTTCCTTCGCATTCCTGACCTTGCGCTTGTAGGTCTTGTTGAGGTTGGTAACCAGGCCAACCACATAGTTGTAGTCCTTGCCGTAAGTGTCAGGGTCTTTGAAGGCCATGCCGTCGAGATAGACCAACAGCCTCTCCAACTTGGCGGCAGCTTCACGCTTCAGTTCAAGTTTGCTCTTCTGAGGCTTGGCCTCGTTGTGCATATCCTGAACTTCCATAAGCTTTTGCGACAAGGCTTCCATCGCGCTTCTCACGTTCTTGATGCGCACATCCAGGCCCGGAATCTTGGCCACATGAGCCTTCAACTCGGGACTGTCCAAGTCGCTCAACATGGCCTGCACCTCAGCCAGACGGCTGTGCACGTCCATCTTGTAGAAGACACCGTACTTCCTCAGTTGCTGCTTGAGGACCATGGCGCTGGCCTTCATCTCTTCATCAGGCTCAAAACGATGTGAGTCGATGTAGCGCTCGGCCGACGCCAGCCGATCGTGCAGCAACAAGGATTCCTTTTTGATGCCTACCTTGACCATGTCTTTCTTAATGGTCAGGAAGAGCATCCCCTTCGCGTTTTCCACCTCTTTGACCAACGCGTTCAGATGTTCGTCCGAACGGTTGTCTGATAAGCGGTGGCAGATCTGATCTAGACCTGTGTAGAACTGATCGGAGTTCAGCCCTAAACTCAAATGTACACTAATCATAATATAAAAAAATGAATTGTAAAAAAATGAATGTTTGAACGGCTCAGGCCGTCCTCGAATAGTTGTTTTCCAGGCAGCAGCGGCTTTGCTGCGAGGAAGGGACGCATCAACATGCTTGGCTCATCCATTCGGGCATTCAGCACTTTAGTCATCATGCACGACCTCTCATCTCACGGTTTGAGGCTTTTCGTTGTGTTGTATGACGTATTGTCCATCGCGTGGACTTTTCGCCATGTCTTACGATGCTTTCGTCCACCGCGTGAACTTTTCGTTGTGATGTACGACGATTTGTTCATCGCGTGAACTTTTTGTCGTGCCACACGATGCTTTTGTTCACCGAGTGAACTGTTTGGTCGTAGCATACGACAAAATGTCCGTTTTTTCGTCCTTTTCGATGGTCTTCGATGGCTCGACTGCCCAACGGTTGAGGAAATCAGTCGTTGATCTTGATTAAAACGCCCGCTTTTTGGACTTTTTCATCGTCAACTATGATGTCTTTCCGCATCGCGTTAAGAAATCAATCGTTGTGTATGACATATTGTCCATCGCGCTAACATTTCATCGTGAGGTACGACTATCATCCACATCAATTCATGAACGGTCGTTGATCTTGACCTCGAAAAGGGGGAAATGCCCGAAATGGTTCCTATCAATGGCTTATGGAGTCACTGTCAGGATTGTGACCGCTTCTGGCAAGCATAAACGAACGGCAACGTGGCCGCAACGTCGGTTTCGTCATTGGTTTTGCTTGCGCAAGGCAGGGCCTCGCAGGTTGATGTATGAAGAATAGGGAACTATTGGTTAGATAGCTCCTCTCCACGGGTTCAAGGCTCACATTAGTCAAGGTCTCTATCGCCTTGGCATACAAGTCTTGAATGATTGTGTCTGTTATAGTTATAAATATCATTGTTTTGGTTTTTGTTCCGCGAAAATAAAGCATTTTGGTGACATGGAGATATAAAAAATGCAATTAATTTGTCAACAAAATTATCAACATGCTAAAATGTTGGTTTTCTGCATAAATAAATGCAGTTTCTATTATTTAGAACAAAATAAAGCAGATGTAAAATCTGATGAATGACAGTAAAATATGGCTGACGGCACGGCAATTGCATTGATGCAGGTATAGATTTCAACGGCTTTCTGCCCATAGATCCCTGCCTCCCCTCTTGCCAGCGCGGGGATGACATGGGCAGAAAGGCTAGAATGACAGGACTGCTGGACAGAGTCCTGAAGGGACGACCCTATTTCACCCCGATACAGAGTTTCGGGTTTTCATATTTCACCGGCTTTCTGCCCATAGATCCCTGCCTATCCTCTTGCCAGCGCGGGGATGACATGGGCAGAAAGAATTAAATTGACGCAGCCATAGATTTCACCGGCTTTCAACTTTCAACTATTCCACCACGACTTCATCCACCATAATCCAGGCCTTCTCGCCTTTATAGGGATGCCATTCGGGCAAGACGCCTTGATTTTCCACCTTCACGCGAACGTATTTCCACTGCGCGCCGTCGGAACGAAGACGGGCTTCTATCCTTCCAAAGCCTTGCATCTTGTCGGGACGGTCGAAAACGGGTAACTCGGCCATCTGCCAATCAGTGAACTCCTTGCCGTTCTTTGAGAAACTGACCCACACGCCCTTGGGCAACATCACCCATGACTGCGGCTCATGGCAAAGACCAACCTTCACCATGTTGATGCTGGTGGGGACGGCCAACTCGATGGTGGCCTCCATGTCGACACCTTCAAAGCCGAGCCAGTCGTTGTAATAGTCGCCAGGAACGCCTTTCTTTCCGTCCATCAGGGCGATGTCGGCATCCTTGCCGTAACGCTCCACAGGCGGGTTGACGAAAGTCGTGTTCTTGATGTTCAGTCGGTTGAAGACACGCATCGTGGTAAACGACTCCACCATCCCTTTCTTAAAAGCTTTCGCCTTGATGATGCAGGAATTCACAATGACAAACGACGACTTGTATTTGGGGGACTTCATCGTCGGGTCGCTGCCGTCGGTGGTGTAACGGATTTCGGCATCCGAGTCGACACAGGTCATCGTAACCGTCAAGGGACGGTTGTAGATACGATAATCCTCATTCCCAGCCATCTCAGCATGGATGACAGGCGAAGGCACCATCATTTCCGTCATTTGAGGCAGTTGGAAACGGGTCAACTCAATCGGGTCTGTCGTTTTGTCGAAGGCGCGAAGCATCACCGTGTATTCATACACCTGATTGCCCAGCACATACTTCTCATCCACACCCGGGCCACAAGTGGCTGTGCCAATAGCTGCCTGCTTGTAATCGATGTTTACTGTCAGAAAATCCTTGGGCTCCAGTTGGTTGATGCGACGGGCTTGGGTCAGGTTGGTGTCATCGTAGTTGTAGACGCTGAAGTTGAACGGCTCCTGCATCGTCATGAACAATCCGACCTTGCTCTTGTCGCTCGTCAAGACCATCCAGCGCGTTTCGGCGCGGTTGCCATTATCCTGAGGCACAACATGTTGTTCAAACAAATCCAAGGCATTCCTCTGATAAATGCCCATCTTGCCCGAGGCGTTACGGTCGGGATAGTTTTCGGTGTCCTTGCCAAACCAGCTCAAGTCCTTATAGTCCAACGGCATACGGAACTGCAAGCCGACCTTCGGTAAGGAAGTCACCCTTTCCATCGGCTCCACGCGGTTGGTGATGCTGACGTTGCCTTCGCCATCGATGAGATACACCTTATTCACGACAATTTGCAACTGCCCCATGCCGTCATAATATTCCAAGTCGGCATTAACCGAAACCGTGTTGTCATCAAGCCTTTCAAAATGCATGCCGCCTGTCTTGACCGTCAGGTTCTGCAAACCAGCTTTGTTCCAACGCGGCAAAGCCCAACTGTCTACCTCGTCGTTCAAGGTAGGCGCACGCCAGAAGTTGTCTCTCAACTCGCCTTTCAAAAGTTCCTGCCCTTTAACGACATAGGAATTAATGGCACCCGTAGCCTTATCGAAAGTCACCATGAAATCATCATTGTAAACCGAGCCACTGCCCGAATTAAACTGTACCGGTTTCTCTTTCACCAAAGACTCCAACGGTGCCGACGGCCAATCCAGCTTGAACTCATCGTAAGCCACCTCCGTTCCAGCAGGCATGAAGGGCTGGTCTTCTCTCAGTTTCACCGAAAAACGAATGAAAAACTCCTCACCAGAGTTGCCGTAAATGCGCAGGCGTTCAATATTAATCTCTTGTGTGCCAAAGGGTTCAATATTAAGGTCGATTTTGCCTTTCTGCAACGTCTTTTCGGCTGAGAAGATTTCAAAATCGCAATCGAAGGCTGAGGCATTGGTGAACGAAAGCCAGTTCTTGGCCTCGAACTTGCCCCAAGTCAAGTCCTTGGCAGTGAACTTGATGGGTTGATACACCTTTTTCACTTCGGCGGCGTGATGGTGCGGCCTCCTGTCTGAACTCACCACACCATTGGCGCAGAAAGCGTCATCATCACCCACACCGTAGGCATGACCGAAGTCGCCACCCACGGCAAGCCAATCCACATCCTTGTCCTTATCATGGACGATAAAACTCTGGTCCACCCAGTCCCAAATGCAGCCGCCTTGCAGTTGCTCGTTGGCTTCAATCACGTCCCAATAGTCTTGCATACCACCCATGCTGTTGCCCATGGCATGACAGTATTCCACCATAATGAAAGGTCTGCCTTGCTTGTCAAGGCCTTCGTCCACAAACTTTTGCAGATATTTCGGGCTGGCATACATCAAGCCGATGACATCCGTGTTGCGGTCGTAGATGGCTCTTTCGTAGGTCACGGGGCGAGTATTATCGCGGTCTTTCATCCAGTCGTAGGTGTATTCAAAGTTCACGCCGTTGCCGCACTCGTTGCCCATCGACCACATAATCACCGAAGGATGGTTCTTGTCGCGTTCAAGCATATTGCGGTTGCGCTGCCACACCATTTCCTTGTATTGTGGGTCTTTGGCAAGGCTTCTTTCTCCATAACCTTGGGCATGGGATTCGCAGTTGGCCTCGTCCCAAACGTAAAGTCCGTAACGGTCGCAGAGTTCGTACCAATACGGGTCGTCGGGATAGTGACAAGTACGTACCGTGTTGATGTTCATCTGTTTCATCAAGGCAATGTCGCGTTCCATAGCGTCAAGACTGACGACATGACCCGTATAAGGGTCGTGTTCGTGGCGGTTCACACCTTTTATTAATACATACTGCCCGTTGATAAGTAGTTTACCATCTTTAATCTCCGAGGAGCGGAAGCCGAATGACGAAGTAAGCTTTTCGATGGTTTTGGCTTTTTTATCCATCAGAGACATCCTCAGCTGGTACAAGGTAGGGCTTTCCGCCGACCATGGCTTCACCTTCCCTATCTCTTCGCTATCAACCGACAACTCCGCATCTGCATAATAATAGCCATCGTCTGCCTGAGTAAAGGTCAACTCATTGATAGGCTTGGTGAGCGTGAACAGGATATGCTCGGGGAAGCCTTTTGTCTCTGGCCCTTCGTATGCCCCAACAATCAATGTGCTGCCTTTCTGTATCTTATTGGTATTGCTTTGCAGCTTGACCTTGATTGAGAAAGTACCGTTTTGGTAGTTCTTGTCCAAACCGGCATGGATTTCATAGTCGTAGACATTCAGCGTGGGTTTGGAATAGAGTATCACATCACGCTCGATGCCACTTATACGCCAGAAGTCCTGACACTCGAAGTAAGAACCATTTGAAAAACGATAGACTTTCACCGCCAATGTATTCTTCCCCACCTTGACGTATGGCGTAAGATCAAACTCGGCATTGGTCTTGGCATCTTCAGTATAGCCCACAAACTGACCGTTCACCCAGACATAATAGGCCGACTTCACCGCCCCGAAGTTGATGAAGGTCAAGCGGTCTTTCCATGTTTCTGGGATGTTGAATTCCGTCAAATAGCAGCCCACAGGATTATCCACCGTCGGGGCAAAAGGCGGCTCGTTGGGACGGAACTCGTTGTCCACATTGACGTAGATGGGCGTGCCGTAACCGTTCAACTCCCAGTTGGATGGCACCTCTATGGTTTTCCAGTCAGAGGCATTATAGCCTTCCTTATAGAAGTCGACAGGCGCTTTTGAGGGCGAGTCCACCCATTGGAACTTCCAGTCGCCGTTAAGGAGTTTGGCAAACTCCATTTCTCCAGAGATTACATTCGTCCGAGGATACAGACGGTTGATTTCATAGATGTTGACATCGTTCCAAGCGTTGAGTTCGGCTCCGGTTTGGGCTTGGAGGCTCATTGTGGCGATGAGGCTAATTAAGGTAAAAGTCAGTTTTTTCATTGGAATAGATCTTTGTTTTATAAACTATGGCCTATGACCATGGCTTATGGCAGCTTTTACGAGAATTTGGACTTACCATTCCGTTTAAGCTGCCATAGGCCATAGCCATTAGCCATTGGCCATTTTTTCCGATTCATTTATCAACATCTCACGTTCTTCATCAGGTATCCGTTCCGCCTTGTTCGCCTCGCGGTCGAAATAGACTACCACGGCATGACATAAGGTCTTGACTTCGCCCGTCTTAGTGTTACGCAGGCATTGCTCCATCTTGAAGCTGGAGTTGCCCACCTCGGTAACGCGGCTTTCGCAAACAATGGGATCGTGGAAATGCACGGGGTTTCGGAAATCAAGGTCGACATGGACGAGGACATATTTGAAGGTCAGCCAGTCGATTTCGGTTTGGAAGACATGCTCGAAATAGCGGCTTCGGCCCATGTCGAAATAGTTGCACTGCGACCCGTTGTTGACGTGATTGTAAGGGTCAAGGTCGCTCATTCGGATTTGGATGGGACAGGAGAACATGTTTTGTTGAATTGTTGATTGTTGAACTGTTGAATCGTTGATTGTTGAACTGTGAATTGTTAAGCACTTCTGAAGCTCATTTTCCTTCTTTGAACCGCACAATCGCGTCGATAATCTCGTCGTTATCGTCGGATATGGTGAGAATCATGTTCTTGAAGATGCCACGGTCGCTCAGGTCCTTCAGCAGCGAATAGGCAGGAATGTAATTGGTGTAATAGTCCTTGCCCATAAAAATCATCGGGCTGGCATAACCCTCACTCTCATAATGGTTTTGGCCTGCGTCTTGGAAAATCTCTTGCATGGTACCTGCGCTGCCTGGGGTGTAAATGATGCCTCCCTTGGCGATGGTCACGATGCCATCCTCACGCACACTGTTGTCGAAATATTTGGCGATGTCGGTGGCAAAAGGCGCGGTCGGCTCATGACCATAATAATAGGTCGGGATGGCAAGGCTACGGTAGTCCGTTTGCAAGGGGAAACGTTCCATCACCTCGAAAGAACGGCGAAGCCAACCCTCATCCTTATAAGTCGGCGAAGGCATGAGCATGTCAACGGCTTCGTTGGTCTCGGCCTCGCTCCTACCCGCCATCCAGGCTCCGAGATGCGCAGCTTCCATGGCTCCAGGACCGCCACCTGTCACCATCAGTTTGCCCATCTCGGTGAGACGCTTACTCAAGAAAACAATCTGGCGGTATTGCGGGTCGTCGCGGCGCTTGGCGTGACCGCCCATGACGCCGATGATATCCTTCTCATCATACATATCAAGCATTTTGTACAGTTGATGCGTGATGAAATGGTCATGAAGGGCGCGCGCCAAAGTCTCCAACACATCGTGACCACGTTTGCCTTGAGCGATATAATGCCGATAGACTTTCGTGTCATAACAATTCTCGAAGGTGGATTCATCGTGGTAATCATAGCCTTCATACAGCCTCTTGCTGTCATACAACTTCTTGATATAGGTATCGAAAGGTTTGCCCAACCTGCGGATATAGACGCTGAAATCTTTGTTGGATGTAATCTCCAGCACACGCTTGACGATGCCCGCAGCATCCAAACCGAACTTGTGCATCAATGCCATGGCCTGCCCCGACTCGCCGAAGCGGTCGTCCATACCAATGCGGCATACACGAATGGGGTGGTTTTCGGCCATAAACTCCGCCACGGCACTGCCCAGACCACCTGCGATTTGATGTTCCTCGATAGTAAAGATCATTCGGGTTTCCTCGGCAGCCTTGTTGAGGATATCGCCATCCAACGGCTTGATGGTGTGCATGTTGATAACGCGGGCAGAGACATTCATACGCTCCAACATGTGAGCGGCTTCCAAGGCTTCCCACACCTCGTGACCCGTGGCCACAAGAGTAATATCCGTACCCTCGTGCATCAACTGCGCCTTCCCTATTTCAAAGTCTTGGTTTTCATCGGTAAAATCCGGAACTGCTTCACGCCCAAAACGCACATAGACAGGACCTTTGCATTCCAAAATGGCTTTCTCAGTAGCGATTTTGGCTTGGGTGGCATCGCAGGGTGAGATGACAGTCATGTTGGGTAACACACGCATAGTGGCGATGTCCTCCAAAGCTTGGTGTGTGGCTCCATCGGGGCCGACCGATACGCCGGCATGGGCACCACCTATGACGACATGCACATTGTTGTAGCACACCGAAATACGAATCTGGTCGTTGGCACGATGCGCCGCAAAAACGCCGTATGTACTGAATACGGGAAGCTTTCCGCTTAATGCCAAGCCAGCTGCGGTAGCCACGGCATCCTGCTCAGCGATACCCATGGAGAAGAACCTTTCGGGGAAAGCCTCCGCAAAGAGGTTCATTCCCACCGAATTGGTGATGTCGGCACCCAGACCGACCACCCTTTTATCTTGTTGAGCCGCAGCGAGAACACCCTCGCCGAAGCCTGCCTTTGTGGCTTTGTTGCCTTTATTAGTATAGTTCATGCAAAAACTCCTTTAGTTGTTCCTTACTCGGCACTTTGCCATGCCATTGGTTGTTGTCCTCTATGCTTTTCACGCCCTTGCCCATGATGGTGTCGGCGATGATTACCGTTGGCTTATCTTTTTCTTTATCAGCCAATTCCAAAGCCATCTTGATTTGACTCAAGTCATGACCGTCAATCTCGATGGTATGCCATCCGAAGGCCTTCCACTTGTCGCACAAGGGGTCGATGGCCATCACTTTCTCCGTACCGCCGTCAATTTGCAGGCGGTTGCGGTCAATGATAGCACAAAGGTTGTCCAATTTATGATGCGCCGCCGCCATGGCTGATTCCCACACGCTTCCCTCCTGCTGCTCACCGTCGCCCATGATGCAGAACACACGGTTAGGGCTGCCGTCCATCTTGGCTGCCAAGGCCATGCCCAATGCCACCCCAAGACCTTGTCCCAACGAACCCGAACAGGTCTCCAAGCCTGGCAAACGGAACTCGTAGCTCGGATGTCCTTGCAGCCGGCTGCCCAACTTGCGCAAGGTCAGCATTTCCTTTTCAGGGAAATAACCAGCCGCCGCCAAAGTCGCGTAAAGCACAGGTGCCGTATGCCCGATGGAAAGCACCACCTTGTCGCGGTCTTCCCAATCAGGACGTTTCGGGTCATGGCGCAAATGGTTGAAATACAATACCGTGAAAATATCCACCAAGTCGAGGGAGCCGCCCGTATGTCCCGAGCCTGCCTCAGCCAAAGCGGTCAGTATCAATTCACGAATATGCCGTGCTTTTTCTTCCAAATCTATCATAATATTGCAATTAACTCTTTAACAATGAAATATATACATACACAGGCATAAATCAACTTGATGCCCGTACCCAACAAGAAGCCGACGAACGAACCGAAAGCCGACTTCCATGCCAAATGATCGTCAGTACCAGCTAATTTCTCACCGATGTAGGCACCAATGAAGGGACCCAAAAGGACAGCGATAAAGCCAATTGGGAAAACAAAAGTGATGAAAAGCCCAGCAAAAAGTCCTATCGTGCTGCCTCTTACCCCCGCTTTGGTTCCGCCCAGTTTCTTTGTCCCCCAAATAGGCACAACGTAATCTACAGTGAAGACAATAGCGCCTATGATACCCATAATAATCAAAAACTTAGCGGAATAGGTAGCACCTTCGGCAAACGACAGGGCCAACAAGGCCAGAAAACTGAATGGTGTCCCCGCGATACCTGGAACGACAGCACCGACCAAACCGATGAGAGCCAATAAGATGGCTAAAACGATTATGACATAAACCATATTCAAAAACTATTAGTCTGCGAAAATAGTAAAAAAAGGTAAT
>JAEEGI010029425.1_pt1 | contig 10380 bp, 4 predicted proteins | sample 8958751 | NCBI WGS metagenome assembly JAEEGI01 (sample SAMN16246545, study PRJNA631951) | gut metagenome | biome: gut microbiome; feature: rumen; material: KS-attached | host: Bos | place: Iran: Karaj | collected 2018-10 | reverse complement strand
TGCAAATTTTTTATTTTTTGATTTTCAGATTTTAATAATTTTAAAAATATTTATATTAATTTATGTTAATAAAACAATTTAAAAAATAATAATTATAATAATAATAAATCAAATTTTAAATTACAAATAACATTATTTCTTTTCATTAATTATTCTTTTTTAAAATTCTAGATGGAATTGCAACAGAAGTATTTATTTCATTTTCTTCTACATTATAAATAAAATAATCATCTTTTTCATTATTATTATAAGTATCATAGTCTTCTTCCAGATTTTTTGTTTCATCTTTAATTTGAATTTTAATAACTTCTTCTTTACCAATTTTTCCATAATTATCATTATATAAAATAAAATATAAATAATTTAATCCCTCTTTTATATTATTTGGATCTTTGAAAAAAATATATAAACATACATTAATAATTTTATTTGGTTCAATTTCTTCTCCATTATTAACTATTGTATCCATTATTGATAAATCTGCTTCTACTTTTTTAATATTTGATTTTATTTTTGAATTTTTTGGAATTGGTATATTACCATTATTTTTTAATTTAATATCATATTTTATTGTATCTTTTTTACCTTGACATTGTGATCTTAATTTTATTAAAATTTTTTCATCAATGATAAACTCACATGATAAGTAATTATTAGGTTTATTAGAATTACTTTCATAATTATTATAATCTGACTTTATATTCAAATCATTTTTGTATTCTTCATTTTCATTATTTTCAAAAGTTTTATTAAGTACTAAATTATTATTTTTACTATTATTATAATTTACAAAATCTTCATGATAATTTTTTATTGAATTATTTTTTCTAATTTCTTTTGATGTAATGTAATCATCTTCATTACTATAATCTTCATTAGATTCAATTTTTTCATTTCTTTTTATTTCATTTTCTTCATCTTCAATATTCTTTCTTTTTAAAATTTCGTTATCTTTTAAAGGAATTTTTCTCATTTTATAATTATTACCATCATCTGTTATTGTTTTTCTTGTAATTGGTTTTTCATTTTCAAAATCTTGAGTTTTATTTATATTATATTCATTTTGATTTAATTTTGAATCAAATAAATTTTGAAAATTTAATATTTCTTTTTTAATATTTGATAAAACTAAATTATTTTGATTTTGAAATTCATTAAATTCTTTTTCTAATTTCATATTTTTTTTTTCAAACTCTAGATTTTTTTTTTTTAAATTTTCTAAATCTTCTTTTTGTTCATTCATTTTATTATATAATTCATTTAATTGATTATTTAATTCTTCTATTTCATTATTCATAAATTTGTTTTTTCTTTTTATTTTTTTATAATCAAAATTAATAACAACATCATCATCATTATTTATAATAAAGTTATTATAATCATCTTTATTTTTTATTATAATTTTTTCATCTTTGTTAAAAATATAAAATTCTAAATTGTTTATATCATTTTCTTTTTGATATTGTTTAGCACAAAAAAAACAAAATTTCTCAAAATCACTATATAACTTAACTGATCTTAAACAATCCCTAAATAAACAATGTATAGAATAATTATTATTTTCCATATTTTCCTGTTTTTAATAATTTAATTAAAATCTAAAATTCAATTAAAAAATCAAATTAATTAATAATAATGAAAAAATAATAAAAACAAAGAATAGTTTTTTTAAAATAATAAAAATTTAAAATCAAAAATTGAATAAATGTCATTTAATATTTTTATTGTTTACTCATAATAGTAAGCCAAGAATTATAATTATCAATTAATCCTCCTAAATTTTTATCATTTTTATCTATTTCCATTTCAACAACATTATCAACTAAATTAACTTTAATATTAGAATAACCATTTTTAGCAATTTTCATAACCATAGGAATTAATTCTTTTTTTTTAATACCTAATTCATTAGCAATAGTATCAAATTTACAAATATTATAAGCTTTCAATTTATTAATAACAAAATTCAATCTAATATTATATAAAATTTCATTTAATTTTTCAATAATAAAAGGGTCTTTTTCATTTTTTTTAATTTCATTATTCCAAATAGAATTAATTAAATTAATATCTAAACTTTCATAAGCTTCATATAATTTAACCATTGAAATTAAGCTTTTATCATTTTGATATATTTTTGCTTCTTCAGGAGAAACAATAATACTTTTATCTCTAGTAATTAAACTTGCTAAAAAAGCATATTTTAAAACAGTTTCTGCTTGAATCTCTCCACTTTCTTTATAATTATAAAAAGCAACTTTAAATTTTTGAAGTGCTTTATCATATTCTTTTTGTCTTAAATCTATTTTTCCTCCTTCTTCATTTATTACTGCACTTAATCTTTTATCATAAAATATTTGATCTTTCATTAATGTTTTTGCTTCTAAATATAATTCTTTTATTTTTGATAAATCATTTTTAACTTTACATATATCTATTTCTATTACTAAAAGTTCTAATTTAATATTTTTATATATTTCATCTTCAGGAAGTTTATTACAATAACTTATTAATTCTGGAATTAAATCTTTTAATATTTCATATTTTTTAGATTTTAATAATAATTTACAATAATCTCTTCCTGATTCTAAATATTCTCTTTCCATATTTTTATCTTTCAATGTTTTTAACATTTCATTTAAAACTTTTTCTTTAAAATTATCATCTTTAATTTCAGAAAGAGTAAAAATAATATTTCTAAATGTATCTTGTTTATCAACATAATCAACTTTAGAATATAATTCAAATAATTTATCAACGCAACTTTTAAAGTCTTCAAAATTAGTTTTTCTAATATATATTTGGCATAATTTTTCATATGATTTAAAAGACCATTGATGACTTGTAGAATTAGAAATTTCTAATTCAATGATATCTTTATAAGCTTGAATAGGATTATCTGAATGTTCAGCTTCAATGAAATTATCTTCTAAATTTATTCCATCTTCAGCTCCTGCATCCATATCCATTCCATCATCTGTATGATATGATATTTGATCATCTCCTGCATCATAATCATCATAATCACTCATTTTTTTTTTTAGATTTTTATATATTTTTTTTTAAAGGTTTTTGATTTTTTTTTTTATATATATGAAAAAATTAATGTTATTAATCAAAAATTAAATCATTTATTTCCCAATCTTCATAATCTCCATTTGGAAGGTATCTTCTAATAGTAAAAGGGATTTTTTTTTGTTTTAATTCTATTTCTGCTATTTGTAAAGGATCCCATATTCCTTCTGGTACTTCAATATATACTTCACTTCCATTACTTATTTGAATTGCTCTTTCTCCTATTATTTTTGCTCTTTCATATTTTGTCAAAAATCTTGAAGTTAATCTTTCTTTTATTGGTATTATTTTTGATTTTGATTTTTTTATTAATTTATTTTTATTTGAATCTTCTTTTTCTTCTATTTCCATATTTGTATTTTCTTCTAAATCTGACATTTTTTTTGAAAAATGATAAATAATTATTCATTTTCTTATTTATAGGTTTTTCAGGGATTTAAATAATAATAGGAGAAAATTGTATTTTATTTCCTTTTAAAAGAATAATTCACTTATTTACTTTTTTGCTTGGAAATAAATTATTATTTAAAAATCATAATTAAAGAAATAATATAAATCTATATTCAATTAGAAATATTACCAATAATCTCTAATTAAATTTTAAATAAATAATCCGTAAAACTTTATAATGATATTTCTTTCTAAAACAATTAATCTTTTATAATTTTATTTAATAAAAGTTTAATTAATTTTTATATTTTTGAAACATATTAAAAATATTATTTGAAATTTTTATTATATATTTTATTGATTTTTTTATTAATTTTTAATTTTAGTAAATGTCTGATAAATTAACATCACTTGAGGAAAAAATAACATCAAATATTCAACAACCAGAAAAAGAAGAAGAAACAAACAAAATAACATTTGAAGAATATATTAATGACAAAATATTAAACAATCAAAATTTAGATGATGAAATAAATAAAGATGAATTAATAAAAGAAATAGAAGAAAAAGTGATTGATGGTAAAAATTATAATAATCAAATAAATTTATATTTTGAAAATGAAGAAAAAAAGAAAATAAAAGATATAAAAGAAAAAATAGAAAATTTAAACAAAGGAGAAAAAAACGAAGAAGAAGAATTAAAAGATTTAAAATTTGAAGAAAAAAAAAAAGAAGAAATAATAACTCCTAATAATAATATTAATATAAAAAACAAAACAAAAAATTTTAATTTCACATTAGAAAATAATAGAAGAACATTAGAACAATTATATCCAAGAAAAAAATCAGATTTAGATTTTTTATCAGAAGATTTACCAAAAGATAAAAACAGAGAAAAAATTTTATCAGTAGATTATTCTCAAAATTATTATAGTTTATCAAATAGAATAGAAACAAGAAAAAAACCACAATTTCATTTCGATATTAATCCTGAAATTTATAATGAAATTATTAAGGTAAAACCTTCTAATGAAGAATCTGTTATTAAACCAATGAATGAATTTAAAGAATTAGAAAATAATAATAATAATAATTTAAAAGAATTAAGTAATAATAATAAAAAAGATAAAAACAAAAAAATAAATTTTAAAAGCCAAAATAAAAATAAAATTAATTATGATAATGATTTCGTTAGTAATTATGTTAATGATGGTATTTTTAATATTAAAAATATTGTTTTTCCAATTAACCAAAAAAAAAACTTTAATATTGATTTTAATGAAGGAAATAATGATGCAGTATCACAAGGTTTAAAAAGTATAAAAAATAAAATAAATTTTAATAATAATGATAATAATAATAATTATAATACTATTAAAAGTTCATATAATCCAAATAATAAAAATACAAATGATTATTTCTTTTCATTATATAGAGATTTTTCAAATCAAAATAAAAATTTACAAGTTTTAGATAATAAAATATTAAAAATAAGTAATAAACAAAAAGAATTATATGGTAATCAAAGTAATTCTCCTAAGCCAAATACACTTTTAAATAATATGAAAATGAATAGTCCTATTATTCAAAGTAATAATAATAAAATAAATATGAATAACATTAATGATTTATTAGATAGTATTGGTGTAAATCAAAAAAATTTAACTATTGGAAATTCATATGAAAATAAAAATAAAGATTATAATTTAAAAGATCCTAAACAAAAACAAAGATTTATGGATAATTTAAAAGGTGAGTTAAAACAATATAATATTAGTAAAGATATTAAATTAAATAAAAATTCTGCTTTTAATGAAATTGATGAAAGAATTAAACAAATTTCAGAAATGAATAAAAAGAATGTTAAAAAGAATAATAATGATAATGTAGAAAATGTTGATAATGAGAATATTAAAATTGAACATAATATTGAAAATAATAATGATGAAAATAATGATAATAATAATAATAATGATAAAGAAATTGAAATTGTTGAAAAAACTGAAATTACTGTTGAAAAAACAGTTGAAAAAAAAAAAATTGATAAAAATAATGAAAATGAAATTCCTCAAGAAGAAGGAAATTAAATATATGAAAAAAAAAAATTTTAAAAGTTAATTTGAGTTATTGTGTGAAATAATATTAAATAAATAGTATTTTTATTTATTTTTTAAGGTAAACATCATAAAATTTTTTAATAAATTTTCTCAAGAAAAAAAATAAAGTTTTATAAATTTTTTTTCATAAATAAATATTTAGTCATTAAAATATTAAAATTAAAATAAAAGTAATTCAGTAAAAAAGAATAATTAAATTCAAACATGCATTTTCTTATAATAAAGTAAACTAATAAATAATTAAAAAATAATCTTATTTAAATATTTTAAAAATATCAAAATCTAATTTTATTATTTTTTAATAAAATTTCGTTATAAAAAGGTAATAATTTTTTGTATACAACTCTATTATTTTATATATACTTATTTCATAAAATATAATAAAATAATCTAAAATTAAAAATAAATAAATGAATGAGAAAAAAGAAGAAAATAATCTTATTTCCCAAAATATAAATATATTAAATCCACTAAATGAAAAAAATCAAAATCAAAATAATAAATTAGAAAAATCAAAAAGACCATCATATTTAAACTCTTCAAATTGTATTTTAAAGAAAGACAATATAGATACCTTTTTATATAATAGAAATTATTCATATTTAAATCAAAAAAAGCCATTAAATCTTTTAAAGAATTTGGATTTATTGAACAATGAAGACCAAAATAATGAAATATTATTAAATGATATAACAGAAGAAAATAATAATTCTCAATCAAAAGAAAAGGAAATATATAATAAAGTAAATACCCAAAAAACATCATCAACAAAATATTCTTTCCAAGAATTTTACATAAATGACAATAAAAAAAACCAAAATTTAAAATATAAAAACAATTCAATAAATACAACAAAATATAATATAATAACATTTATACCAAAAAGTTTATTAATTCAATTTGCTAAATTACCAAATGTCTATTTTTTAGCAACAGCAATAATTCAATCAATTCCTTTAATATCTCCTTTATCTTCAATAACAGCAATATTTCCTTTAATATTTGTTTTAAGTGTAAGTATGATAAGAGATTTAATAGAAGATTTATCAAGATTAACATATGATAGATTAAATAATAATGAAGAAATAATAGTTTATAGAGATGGTAAATTTACAAAATCAATTAGTTCTTCTCTTAATATTGGAGAATTAATTATTGTTAATGAAAATAAACAAATTCCAACTGATATAATATTAATTGATTCTAATTTAAATGAAGGAATGGCTTATGTTGAAACTTCTAGTTTAGATGGGGAAAAAAATTTAAAACCTAAAATAGCTAATAATAATTTATGTGGTTTATTTAATAATTTATTAAATAATAATGATGAAAATCCTTTTAATTCTCAAATATTTAATAATATGTATTTTGAAGGATTTTGTCAATGTGATCCTCCTAATTCAAATTTACATAAATTAGATGGGAGAGTTTCTATCAATTATAATATTAATAATACTTATATTCATTCTATTAAATTTCCTATTTCTGAAAGACAAATGCTTTTAAAAGGAAGTGTATTAAAAAATACTAATTGGATAATTGGATTTGTTTTATACACTGGAATGAATAATAAAATTATTTTAAATTCTAAAAGACCAAGAAATAAAATGTCTATTATTGAAAAAAAAATGAATAAATATTTAATTGGGATTTTTATTCTATTAATTTTTATATGTGGTTTTTGTTCTATTTTTCATAATGAAAAATATCATCAAAAAAGGGTATATTATGAAAAATTCATTTTATTACAAAGATCTCATAAATTAGAAAGTTTTATTACTTTTTTTACTTATTTTTTATTGTTAAATACTTTAATTCCAATTAGTTTAATTATTACAATGGAAATAGTGAAAGTAATTCAAGGATTCTTTATTTCTTGGGATATTGAAATGTATTCTCAAATAAGACATAAATTTGCAAAAGCTAAAAGCGTTTCTATTAATGAAGAATTAGGAAATGTAAATTATATATTTACTGATAAAACAGGAACATTAACAGCAAATAAATTAAAATTTAAATATTGTATTATTTATGGTAAATGTTATGAATATGATAAATATTCTAAAGAAAATAGTAATAAAATAATTAATGAAATATTTTATAAAAATGAGATAAATATTAAAAAAAAAAAATTTCCAATTGTAAAAATTCCTCGAAATTTTTTTACAGAATTATTAAAATTTCAAAAGAAAGAAGATGAAATAAAAGAGTTAGAAAAAAATAATATAATAATAAATAAAGAGGAGTTAGAAATAATAAATGAATTTTGGACAGGAATATCAATAGCACATGAATGTGTATGTACAAAAATATGTAAATATTCTGGTGTATCACCAGATGATGTAGAATTAGTAAAAACTGCACATGAACAAGGATATTCCTTTTTACAATCAAGTAATGAAATTAGAGAAATTAGAATTGATCATTCTATTCATACTTTTTCTGTTTTACATGTTCTTAATTTTTCTTCTGAAAGAAAAAGAATGAGTATTATTATTAAAGATAATAATAATATTATTAAATTATATTGCAAAGGAGCTGATTGTGAAATTATTAAAAGAATGTCTAAAAATTCTAAAAATAATATTTATTCTAATTTCACTATTAAATCAGTAGATAAATTATCTTGTCAAGGTTATCGTTCATTATTAATAGCTTATAAAATTATATTAGAAGATGAATATAATAAATGGAATTTAGAATTAAAAAATAGTGAAATGAATTTAGCAAAAAAAGCAAAATTAATAGATAAATTATATGATGAAATGGAACAAAATTTAATTTTAATAGGAGCAACAATAGTAGAAGATAAATTACAAGATGAAGTTCCAGAAACAATAAAAGATTTAAGAATGGCAGGAATTAAAATTTGGGTTTTGACAGGAGATAAAATTGATACTGCAGAAAATATTTCATTAAGTTGCAATTTAATAAGTCCAAAACAAAAATTATTTAAAGTATATGTTTCAGAAGGAGAAACTGAAAGAAGTAAATATGATGTAACACCTGAAATAAGGAAATTTTTTAGAGAATATAATGATTTTATTAAAGAATGTAAAATAACATCATTAGTATATTCAAATACAATAAATTTCAAAAAAACAAATAATATAAATATAAATTCGAATAATATTAATCATAAATCAAAAAGTATATTAAACAATTTTCCGAAAAATCCAACAAACAATCAAAATAACAATTCCAATAACGAAGGAAGTGCTTTATCCTTTATTCCAAGTATAAATGGAAGTATAATAAACAATAATAGTAATCAAAAAACAATAAGTAAAAAAAAAACATACCTACTAAAACATAATAATAATAAAAATAATTCTAATTTAAACAATTCTTCATCAATTTCATCAAAAAACTCCCTTTCAAATTATATATCAATAACAAAAGACATGGAAAAAAATCCATTTTCAATAATAATAGAATCAAATATATTATCATCAATATTATCAAATGATAAGATGAAGAATTTATTTTTATCAATAGCATTAAAAGCTTCAACTGTAATATGTTGTAGAGTATCTCCTCTTCAAAAGAGTAGAGTAGTAAAAGAAGTGAAACAATATGATCCAAAAGCAATAACATTAGCAATAGGAGATGGAGGAAATGATGTATCAATGATAATGGAAGCTCATTTAGGAATTGGAATATATGGTGAAGAAGGAATGAGAGCTGTTCAAGCAAGTGATTTTTCTATTGGAGAATTTAAATTTTTAAGAAGATTATTATTCTTTCATGGAAGAATGAATAATATTAGAATTAGTAAAATGATTTTATATTTCTTTTATAAAAATTTTGTTTTTTCTATTGTTCAATTTGTTTATTCTTTCTTCTGTATTGGAAGCGGGCAAACAATAATTGATGATTGGTTTATTACTCTTTATAATTTAGTATTTACTGCTTTACCTTTAGGTGTTCAAGCTATTAGTGATTTTGATGTTTTAGAAAAAGATAGTAATATTGTCTTTAAATTTATGCCTCTTTTATATAAAGAAAGTAGAGAAATTTATCCTGTATTTAATATAATTACTTTTGTTTTTTCTTTAACTAAAGGTTTTATTGCTTCTTTTCTTATTTTTTATATTGTTTGTTTCTCTGATTTAGGAAGTGAAATTAATAGAAGAGGTGATTATGGAACTTTATGGTATATGTCTTTTAAAACTTATACTTCTATTATTATTTCTGTAAATATGACTTTATTTCTAAGTGTTAGATATATTATTTTCTTATTTCCTTTAATTATGATGATTACTTCTTTTATTTTTTATTTTATTTTCTTAGTTATTGTTAATTATTTAACTATGTTTAATTCTTGTGCTGTTGTTTTTCATTCTTTATCTTGTCCTAAAATATATTTTAGTATTTTCTTAGTTAGTTCTATGAGTTTTTTAACTGATTATATGATTGAATCTATTAAAATGAATTTTAATAATTCACTTTCTACTCATTTATTAAGAAAAATTCTTAATAAAAATTATGATTCTAGTTTTATGGATAATTTAATAGAAAATAGAAATCAATGTTCTGGGATTTTCCAATTTAATAAAAATAAAAATAAAACTTTAAGTAAATTAAGTATTTTTTCTTCTAACATCAGTGATAATTATATTGAAATTGATAATACTTTTGAAAATACTATTATGAAAAAATCTAAGACTTCTAAAATTAATATAGAGAAAAGACTTACTTCTAATAGTATTATTTATGGAAAAAATAATAATAATTCTTTTAGTAATAATAATAATAAATTAATTTTAGATGTAAATAATAATAAAAAAATTGAAAT
>JAEEGI010029424.1_pt1 | contig 10380 bp, 8 predicted proteins | sample 8958751 | NCBI WGS metagenome assembly JAEEGI01 (sample SAMN16246545, study PRJNA631951) | gut metagenome | biome: gut microbiome; feature: rumen; material: KS-attached | host: Bos | place: Iran: Karaj | collected 2018-10 | reverse complement strand
CATTTTGAAAGATGTTTTATTTTTATATAATTACTTTTTTCAGGAGGATCATTTGAAATAACATTTAATAAAAATTCTTTAATAATATTCATTTTTATTTTAGTAATAATAGGTAAATTATCAAAAAAATGAGTATAAGAAGAAAGAGTATTTTTCTTAACATTAGTATTATTATTAATATTATTATTATGTTTATTCCCTTCATCATCAGTCATAAAAAGAAATTTCAAAATATTAAATTCATTAACATTTAAAGTAGTTTCAGTATTATGAATATCACTTGCAATAATTCTTAAAATTAAATTAAGATTAGTTTTAATGAAATTAATATAAATTTGATATTCTAATCCAGCATTTTGATTTCTAAAAGAATTAGAACTTTTTCCTCTTGGAGAAGATAAAGGAGAAGAAAAATAAGTAGGACTTTTATCTCCTTTATCAATATTTAAACTTGTTTTCATTCTTTGAGCATAAGTTTGTAAAACAAAAAATAATCCAAAGAATCTAACATCAACACTATTTTTATTATTTGATGATTCATATCTCGAATTTATACTATTTGTATATTCTGGATTATCTGAATCAAATATTTTATATGTTTTAAATAATATATTTGCTTCTGTTTCTGTTATTCCTATTTCTTTTGATCTATTAATCCATTCTTTCATTGATATTTTAAAATCTATTTCACTTTTATAATGTAATGTTCTAAATAATTGAATTATTGTATTATCATCTAATTTAACTCCTATTGGATATATTAAATGATCAAATAATTCTGGACGAATGTAAATTTGGATTTTTGATTCTATTTTTTTTTCCATTTTTGAAAATTTTATTTTTTGAAATTAATTTAAACATTTTAAAATATTTATTTTTTTAAAAACCCAAACAAAAAATTATTTGAGATAAATAAAATTAATTATTATTGCTTTTTTTATTTTACAAATAATTTTTAAAAACTATTAAAAATTATTAAACATAAAAATTGAATATAGGAAAAGGGAGTTTATATATTTATTTAAAATTAAAATGTTGTCTCAAAAGATATATATATAAATCTTAAGCTTTAATTTCATTATATTTATAATTACTTTTAATATTCATTTTTATTTTTTGTTTTTCACATTTTTTTTGATTAATTCAATTATTTAAAATTATATTAAATTTTTATATTAAAAATGTATTCTATACAATAATTTTTAAAATTATTTTTGTCTATAACAAAATTTTTCATTTTCTTTTATTTTTTTATAACATTCAATAACTGCTTTAATTTCATTTTCTATTTTTATAAATTTTTTTAAATTAATTTCAATTTTTTCTATTTATTTTTTATTTTGATTTATTACTTTTTCATATTCCTACTTATGCAAAGGAAGTTTATTATGATTATTATAATTATTATAAGAACATTTTTTATATATATTATTTTTACAATCTGAACAATGATAAGTAATGAAATTATAATGTTCTTTACTTTTAAAAATTATATTTAGAAAATTTTATAATTTGATTATTATTTCCTTTAAAATAAGATTTCAAAATATTCTTTCAATGAAATTCTTTTGTTTCAATGCATAACATTTTATTTATTAAATAATTTAAATTTTCATTATCAATCTTCTCTAATTCTTTATTTGATTTAAAATCATTTAATAATTGATTATCATTTTCCCATTAAAAGGATATTCTTATTATAAATTTTAATTAATTATAATAAACCAAATATCACTTTTCAAGAATTTCAGGTGATAAAGTTAAAATAATTCCCTTTGTAGATTTTGATAAATCTTTATTTAAATATTGAGTTAATGCAAATACTGATAATTTAACTAAAAGAAATTAAAATATCATATTTTATTCTTTTATTTCTTAAAGTTTTTTCTTTTGCTTTTTTAATATATTATTTAATTAAATTAAGACTTCTTTTATTTTTCTTCTTTTTATCCTTCATTTCTTTTTATTTCTCTAATTTAATATACTTTATTCATTACAATATATAAAGAATTATAAATATTTTGAGAAATTATAATATTCTCATTTTTTGTGACTTTATTATTAACTAAAATCTTTGACATTTAATAAAATAATTTTATTTCAATTATGTATTGTTATTTATTAAATTTTAAATTAATACTTCATTTAAATTCAAAAGAAGAATCAATTCCAACAATTTCAAGAATTAAATCAGAATTAATTTCATATTGATTATATACATTTGAAAATTAATAAAATAATTGTAATTAAATATTAAAATAAAAAAAAAATGGACTTTGATGAAAATTTATTAAAAAACGTTTTAGATGAAATAGAAAGATTAAATAATCAATTAAAAGATCTTGAAACATACAAAGATGATTTTACACCAGAAGAAATAGAAGAAACCAAAAAAGAGACTTTAGAAAAATTAATTGAAACAACTAAATTATTAGAAAAAATGAAGAGTGGAAACGTTACTACAGTAACTGCAGTTGAAAAAGCTAAAAAACAATTAAAACAAGCAATTGCTGAAAATTATCATGTTAAAGATTTAGTTAATAGTTATCTTTCTAATGAAACTGAATTTTTAAGAGAAAAATTAAATAGTGTAATGAGACTTCATGCTCTTAAAAAAATCAATGATCAAGAATTTAATTCTCAAGTTATTCAAATTTTAGAAATTATAAATAAAAATACTAAATTAAATGATGAAGAACAAAAATTATATGATAATTTAAAAAAGAAAAGCTTAAATTCTTTAGAAGAAGATAAAGGAATTGATAAAAGTAAAATAGAAAAAAATCTTAAAAATCAATAGAATAAAAAAAATAAATAAATAAAAAAAATTAAATTAATTTTAATTAAAATAAATAATCCTAGATAATAAAAATCTAACTATTATAAATTTTTACAACAAAAGATAAAAAAAAATTATAAATTAACCAAAAAAAAAAAAATAAAAAACAAGAAAATAAAAGAAGAATGGTATATTTAACTGTCATAGACGAAGATTCGGGAGAGAAAAGAACTGTAGAATTTTCATCTTCAGGAACATATTATGATTTAGCAAGAACAATTCGTGATAAGGCTAAATTTCTATTACCAAAGTTTTTTAAATTATTAACAAATGGTAAATCATTAAAGGCAGATCAAAAAGAAGAATTATATTTTACAGAAGGTCAAACAATAAAAATAAGAGATAGTCAAGCATTAGAAAATTTTGGAGTAATAAATATAACAGATGTAACAAATGGATGCACAGATTATTTAGATATATCTGATACTGCTCCTGATTGGAGAACTGTTGATAATGGAATTAATTTATTTGGTTATTGTGAAAATAAAGATTGTAAAGCTTTTGAAAAAGAAGTTATTGAAATGATAAAAGAAAATGAATTTGATATTTGTAAAATCCAAGGTATAATGCATTGTCCTATGTGCAAGTGCCCTGTTAAAGTTGGAACCATTGGTTTTTATAATTGCTATTTTAATTTTTATGGAAGTAAATATGATAGGGAAAATGATGAACTTGAAAAATTTGGGAAACAAATTAAAAATTTTGAAACTGTTAAAGTTTCTTCTGATGATACTGTTGTTGTTAATGGAGAAAAAATTACAGTTTCTAAAACTAAACCAAATAAAACTACTTATTTTAATGATAAAAACGGAAAAGCTGATTTTGCAAAGTTAGTATTACAAGTTCAAAATTTTCATAAATAAATTTATTATTATTATTTACCTTTTTTTTTGATAAGATATAAAAATTAAAAAAAAAATGGTTAATCTTATAATTATAGATGAAGATTCAGGAAATGAAAGAAACATAAGTTTTAATTCAGAAGGAACATTTTATGAATTGGCATATGCAATTAAAGATTCAGGAATAGAATTTCCTGAATATTTTAATTTATTAACAAATGGAGCAAAATTAGAAGCTTCAGAAACGAAAAAAATATCTTTTACAGAAAATCAAAAAATCAAAATCAGAGATGTGTCATCTTTAGAAAATTTTGGTTCCATCGATTTTGTGGATGTTACATTAGGAAAAGTATCATTATTAAAAGTAGGAAGTGTTGGACCAAAATATTTAAGAGTAATAAAAGGAATAAATATATTTGGAGAATGTGAAAATGAAAAATGTGAAGCTTATAAAAAAAAGGTAATTCAAAAAATAAAAGAAAATGAATATGATATGACTAAAAACCAAGGAACAATGAAATGTCCTATTTGTAATAGTCTTTGTATGGCATCTACTGTTGGGTTTTATGATTGTTTTTATAATATTTATGGAACTAAATTTGATGAAAAAAATGATGAGATTGAAAAATTTGGAACAAAAATTCCTGATTTAGAAGATGCTACTATTACTGGAGATAATACTATTATAATTAATGGACAAAAAATTGAAATTAAAAAAACTGAAAAAGGAAATGTTACTTATTTTAATGAAGCAACTGGAAAAACCAAGTTTCTTAAATTGATCTTTCAAGTTAAAAAATGGTAATTTCTTTATTTTCTTATTTTTTCTTAAAAATTTATTTTTTTAATATTTATTTGATTTTTATTATTAATCATTTGTTTATTATTTACTTCAATTTAATAAAATTATTATAAGATTATAAATAAAAAATTTTTTTTAATTTATAATTAGAAATACATTAAAATAAGTAAATTTTATATATAAAAATAATCTTTAACAAAAAGGAGAAACTCTTTCTCTTGCAATAATAGAAAAAACTTCATGTATATTTTGAATAGCATTATTAATTTCATTTTCAGAATATTTTTTATTATTTTTGATTTTATTAATGACTTTATTTTCATCAAATTTAACTTCATTTAAATCAGTAGTTTCATCAACAATATGATAAATATCTTTAAATAAATCTGCACCTAAAGATTTTTCTAATTTAATTTTTAATTCTTCAATTATTCCAAAATCACTTTCATATTCTTGATTTTTTTTATTATCTAAATTATTTTCTTTTTCTTTATTTTTATTATCAATTTCAAAGTTTTTAGGAAACTCTAATTTATCAACTTCAATTTCTGTATTATTATTTGTTTCAATTGTAGTTTCTTCAATAATATTTTCTTCTGTATTATTATTTTCATTTAAATTATTTTCTAATTCTATTAAATATCTATTTTTATTATAATTTTCTTCATCTTCTTTTTCTTTTTTTAAATTTTCTTTTTCTTCTTTATTAAGAAAATTATTTAAATAATTATCAATTGGATTTGTACTTACTCTTTTAATTTTATTTTTATTAGATTTATTTTCTTCATTTATTTCTAATTTTTTTTCTACAAAAATAACATCAGGAAAATATTTATTATTATTATTTTTTAAATTTTGTTCTTTTTTAGTAGGCCAAATAACATCATTGTTATTTAAATTATCTTTTGTTGAAATTGAAATTTGCTTTTTCATATCTTCTCTTCCTTTTTTAATTAATTCTCTTAATTTTTTTAAATCTTCTTCTGGATTAGATTTTTTTTTTTCTTTTTCTTTTGAACTTTCTTTTTGAGATGAAGTTTTTTTTATATTTAAAGATTTTCTTTGTTTTATTTTATCATTTGATTCTGATATTTTTCTTTCTGATAATTTACTTTCATAATTATTATTTTTATTATTATTGTAACTTATATTTTGTTTATTATTAATCATTTTATTATTGTAATTAGTATTATTTATTTTTTTATTATTATTATTGTTTTGATTATTATTATTATTTAGAATAGATATTTTATTTATATATTGTTTAGTTGAAGGTCTTTTTGTATTTTGTTCTGTAAAAGCTTCTTTCAATTCTTTATTTATATTATTATTCATATTTAATTTTACCGAAATTGGTTTTTCTTTTTCTATTGGATATATTTTTTTTGGAGGTTCTTTGTTATAACTTTTATGGATATATTGAATTTGCTGATTTTTACCAGTTTGAATATTCTTTTCCTTTTCTTTATTATGTTTTTCTTCACTTTTTGCTTCGTATTTTATTTGCAATTTCATATGAGGTTTTTCCTCTTTTTTTATATTAATATTATTTTCTGTTTTAATTTCATTGTGTTTTATATTATTATTATTTATATTAACATTATTATTTTCTTTTTTTTCTCCCTCTTTTAAAATATTATTATCTCTTTTACTTTTATCTTTTTTTTCTTCTTTATTAAAAAATTTACTTAAATCTCTTTTACTTAAATCAATTTTATTTTTTTTCTTTATATCATCTTTTTTAATATTATCACTATTAATATTATTATCTTTTTTCTTTCCATCATCTTTTTTAATATTATCACTATTATTATTATTATCTTTTTTCTTTCCATCATCTTTTTTAATATTATCACTATTATTATTATTACTTTTTACATTTCTAACATTATGATTTTCATGAATATTATTTCCTTGAATTTTATTTTTTTTTTCCATTTTATAATTCTTAACAATACTCACAGAAAATTCTTTATTAAACTGATTTTCATTTAAAACACTTATAATCCTATTTCTAATAATACTAAACTTTAGAACTTGATTAATATTAGGTCTTTTCTGTGGATTAACATTTAATAAAGAAGAAGCTAACTTCCTTAAATCTTCACTATAAATTTTAGGAGGGGGAGGATATTCTCCTTTCATAATTTTTAAAGTTAACATAGGTAAAGAAATTGCATCAAAAGGCATTTTTAAAGCCATCATTTCATAAAGCAAAACTCCAAGAGACCAAATATCACTTTCAAAAGAATAAGGTTTATTTAACACTATTTCAGGAGATAAATAATATGGTGTTCCTATCATTGTACTTGCTTTTTTCCATGTATTTTGTAAATTTTTTGCTACTCCGAAATCACCTATTTTTACTAATCCTTTTTTTGTTAAAAATATATTTTGAGATTTTAAATCTCTATGTATTATCTTTTTATCATGTATATGTTTTAATGCTAAACAAATTTGAGTAAAATAATCTAAAATTTCATTTTCAGGAAATAAATTTTTTTTCGGTTGTTTATTTATTTTTTCTGATAAATCTCCTCCGTCTGCGTATTCTGTTACTATATTTAAGGTTTTTTTTTCTTTGTTTATAAAAAAATCTATAAATTTAATTATGTTTTGATGGTCTAATTTTTGTAATATTTTTGATTCATTTATTGTTTCTTCTTTTTCTTTTTCATTTAATGATGATAAATCTATACTTTTTACCACACATAATTCTTTATTTTTCTGATTTTGACATAAATATACTATTCCATATGATCCTTTTCCTATTTGTTTTATTATTTTATAAGTTTTTTCTGACATTTTTTTAATTTTTTATTTCTTATAAAAAGGAATTTCTTTTAATTTTTTTATTTATTTTTATTTGAAATAAAACGGTTTTTAATTTGATTTTATGATAATATGATTATTGAGATAAAAAGAAAATAATTTTTTAAAATAAATGAATTTTATTTACAATTTAATTTTATTCTTTTAAAAAAAAATTTGGAAATAAAATCCTAAATCCTAATTTAAGAATTTTTATAATATTAATATTAATAAAAAAAACACTGTCTTGAATTATGAAATAAAATTTTTCAACAAAGAAATATTAAATAGAATTATCATTGAATATTAATTAATTTTCATTTCCTTAAATAATTAAAACAAATAATAAAACACTGAATCATATATAATAAAAAAATAAAAAAAATGAAAAAAATTCTCCTTATCCTTTTAATAGTATTATCAACATATGAGCTAGCAATAAATGAATTTTCAACAGAACCATTTATAGAAATGAATTTCAACGATGAAGACTCATATAAATTTAAATTAAATTTCAATTCAGCTCCAACAAAGTTGAAAGTATTTCTTGTTAATGGCACTAATAAATGTGAAGCGGAATGTAATAATGCACAGGAGTCAGAATGTACTATTATAGGAAACAATTGTCAAGCTGATAAAGATAATAAGGATCATAAATTTTATTATGCTGTTAGATATAATGATAATGGTACTGAGATTAATGTAGATGGAACAAATGGTGATCTTGCTTATGTCACTGTTTGTATTAATGAAGGAAATTATATTAAATCTTTATTTGTTTTGATTTGCTTTATTCTTTTTTAATAATAATTTTTTTTTTTGAGAATTGAATCATATCTTCATTTAATTAAATTTTTAAGTTTTAAATTTTTTTGAAGTTATTTATTATATTTTATAAATTAATTATTGTATTTACTTTTATTTTATCTTCATATAATGAATTAAATTCAAAAATTTTAAATGGGTTTTTATTATTTAGTTTAGGAATTCTAATAATATTTCGAAAACTGAAAATTTAAATTTATTATTTTCTTCAATATTTTTTTTCTCTTCTTGAATTTCTATTTTTTTTTCACCTTCATCTTTTTTTTTCTTTATATTTCCTCCTTCTTCATTTTCTTCAGTTTTATTATTTTCTTTTCCATTACTTTCTTTTTCAATTTTTTTTTCTTCTGAAACAATTTCATTACTTATTTCCTCACTGATTTTATTTTTTATTTTTAAACAATTTTTTTCTAAAAAATTAACATAATAATACATTAAAGCACTTGTGTATTGAATTCTTTTACTAGGAAAATACTTAATAAAAATTTCAAATAATTTTTGGTCAAATTTTTTATATCCAATTAAAGGACCGATTAAAGTTCCAACAATAGCACAATTAGTATCTGTGTCACCTCCTCTATCACATATATCTTCCATTATATATCTATATAAATTAGGAATTTCCTTATTTTCATATTTTTCACTGTTTTCCATTTCATTATATTTATATAAATAAAATATTGAAAGCTTAAAAGCATGAAGATAATAACCCATAGAGTCAAATACATCAAAATCTTTATTTTGTTCTATTTCTTGAAAGATATTTGTTATTTTTATTTTTGTATTCAGCGAATATTCTTTTATTTCTGGGATTTTATTTTCAAAATTTTTATTATTTAATAAACATTTTAAATAATCAATTACATCTTTACTTTTTTTTTTAATAAATGCAGTTAAAACCATAAAGGTAAATAAAGCAGAACTTATTGCATTTTCAAAATTAGGATGAGTAATTTCAGTATTTTTAATAGATTCAATGTAAATTAAATAATATAAATTTAAATACTCATCAGATTCTTTTTCACTTTTAAAAATTTCAATAATCTCATTATAATAATTATAATAAAAAAAAACAATAAAAGTGGATATTCTCATTAAAAAACCATTAGCCAAAGAATTCCAATTACAATTTATAGTATTCTGTTTAATAAAATTACTAAATTTAGCATTAATGATTGAATCTCTTTTTACATTAAATAATGATAAAGCTCTTTGTACTGTCATTCCAATGTCTTTAGGCCAACTATTTGTCCAAATACCATAATAGAAATATAATAAATCTTGAATATTTATTTTTGATTGATTGGATAAATATTCTATATATGCAAAAGCTGCAGAAATTGCCATTTCACTATCATCTGTTATTTCTCCTTTTTCAAAAATACCATTTTCTATTTTAAATATATCTAAATGATTATTTGGTGATTTTTCTGAAAATTCACAACAACTTCCCATTGAATCTCCTAAAAATCCTCCGAAAATACATGAAAGACATAAATATTTAATATTTTCTTTTTTTTCATCTAGTGATTTTAAATCATCATATATTTTTTCTATTTTTTTCTCTATGTTTGCTTTTTTGAAATTTTGAATTGTTGTTCCCTCAATCAGAAATGAATTATATAATATTGGATTTGATTTAATATCTGACAATGACATTTTAAAATATTAATTTTTTTTTTTAGAATATTAATCGAAAAATTCATATTTCATCAATTCATTAAAAATAAATAAAAATCAATTAATTAATTAAATAATCATTATGAAATTGCAATAATAGAGTTTAAATTGAATTAAGATTAGAATAGGATGTTTAAATATTAAAAAATTAATTAATTGAAAATATAAAGTAGATAAATTTTAAATGAGACATTGAAAAAAATAAGCAAAAATAAATTTATTTCAAATTGAAGCAAAAATTTTATAAAAATAAAAGTGTATATTCTCAATGAAATGTATAATTTTTCACCATAATTTATTTCCAAAAAAACTGCTTTATTTAATTATTGTTGTTATAGATTCAAAAAAATACACCCATAATTTTTTTTTTGGAAATAAAAATGAGAATATTCATATTATTATAAAAAATCAAGTTAAATCATATGAAAAAGTAAAATTTTCATAAAAAATAAAAGAATTTACTTTTTAAAGGTAATTCTGAAAATGACATTTATTGAATTTACATTTAAAAAAAGAAAAATATTTATAATTAAAAGATTTTATTTATTTTAATCAAAATTTAATTAAATGTTTTTAATATT
>JAEEGI010029423.1_pt1 | contig 10380 bp, 10 predicted proteins | sample 8958751 | NCBI WGS metagenome assembly JAEEGI01 (sample SAMN16246545, study PRJNA631951) | gut metagenome | biome: gut microbiome; feature: rumen; material: KS-attached | host: Bos | place: Iran: Karaj | collected 2018-10 | reverse complement strand
AGGAGAATGAACAATAATCATAAATATATCATTACCCTCAAACTGAGATTTTATTTCTGGAAAGATTTCTTTGCCTATTCCAATCTTATATGTTGGAACAGAACTACAAAAAATCTTTTCTGCCTCAGACCCTATATAAAGTCTAAGTAACTTTACAAGAGCCTTAACAAAGGCTTCGTCTTCACTTTTATGACTGATAAAGATTTTGGGAGGGCGGGAATAATTGTCCTTCAATATTTTTAGAGAAGTTCTAATGTCACCAAAGAAAAAAGCATTGATAATTCCATTCTCTATAAGTTTTGTTTCCGCTTTCGAAAGGATATCCCTTAACAATGGATAATCATCAGAAATAAGAGGATATAAGTTCTTTACAATTTCTTTTAATTTATTGGTGTTAGGACCTGCAGAAGAATTAGCCCAAATTTTCATTTTGCTAATAATTGAAAGCCCTTCATTAATCAAATCTTTTATTTGTTTTTTATTTTCCATCATATTCCGTTTGCAAAAATACAATTATTATCTCAATTGTCTCCTATATACGGCATCTAATGTCTGACAAATCTTATTGCTGATGAACACATATTGAGTCTCTTTCGGATCTCCATCTATTACATATGTTGTTACTGTTTTGCCCATTGCTTTTCGCTTTTACATGCTTCTTTTTCAATTAATTCTTCTACATGTTGTTTTGCTTGAGCAAGAAGTTTTTTTGATTGATCTAAAGACGTTAGACTATTTCGAACCATTTCTCCAATTTTCAACATCAAATCATCATCAATAATTGGAACAATAAACTTGGCAATATCTGCAGGGTATAATTCTAATTGGGCACTACCACGAGAATGTTTCTCGGTTTGAAATTTACCAACTACAGAATTTAGCACTAAAGCTAAGTAATTGGGATCGATGGTATTGTCCGAAAGGCGCAAAATATTAACATGGTTACTCGCTAATGCTTTCTCGCGTGAATTAAATGCATTCGTTAATCCAATATATGCACCTGTCGTGTAAATTAGCACATCGCCATACTTAATTTGAGCTGTTGACTGTTTTGAGAATTCTTCGATAGTTGTTTTTTCTGTTTGGTCGTAATTAATATGAGTTTGTGATAAATGCTTACTATTAACCACCATAACATTCCCCTTATCATAATAAATTGGTTGCAAGCCTCTTCTATTAACACTCACTATTTGGCCTATTTTCTTACAATTAAAACGACTTTTTAAGAAGTCAAACATAATCGTATATGCATCTTTAAAATGATTAGAATCGAGCCGTTTGGATTCAATTACCTCACAATAATCAGTTACATACCATTTTTTGCTTGGAATCTTCAACTTATCAAGTTGAAGTTCTTGTGAGAGTAATTTCTCGGCTTGATGGAATAGAGATTGAGATTTTTCTTGAAGTAATGCACTTTTTTTTATTTCATCTTCTATTCTACTTTGTTCTAAAATGTCGAAATTTGGGATTAATATTTTCCCAACCTCCATGAGATTTATATTGTATTGACCTGTTGGTCTTGCAAATCTTTTAATCTGATCCTGTGCATATTTTGTGTTCAAAAAAGCGAACAAATAGCCTGGTAATATTTTCTTTTTTGTTCTGAGGAATACCATTGCTTGAGTGATGTTTGCCTCTTGAAAATCATTCATAATAATAGATGAACGCCCTATTACATCAAGAGTTGCTCCCACAATATTCAATAAAACATCATATGGTTCTATTTTTGTAACAGACATTCGATTGTGAATGGTATCACTAATATGATAAAAACTATCATATGCAGACATTACATTGTTTCGAACATCTGTGGTTTTAAACAACACAGGTCCTTCTCGTAAAGAATCGTCTCTGTCTTTTGGAGTCGTCCCACTCTTTATTGAGCAGAAACTTCCTAAAGAGAGAAGTTCGTGCCCAGAATCCTTCAATACATTGAATGACTTTAGTAAATGAGGATTATAGAGTTCTCCGTCAAACCTATTTCCAAATTCCAATTTGGATAAATTAATCGTTGTAGTGATGGCCATACCTAATCCTCCATCCAAAAATCAAAACCTTGTTCAACTGCAAACTTCACAAATGCTTCAGCAATACAGCAATTTTCTTCAGGAATGAAATTGCCTTTTCTTAGGGGAATCTCATCTGCTGCAAGTGCAATGCCTTCATTATAGTGAGATGTTGTGCTCACATTATCACGAAGTGTAAGATTATATTCGGCAGCATTGCGAATAAGACCGTCACGTGTAACCTGATGATTAATGAGGTCTTGGTCAATCTCGGGATTTCCCCACATGTCTTCCACAATATTACCATTTTCATCTTTCAAGTATTCATAATCACCACTATTGTTCTTTCCGCCGTGTTCGCTGACAGCCATAAAGATGGGATAGTCAATTCGTTGAGCAACTTGAGCATCTATATATCTGCTACGTAGTATCTCAATACTTTCAGGTGTCTTCAATAAGATTTGCAATTTTCCCTTGTTTGTCAGCAGCAATAGTGCTTCTTCTGCTAAGGGCAACTGTTTATCAATAAACTTTATTTCTGACTTTGCGGCTTTAGCTGCTTCTTTATGGGCATCTTTCATTGCCTTTAAAGCATTTTTGTGCTGCTCTTTTAATGACTTTTTTGCCTCTTGTTTCCCTTTACGATCAAGATTCTCATCGGCGTCTATCAGTTCTATTTCTGTCTTCTGTGTCAAAACTAGAGCCTCTTCTTCATCTATGAGCGATTGTAATCTACTTGACAACCGCATCTTTTGATGTTTTAAGTCGTTAATCTTATCTGTAGCCTCTTCAATCTTCTCATCTAATGTAAGTTCAACTACAGTCGTACTTTCTTCTGATGATTCGTCTGTTTCTTCAGTGTTTTCCTGTTCTTCTGTTTCAGGAAATTCTTCTATTAATAAATTTAGGATCTCCTCAGGAATAGCACTTTCGTCAATGTCCGTTTCATTAGAACTATTATTAATAAGATTCAGAATTTGTTCTTCATAATTGGGACATGAATCTTCCACTTCGCTTTTAATCCGCAGGATTTCTGCAAGTTCTTCTTCTGTGTATTTCTGAATAAACAATACGGATGTCTTAGTACCAGTATGAGGCTTAAATGTGTTTCCATGTAATCCAACAACAGCTAACAAACGTGCCTTATGTAAGATGAACTCACGTATGAATGCAAGAGAAGAGTTGTTAAATTTTCCCTGGGGCAGAACAACTGCTGCACGACCACCAGGACGAAGAAGGTTAATTATGCGCTCTATGAAAATAACATCACGTTCTTCTTTAGGTTGCTTATCTTTTGCCCGACGTAATGCGGGTTTTGCCAATTCGTAATGCTGAAGCATTTTTTTATCTTTCAACTCGCCAGCAAATGGTGGGTTGGCGAGGACTAAATCAAATTTCATGTATTCGAAATAGTCCCATGCTTTATCTTCATCTGTCAGCAATTCGGTCTCTGGTACAGGATCAACAAGAAGTGAGGTTTTTCTTAGTTCTGTCATTAATAAACGGCCAGACATGGTGTTGTACCAAGTCTTTGGGTCTATACTGCTTACGTCAGGACCAAAAATATTGGTATGCCCATCACCAGCAATAAGCATAAGGGCACGAGAGGTTTTTGCTGCACGAGCCTCAAAATCGATACCCCAAAGATATTTCGCTGCATAGCGCGATTTTCTTAATTCCTGTTCTTCTGTTGTCTCTGCTGGCATAGCCCATTCCATTGCATGAAGTAAGAATCCCGCTGAACCACATGCAGGGTCTATAACGTACTCATAATCCTTTGGATTCAGCATTCGTACGCACATTTCGATAACATGGCGAGGTGTAAAAAACTGACCTTTCTTTTTCTTAGCTTCTGTAGGCATCAGATACTCAAAAGCATCATCCATAATGCGAAGATTTGAGCCTAATAGACGGATTCCTTCAATAGGACCTATGCAGATTTGTAGATGATCCTTACGTAACTTAATATTAGGTTCTTCAAATACTCCTGGCCATTTCTCGCATGCTTTATGGTAGAGATTATTGATTACCTCATAAGTCAATTCTGGATCGGCATATTTCTTAAACTCGACTTCCTGCTTTCTGCGTCTGTCTTCTGCAGCCACCTTTTCATCATAGATTTTCGCATAGATGAGCTTGAATATCTCATTGAATTCATCTACACCACTATCCGCAAGTACAAGTTCTTCCAAATCTTGCACAATCTTCTTGAAGTTGAACTGAGTGCGCAGATTTGCTAATGTTCTCTTGATTTCAAGAACATTGTTGGCTTCTTCTTTTACCTTGGGAACTTCTGATAGCGTATCAAAATCTTTGTTTTGCGGCTTATAAAGAATAAGTTTGTCCGCTCCATTTGACCATACACCAATAGGATTACCCTTTGCTCCAAGATATGACTTTAATTGCTCTATGCCATCTTTTCTCTTGGGCTTTTTAACCTCAAATAAGATTTTGACAGTTTCAAGGTCAGTCTTTCTGTAGACAGCGATATCGGCATATTTTGTTGGCACTTCACTACCAAATTGGACTGGTATCTCGCATCGGATCTGCTCAGGGGCGTAACCATAGTAATTAATAAGTTTCCATACCCAAAGTTGACGAACGATTTCTTCTGGATTCGATTTGCCTCCTTCCACATAGATTTGAAATTCTGTCTTTTCTGAGTGGAACTTACAAAGTGGCTTTATATAAAAGACTTCTTTGCCAGTCTGTTTCCCAGTCCCTTGGCGAGATTCAATATTTAGCATTTCTGGAATAGTTTTCCCTAATCCCTGAAATTCTGTCAAATCATATTTTACGGTCGGGTCATTAAAATGGCATCTATTACTTCTTGTGTAGTCATATCCTATATGTTTATGTTTTCTATCTCTTTTGATGAACGGATTAAAGTCCGTATATCCACATCTAAAATGGTTGCAATCTCATTCAATTATGTAATGGATGGCTGCATCCTAATTACCCTTATTTCTTTTTCTTTCCCAGCATCTTCTTTTCTTCGTTTACCAAACGTCGTTCTACTTTTTTTACATCTTCTGCAGGTGGAAGGTTTTCAGGAACGATGCCTCGTTCGGTTAACATCTTGCGAACAGCAGCATTGTTATCAACATGCTCCTTGGTAATAGCGGTCTCGCCTTGAAGATCTTTTGTCTGTACATTTACGCTGGTCATCTCTGCGGCAAAATCTTTAGCCTTAATGCTGATTGTAGGCAGAAAATCCGCAAGCGGACGATTTTGAGGCATTCCCATTTTACGTTTCATCATATTGGTGCTTAAGCGGAAGAGAGCCTGGTCTCCTTTGGAACGGATAACTGCGAAGGTCTGGTCGTTCACACCACGCTCATAAAGGATGCCAGAGAGTTTCTTTTCTGTCTCCTGCAATTTAGCACGAGCCTTCACACGCTCAACTTCTAACAGACGTTGTTCTATCAACTCTGCACGACGTGTTTGCACAGCAAAGTAGGTCTGGGCAAAGGCTATCTGAGGCTTGCGAGGATCGCCATTTTGGGCCACAAGATAGCAGGCGTAACGAGTGAGCAGGATGTCATCCACATTTCGAATTGCACCACTTCCCAACTCGACCTTTTTATTGACGTCAATAAAATGGTCTGGCAGGGATTGTCCCACATTCATGCAGGAATCTTTGGCTTTATTGATAACGTTAGTAAAATTCTGCCACAGACTATAACCCAGCAGTTTCTGAAGTTCGCGGGCACTCCAGCATTCTACATTGTTTATATCGCATGCAGCTTGTTCGAATTGCTGAAACAGTTCCAATATATCTTCTTTCTTCATAACTGCTTATTCTTTCGTTGAAGTGATTAAACTGCGTACATCCACATCCAAAATGGATGCAATCTCATTCAACTGGGTGACAGATGGCTGCACTTTATTGGCGCACCACCTGGAAACGGTGTTCTCTGACTTGCCAAGTTGTTCTGACAGCCAGCGATTGGTCTTCCCTTGTTCTGCTAAGGCTGCTTTCAGCCTGTTTAGCATCATATTCTGTTGATTGTTCGACATAAATCAATGATTATTTTGCTGCAAATATACAAAATAGTTCTCGTAATTACAAATCTTTTCCGTATTTTTGTATAACAATGTACTTTATTCTACTTGGAACGCTCCTGCTCTATAGATTTTCTCAATATTATGCCCGAATCTTAGTTCCTTATTTGTACATGCCTGCAAGGGCTTGATTTTACTATCTTGTAGGAGGAATAGACAGTCTGGACGAAGCAAATCGTTCGTCATCAGATAGGTGTTATGTGATGACGTAAACACCTGACAATCGAGATTGAATAGTAGTTTGCAAACCTCAAACGCCAATTTGAAGTGATAGAAGGCATCAAATTCGTCAATAAAGACAAAAGAAGCCTGCCCCATCTTTTTCAACCAGAAATATAGGAGCTTTAAGGATTGGGTACCAGTAGAAGCAATAAGGTCGAAAGCAATGGCTCCATTTCCAATCTTGCAAAACAGCATCTTGTCTGTGTTTGTTGATGGAACAAAATCGAACTTCTGTCCACTGACGTTCTCAAGAAAATCGGAGAAGTCTTTCACCAGATTATTTTTGATAATGTATTCATCCAAAATGGTGACCATATTGTCAAATCCCATGTACTCATTGACTTTTAAGCACCTGAACCAAAGCATGGAATCAACAAAATTGCGCATTTGAATCAGATAATGATCTTTTGCAAGAGGATAAGAGGTAAGCAGATAATTCACAATAGAAATGCTATTTGCATTTATTTGCAAATTACGCTTCGCATCTTTGTTGATAGGGAACTGTTTTTCATCCAGTTTCAAAGAACTCATTGTGCGTTTGAAAACTTCCACGCCATCAACCACCAATGTTTCTTTGACAAGTACACCAAACACATTCTTAGAATACACGTATTCTACTTCTTGTTTGTTGAACTTGAATACGTATTCAAAATCAACATTCAAGCTTGTGTTGCCGCCGTAAACAAAATTCTGATAATATTCTGGCTTTTTGAATTTCTGAGTTAAATGATTAACAATGTCAAATAAAGCCACGCTGAAGTTTGTTTTTCCAGAGCCGTTAGGGCCATAGATAATGCCATTCTTGATAATGCCATCCTTGACAGCATATTTATTAAACTCATAATTACTTGGATGAGATAAATCCCACTCAATCCTTTCCGCGAAGCCTCGGAAGTTTTTTACGGCAAATTTGATAAGCATAACTATTTTCTTTGTTTATTCTGCTGCAAATATACAAATAATAATCGTATTGCCGTAACTTTTTTACGGAAAAATAACATTTGTTTTTCTTACAGGAACCGAGTCCATCCGGGCACCCAAAGAAGACGGCCAAAGAAAAGGGAATCCCATTGCTGAGATTCCCTTTGGTGTCCTCTGGAGAGGCATATATAGAGCAAAATGGAATTACTTGCGTCCGAAGTGCCGTGAACCATTGCCGTGATTGTTGTTCTGAGCAATCTGGTTGTTGCGATGGCCACCAGGCTTGCTGCCTGTGTTACGATCATTCTTGGTCGTATTCCTCCCGGTCGAACCGTTGCCGTGATTGTTCTTGTCGTTCTTTGGCTTCATGGAAGCATAGTGGTTGGCTGGCTTCTTGTTGTTTCCACCCTTGTAGCTCACATATCCCTTCGGATGTGCCTTGTAGAAGTGGCTCTTGTTGCCGTAGTGGGTGTAGACATTGAAAGTCCATGAACCGTTATGCCATGTCAGCGGACGATAGAAGTAGGACAGGCCGATGTACTTGTTGTACTGGTAGGCGGTCAACACATACTGAAGGTCAGTATTGCGACGATTCCACCTAACACCGTACACGTCGTTACGACCGTTCACACTCATCATGTAGTCCAGGTTGATCTCATAGACTGCATCATACTGGGCATCTGTCAAGTTCAGCTCGTAGGCCATCTTGTCGGACAGATACAGGGCTTCGTTCTTAGCCTCTTTATAACTCATTGCGTTGGCAGCGATGGTTATCATCATCGAGATTGCCATAAACATCATCTTTTTCATAATCAATTCTCCTATTCTTTAGTTAGACAATTTGTTTATTGTTTTCACTCCTATGACGTTATAAAGGGAGCGGAAGGTCTGGGATTATTCCTAAAGATGATGGCAGATTTCCCTATTTCTCAAGCGGGGTTTCCCCTCTGAGAGTCGGTTTTCTGTTTTGGTAACGACATTGATGTCGCTATCAAAATTCTCGCCAAAGTGAAATCCAAAGTGCATTTCATAGTGCAAATTTTGCACTTTGGGAGTGAATTGTTACCTTATTCCAGAAATTTTTCGTATCTTCGCACCAAAAATCAGAGAATAAGGTTATGAGACATAGAATAAAAGCAGGTAAAGTCGGCTCGTTTGCACCAGAGAAGCAGAAGGTGGAGATGGAGCAACAGGAGAACAGAGATGTTGCTGACGAAGCACGACCAGCCGTCACTGCCGATTGTGTGGTCATCACCAAAGAGGCAGAGCCAAAAGTGCTACTCATAGAACGCGGTGCAGATCCATACAAAGGATGCTGGGCATTCCCCGGTGGTTTCCTGAATATGGATGAGACCACTGAACAGTGCGCCGTCCGCGAGTTGGAGGAAGAGACTGGCATGATAATCCAGGGGCTACAGCAGATCGGAGCCTACTCAAAGGTAGACCGCGACCCGCGAGGACGAACTATCACAGTGGCATATCTGGCAGTAATCGATTCTCCTTGTGAGGTCATTGGCCAGGATGATGCAGCCAAAGCAGAATGGTTCCCGCTCGATTCGCTACCTAAGTTGGCTTTTGACCATGACGAGATAATGAGAGACGCTATAAGATTATTCAAGTCGTGAGACTTTAAGGCGTATTCCTTACTCCGAGGTTCGTTTCATTGGTTTGGCCGGACTTTCATGGAGCCTCTAGGAATTAGATACTATAATTATTCCGCGATGTCCCCGCACCCTCTGCGAAGATTGTGCGGTTTAAATAAGAAAAATGAAACTATAAAATAAAAACTGATATGAAAAAGATACTAACACTCCTACTGGCTGCACTTGGGCTTACGACAGCTTGTGGCCAGGACAATTTTGAAAACACCGACGTACAGGGCTTTGCTGAACTCGTTGCAGATACAAACGTCGTTGTGCTTGATGTGCGAACCGTTGCTGAGTTTGCTGAAGGTCATATCGATGGGGCAATCCTCATTGACCAGGGGCAGAGTGATTTCGTGGAGAAAGCGAAGTCTGCATTACCTACCGACAAGAAGATTGCCGTCTATTGTAGAAGTGGCCGTCGGTCAGCCAATGCCGCTAGTAGGTTGGCAGACATTGGGTATAAGTGTGTCAATCTCAAAGGTTGTATTATTGCGTGGAAAGAAGCGGGCAAAGCAGTAGTGACAGATTGACGACGAAACAAATAACAGCTACCAACGCAGACAATCAGATAAAGCAGCTCTATGAGACGGCCAAGAGAATTCACCTTGCAGGATTGAGATGAGATAGTCGGAGAGTTAAGGAAGTTTTGGACGTGGGATTAACAATGATTGAACTATGAGTAGCATCGTCCTCTCAATCTTCTTGCTGAGCATTGGCGCGAGCTTCATCCAGCGCACCACGGGCTTTGGCTTCGGCATCTTCATTATGACGATGCTGCCGTTCCTCATGCCCAGCTATGGTGAGGCTACGACACTCTCAGGACTGTTGGCTATCACAACCTCTGCAGCAATCGTGTTGCGGTTGCGAAGCTACGTCACCTGGAGCAGACTTTGGCCGATTCTGCTGACGTTTATCATTGTCTCGACCGTCGCCATCTTTGCCTTGACACGCATCGAAGACCACATCTTGCGGCAAATCCTTGGCGTAGCACTCATCCTGATCAGCATCTACTTCATGCTGTTCAGCCAAAAGATCAAGTTGCCAACCACGAAGAAAGTGCAGGTTGGTGCAGGAACATTAAGCGGACTGATGGGTGGTTTCTTCGGTATGCAAGGCCCGCCTGCCGTACTTTACTTCATCCAGAGTGAGCCTACAAAAGAGCATTATATGGCTATGGCGCAGACCTATTTCCTGATTGGTAACCTAATGATGACGGGTGTAAGAGCCTACAACAGCTTCTTCACCACGACTGTCGCCGTTGATTATCTTTACGGCCTTGGCGGTGTCATCATCGGCACATTATTGGGTGCATACGTCTTCAAACATATCCCCAACCGCATCTTCCGCTACATCGTTTATGCATATATCTGTATCAGCGGATTCATCATTTTGACAACAAATTAAAGAAACGAATATATGAAAGTTAAGATTCAAACCATGCTGGGCGACATCGTTGTTCGCCTATATGATGAAACGCCAATTCATCGCGACAATTTCATGAAGTTGGCGAAGGAGGG
>JAEEGI010029422.1_pt1 | contig 10380 bp, 10 predicted proteins | sample 8958751 | NCBI WGS metagenome assembly JAEEGI01 (sample SAMN16246545, study PRJNA631951) | gut metagenome | biome: gut microbiome; feature: rumen; material: KS-attached | host: Bos | place: Iran: Karaj | collected 2018-10 | reverse complement strand
AAAATGAAATGAACAGAACGGCCAAAAAAGAAGGCATGTCTCCATTGCCTACTTTTACTTGCCAGTTATAATATTTAAAGAAAAGATATTCTAAAAAACGCATAAATCGTTAAGGTTTTAATTCGCAACTAACTCCAAAACCATTAGTTGATAAATCTAATACAAAAATATCCCAAACTAAGCTTTGAGTAAAATGACGGAAACAAAAATAATCCTTTTTTATTTGCTGGCCTTGAAAGTTCGATTGCATTTTGATTGCATTTTTTCAAGTGTAAATACTTATAAAACAAAATTTTACATTTTATTTAATGCCAATTTATATTGTTTTTATTCAATACAAATCTCACGGGAACCAAATATCGTACAACAACAGGTTTACCCCGTTGTTTTGCTGGAGAATCAAATAACAACAACCTTACAACATTCAACGCTTCTTCATCTAAATCATCACGAACGCCTCTTAATACACGATGATTAAATGTTAACCCCGTAGTGTCAATATAAAACTCAACATACACGGTTCCTTCAACCGAATCCTTAATGGCGGAAGAGGGATAACGAATATTGTCCTTTATAAACAATTCCAAGTCACCTTTAAAAATTGGGGCTTCCTCAACAACCATCACTAATTCTTCATCACTCTGCCCAATAGCTTCAAAAGCTATAAAAGACAGTAATAATAATATTATTGTTTTCTTTACCATTTTCTAGGAATTATAAATAATATTACTTCGTTAAATGTTTTAAACATATTTTTGTGCATCTTAGTCATGAACATCTAACTTGATTTGGGTTGTATCTAGTGAGCAATTCCATATTCTTTGACTCTTATCATTTATGAATAAATATGGGTATGTATCATCTACAAACTCATTGGCTGGGAAAACTTTCAGTGTTTTATTAAAATATTCCAAGCTAATAATAAACACGTCTTTTTTCTCATTTACTCCAATAATACAATTAACGGTTGAAGAACCTTCCAACATATAAAGAGATACCAGGCTGTATTCTTTAACGGCTTGAAGTAATTTCTCATAAATGTTGTTTTCTTTTAATGTTGGAAATTCTAACATCCAAAATTCCCAAATTGGTTTTTCGTTGTGAAATAACACAGTCCTCGAATGGAGCGTGTGTTTTTTCACTTTAATTCTTAATCCCATCTTTTTCCATACTATCTTTTTTTTATGCGTGTAATAATCTGGAACAAGATAATTCAGAAAATCACCATTTATTATGCTTTTACAATCAAAATGAATGCTATCTTCTAAAGAAACTGAGTAGATGTCTAAAAACGATATTGAATCGTGATATGAAGAATATACATCACATTTTTTATAAAACTTTAAAACGAATTCATGAAATTGATTGATTTCGTCCTGAGAGATTTTTCCACTAATGTCGTAGGTTAAACAGTTTCTCTCCTTTACCGCTTCTTGAGCCAAACCTATGTTAGTCAAGATAAAACCAAGTCCGATGATTAAAATATATCTTTTCATAATAATATTAACGAACCCTGTAACAATAGTTCGTTAAAAATTTGATTGTTAAGCGGCGGATTTGACGCCATAAAATAGTAGTTCTTTGAAAATTGGTTGATTTAAGTTCATGTTTGGTGTTTTCCCGAACATTGAAAATATTCGCTGGACCATCACTGCATTGTGTATCAGAAGCTTGACATCCTCGACCGAGAGGTCTAGGCCCGACCCTTTTGCGACGGCCTTGGCCAAGTTGACAGCGGTGAGCGAGGCGTTGAATGCGAAGTCGAGGCTGTTTTTGTTGCGCGCCTGGCAGTCGGCCAGGCCGGTGACGAAGGTTCTCTTGGCGAAGTAGGCATCAGCCACCACCAGGCTGGTCAAGCCGCGGAGCCTGTCAGCGACACCGGCGAAAGCCCTGAGGTAAAGTCCGAGGAGCGAGTTGGGGTCGTCCATGTGGGCGAGGTAGTCGGGGATCCTTCCCTTCCGCTTCTCCACGAAGGTCTGCGCCGCCGTGAGGAACACCGCCAGCCGGTCGGTGGCGTCCACCAGTGCCATGTCGAGGATCTCTAGGCCGCGCTTGGCTGCGTTGGCCGTACCCGACCAGAAGTAGCCCAGTCCTGGCGTCCTCTTTCCCGACTTCGGGATGTAGCACGGGGCGAGGGCTATCGCCCTGAGGTGACCGTCAGTAACGGAGGCCAGTCCCGTGTTGAAGGCCACCCAGTCGAACCTCTTCTTGAAGTTCTGCCGGAAGCGGCTCTCGCATGACGACCCGAACCTCGCCATTTGGCTGAAGTTGACGCGTCCGGTTATGGAAAGGTAGCAGATCATGGTCTCAGTGAAGAAAGATTTGAAAGATTTGTTTAAATTTGCAACGCGGGAAAGGAGCTGTCCGCAGATTCTTTTCAGCTGGTCAAGTGGATTTGCTTTCATTGTAATTTTTTGATGTGGTAATCGCTAAATTACTAAAAAACAACTACTTGACCAAATTTTTAAACAACTATTTTCATATATTCATATATTTTATTGTATTTTATATCTATTCTAAATAATAAAACTTAATTGTATTTCGACACTTAAAAACCCATAATTGACAATAATCAAAAATCTGTTTATATCGAATTGATTATCAGTATTTTATTAAAAATCTAACGAACTATTGCTGTAAAAGATTGAAATGTTCTGAGATGTTCTGATATAATATGGTGAGATGAATCTGTAACCTCCATAATGACCATTCATGGCTGGATCCATAACCCTTACCGAATAGCCTGATGTCGTAACTCCAAAAATATTCGTTCTCTGAATCTTCGATACGCTATGAATTCCGATGGAGTGTCCATCGTCTATTGAATAAACATGATCACCAATTCTATCTTCTATTGGAGCAAGGTTCACCGCTATACGACCACCATCTTCTATATAATCATATATTGTTCCCAACATATCTTGTTCATAATGCTGCTGATCAAAAGCTTTGTGACCTGTTTTAATAACATCCATATAATTGTTTCCGCTTTTTAAAAACCAATTACCATCACTATCTTGAAAAACACATGCAGCGATTTGCGCTTTCTTTTTTGCTGTTAATTCCATGCCATATGTTTCAGCAATCCATTGATAAACAGCTTCAAGACAGCCGTGGTCACTGTCCTGACCAATTGGCAATAATCCGTCACTACCTTCAACTGTAACAGTAGAAAGGACCATCGTACTTGGTTTCTGCATCCGGTTGTAGAATCCGTTAACACCATAACTCAAACCTCCTGTTCCATAGCCAATGGAAAGACCTCCTCCGTAACTATTGTTAGAATCTCCGCATAAAAAGCCAACGCCAGCGTTCAACCCCCAAAAAATAGTCTTTTCATTCAAATTACTGCCAAATGAAGCGCCCAAATTAAAACAACCTAACGACATAGATCCAAAGGCAGAAACAGAGCACATCCCTTTTCTACAAGCAAGGCTGTAATCGTAACTGAATTGCGCACCGGCTCCCCATGACCCTACCCGATAGGCTGCTTCAGCATATAATCCAATAGATCCGCCATTTGCCCAACTGACATTGATTCCAACGCCCAAAGGGACCCCGGCCGGTGTAAAATTCACACCTATACTAAATCCATGTTGATTGATACTCCATGTAAGAAAATCTCCGCTCGGATCCACATACCTCAGCGGATTGTTCAAGCAATAGGCATACCGGTTGAAGTTCTGGGCATTGCCGGGATCCTGAACGTAGGTGTCCACCGAGAGGAAGGAACACATCAGCGGGTCGTACATCCTCCCGTTGGCTCCGCCCAATTCACATCGCTCGGCAGTGCTCAAGCAGAGCTTGGCACTGCGCTCGCTTAACGTGAATTTCATGTTGATCAGCCCGAAATGAGAGTGATGCTCATGGCCGGTGAAGCCACGGTCGAACTTGGGCGTGCCCGTGAAGCTTCCGCTCCAGGTATAAGGGTTGCGCAGGTTACCCCAGGCGTCGTAGCTCAGCTCCTGGACGATGGCTCCGCTTGAGTTGGTGATTGTCGTCACACTGCCCAGATGGTCGCGGTGAAGGTAATACAACGCGCCGGTGAAGCTGTCCTCGTCGCCGCCGTCATCATCGCTGTCATCGCTGTCATCGCTCTCAGTTCCTCCCCCCTTGTACAGCTCGCCAAGCTGCTCATACACCGCGAACACACCCAGCGGTCCGCTGATATAGGTGAGACGCTGCTCGCGGCTCAGACCACGGTTGAACTCGCAGCTGCCCACATAGAGCTTGTGGGTCGATGCCTGGTTCGCAGCAATCCACTCCGACATCCCGATGCGCTGGCGGTCGTGGCCGTAGGCAATCGTTAGGATGTCATCACCCTGTTCTATCCGATTCACCTTGTCGTGCATGGTATAGAAGACTGTCTGCGCGTCGGGCAGCATCGCGGTGTTGACCTCGGCACCTGTAACCGCGTGTGGCCTCGCCTGACTGTCAACACTGGCGTTTTTGAACAACACTGTGCCTTGCGATGTCCTGCGCGTCATGTTGCCGTCCATATCATATTCCATGCGGCTCACCGTGTTGTTGAATAACACCGTGTCAAGGCGGTCCAGGTTGTCGTATTTGAATGTCTCTGTCATCGGTGCGGCGTATTTCCCTTCCTTTCTAAAAATGTATCAGGATTTTCATTTGCTAACAATATGATTCTTTCACAAAGATTCTCAAACTGCTACAACTTATTATTATTTGAATTCAGAGGGAGATTTAATCATTTTTAATCACTATCTTGGGAACGATACAGCTTCTCCAAATCAGATTTCCAAGGATCACAAAACAACTCCGGCCATTTTTCATCTGGGAAATCATCCAAAGGGCATATCTCCAAAAGAGCAAGAGCCGGACTCCAAAACACATGTATTTTTCCTTGTTTATCAACACCCAAATAATTGAAGGGGGCAATTATGTGATGAAAACCATCATAACGAATAGTAAAAACTGTGATTATGCCATGCTCGGCAATGTATTTTGCCATAGCCACCTCCCAACCTCGCGGTAGAAACCCACGAAGGTCATGCCTGTCATAAGAAGCAGCTAATCGGCCATCATTAGTAATCAACAAGGCAAAGGATCGAAAGATTCTATAGGGCCAATAACGCATCCCGAGTTGAATCCATAGATCGAATTTCTTTTTAAATGTCCAAGGCTCATATCCTTGTAGACTCTCCAAAAAAGCATCACTGCCCACAAAAGCCTTTGTCAACTTTATGGTATCTTCATAATAAAATTCAAACAGATTATAAATCACAACAGAATCCCATGGAGGAAGGTTATTCTTTAATTGATGACACCTTTTTTGATATTGTCGCTTAATATCTCGGTTTTGTAAATGGAGATCTCTTGAAGGAATCTTTTTGGAAAGATCTTGTGAGAAAGCAGCAACAAATGCGAAGGATACAATTAGGAACAATATAATCTTTTTCATATCACTCATCTTAACGTATGTTTAACCACCCCACATTTCTTGCAGACCAAATATCATATCCCGAAAGAGGCCGGTAACCTCCTCCATAATGAACGGGTGCTGGATTCATCACCCTGAAACTATATTCCGAGATGATGTTTCCCCACATATTTGAGCGAACCGTATGGGTGATTCTCTCAACACCAACCGCATGACCAATGGCACTTTCACAATTCACCATAACAAATCCGCCATTATCAATAACATCAAAAAGCTGTTGACACAATCCATAATAATCCATTTTTTCTTTGTCTAAAAACCCAAATGTCATATTCTTTTTGCTTCCGTAATTATATAAACTAATAAGATCCTTTGCCGACCCTATTCCTTCGATAACACATTTTCCCTTTTTATAATCCTCTATTGTAAAATACTCAATACAAGCTTGAATTTCTTCATCAGTCAAAGAACCGCCTTTTACCAATTCAAACCATGTCAACACTTCCTTGACACAATCATTCGATCCTTCCAGCTGATGACAAGCAGCAACATTGTCAGGATTGGCATTGGCAGTTTCTCTCGATATGATATATGGTTTCTGCATCCGCTTGTAAAACTCCTCGTCTATTTTAGACGTGTCAATTGGGACAGGTATGTGAATTTCTCTCTCCTTTTGAAAAGATTGTCCTTTGTAATCCTCCTTCTTGGCATCCCACCAGCAGCAGGGCGGCCAAAGCCGCCACTGCTACTGCAAGGATGACAGTTTTTGTGATATTTTCTTCTTTTTGATTTGGATGTATTGAACCTCTTCAATCCCTTCTGTTTTTGTCACCATGGCAAAAATCATAGTTTTCGGGGCAGCGGCTACCGCCCCGAAAAAGACTTTCCATAATTTCTTTATCTGACAAACCTTTTGTAATACTTATTACGGCCACATAATATGTCAGGAATGTCGCACGGAGGCCAAACCGATCCCTCGTAACACTCTACATCAGGCAAATCTTTAACATACGCATCGGTTCCGCTTATCGTCCAAACTCTCCAATTTACATCGGCATTATTGTGAACCACTTTCCTCACAATTTCACTTATTTCCGTGAAAAACACGATGTCGGATATATCAGGTATGGGCTGTTTGCCAATTTTCTGCCACCCGAAAAACTTCACTCCGGCAGCAACTGTGGTATGAATGTAAAAATCCACTTCTTTTAGCGTTTCATCTTTAAAGACACTTATTACATTTCCATTCAATTGATTGATGTCGTTACAGATATATTGAATATATCGTTTCCCTTTTTCCGTTTCTATGGAGAATATGTCTCCTTGTTTGATTACAACTCTTTTCATGTTTATGGTAATTTTGGAACTTGTATTACATCTATTCTAATATTAAAACTATTCCATCTTGATGGTGCAATAGAATTTATTTGATTTAGCAGTTGTCCTCCGTTTTTCTCTAAGCCATACAAATTGATATACTGCTGTTCTATTATTCTAGCTTGATTTTTGGTAAGACCTGTAGCTTCTTGTACTAAATGATATTCCAGTGTATTACGTTCGGTATTCGATGCCAGATGTTCCGCCCATCTTATTTCTGGGTTGCGTTTCGTAATGCCGACATATTTTACAGCTTCTTCCGAATTTTTCCCATAATATACAGAATATTCTCCTTCGATGGTCACCTGTACAGTATAATTTCCTTCCTCTATTGGGGTCATGGACAGTTTATCTGAGGTGATTGACTGTGCCGATTTCGGAGTCAATTCCGGCAATGGTTCCACTGCCGGCCTTGGTGTCGGTAAGGCCTTTCCGTTCCAGAAATTGTTGCCTTTAATAGAGGATGCAATGCCGGAACTTACGCCGCCAAGCAAAGCTCCCGTACCCATGCCGATAAGACCTGAAGTAATAGAAGTGGTTAAAGATTGCTCAATAGTATTGCCTGCAAGACGTGACATACCATATCCATTTATACCACCGCCAACAAATCCAGACACACCGCCTGTAATGCAACCTCCCCAAAATCCACCTATTCCTGCTGCTGCGACAGCTCCACCAACTGCAACTCCAACACCAGCTGAAGCCGCTCCAGAAGCAGCACCTATCAAACCACCTAACACCATTTTCCCTGCCATATCCCAACTTGTCAACCCTTGCGAAACAGCAGTTTTATATCCTTGATACGTCCCTATCCCAGCTCCAATAATGGCCGCAGCAGCAATTATCACTCCCGTCGTAATTACAAATTCTCCACTCGGATCCACATACCTCAGCGGGTTGTTCAAGCAATACGCATACCTGTTGAAGCTCTGCGAGAAGTCGGGTGCCTGCACATAGTTGTCCACAGAGAGGAAGGAACACATCAGCGGGTCGTACATCCTCCCGTTCATGTTGATCAGCCCGAAATGAGAGTGATGCTCATGGCCGGTGAAGCCACGGTCGAACTTGGGCGTGCCCGTGAAGCTCCCACTCCACGTATAAGGGTTGCGCAGGTTGCCCCATGCGTCGTAGCTCAGCTCCTGGACGATGGCTCCACTCGAGTTGGTGATTGTCGTCACACTGCCCAGATGGTCGCGGTGAAGGTAATACAACGCGCCGGTGAAGCTGTCCTCGTCGCCGCCGTCATCATCGCTGTCGTCGCTGTCGCCGCCACCCTTGTACAGCTCGCCAAGCTGCTCATACACCGCGAACACGCCCAGCGGTCCGCTGATATAGGTGAGACGCTGCTCCCGGTTCAAACCACGGTTGAACTCGCAGCTGCCCACATACAGCTTGCGGGTCGTCGCCTGGTTCGCAGCAATCCACTCCGACATCCCGATGCGCTGGCGGTCGTAGCCGTAGTCAATCGCCAGGTAATCATCTCCCTGTTCGATCCGTTTCACCTTATCGTGCATGGTGTATAAGACAGTCTGCGCATCGGGCAGCATCGCGCTGTTGACCTCGGCACCTGTAACCGCGTGAGGCCTCGCCTGACTGTCAACACTGGCGTTTTTGAACACCACAACGCCTTGCGATGTCCTGCGCGTCATGTTGCCGTCCGTGTCGTACTCCATGCGGCTCACCGTGTTGTTGAACAGAACGGTGTCAAGGCGGTCCAGGTTGTCGTATTTGAACGTCTCTGTCATCGGTGTGGCGTATTTCCCTTCCTTTCTAAAAATGTATCAGGATTTTCATTTGCTAACATTATGATTCTTTCACAAATATTCTCAAACTGCTTCAACTTATTATTATTTGAATTCAGTGGGAGATTTAATTGATACGATATTATTTGTCCATTTATTACTAGTTCCAAAAGAATAGTTTTTGGATCATGCACTATTTCAAGGTTAGCCAGATTTAAACCAAATGCAAGATTCATGACAGATAGCCCCAAAACTATTTCAGCCATTTCATCAAATTCACCTTTCTCCAACTCCTTAATCCAATCTCCATCACGCTTGAACCATGTTTCCTGTTTCGAATAATCATTTTGACATGATGCCTTTTTCACGACATAATAATGACAGCCATCGAAATCACAAAAAAGACTTATTCTTTGATCTTCTCCTATTACAATACTATGCTTTTCAAGATTAATTTGCAAAGCATCAAATTGAGCAAATACATTTGCACAAGGCAATAACCATAAAAAACACAAAATGAATAATAGTTTTCTAATCTCCATACTAATGAATTTTAAAATTAAACAAAAAACAATGCTGATAATAATGGAACAATGAGAAATAATCATATGGAACTCTATATTGTGCAAAATGATTTAGAACATTAGCACCTGTAACGACTTCATCGGTCATATAAACTATTTGACCATTTCTTGAGCCCTGATACATATTCTCGCAACCAATCTTTGTCAAGATAACTCTCGCTGCCTCATCGCATTGATTAATTGGGAAACCAGCACGTTCTGCTCCCTTAGATGTAGACATAAGGTCATAATCGGCAAGGAATTCTGGCCATTGAGGATGCGTATGATAGTCAAATTTTGCATTATTGTGTTTCCCATTTGTTGAGACATTATTATCATCACCTATTAACATGAATGGTTTTTTCCCGTCGTTATAAGCAATAAACTTACCTTCTTTCCACTCTCTCATTGATTTTTGGGAAATACTTATCATATCACAATAATCTGAATAGCTCATTTTATTGTTAAACCCTCCAGCCATATATCCAGAAAAAGCTTGTGCGTGATAAACACCGTAAGACATAACTCCGCCCATCCCAACATTTAACCAATTAATTTGATAATTGTCAATTGTTGTATAATTACAAACCTCGTATGTTAAACTTGAGGCAAGTCCACCGAGAAAGGCTCCCTTCCCGCCATAAATGCCAATTCCTCCGCCAACATAACCTCCCACCATGCCACTCAATCCACCTTTCCAAAATCCATTTCCAACATCAGCCAAAAGATTATCGCTCTTATTGGCTAATCCTTGTATCAAACTATTGCCAGCACCACTTAATGCTCCACCACATAAGCCTCCCAAAGCAGCTGTAGACACACTGCACACATAGGTTCCAACACCTCCACTTATAGCTCCTACCAAAGCACCTCCAGCAATCGCTCCAACCATCTCCCATCCATTCAATCCTGCAGTTTTCCCAATGGAGTAACCATTCCATGCGCCCAACAAACCTCCAATCACATACTGCACCCATTCCCCATCTGGGTCGGTGTATTTCAGTGGATTGTTCAAGCAATAGGCATACCGGTTGAAGCTCTGGGCGTTGCCGGGATCCTGGACGTAGGTGTCCACCGAGAGGAAGGAACACATCAGCGGGTCGTACATCCTCCCGTTGGCTCCGCCCAATTCACATCGCTCGGCAGTGCTCAAGCAAAGCTTGGCACTGCGCTCGCTTAAGGTGAATTTCATGTTGATGAGGCCGAAGGCGGTGAGGTGCTCGTGGCCCGTGAAGCCACGGTCGAACTTGGGCGTGCCCGTGAAACTCCCGCTCCAGATGTCGGGGTCGCGGAG
>JAEEGI010029421.1_pt1 | contig 10381 bp, 9 predicted proteins | sample 8958751 | NCBI WGS metagenome assembly JAEEGI01 (sample SAMN16246545, study PRJNA631951) | gut metagenome | biome: gut microbiome; feature: rumen; material: KS-attached | host: Bos | place: Iran: Karaj | collected 2018-10 | reverse complement strand
GGGCTTCGGTCTGGTCATTAGTTACATAGAGCATCGTCGCATTCAGGCGCCTGTGCAGCAGCAGTATCTCGCGGCGTGTGGCGCTTCTGAGCTTCGCGTCAAGGTTCGAGAGCGGCTCATCGAACAGGAAGACCTTCGGTGTGCGTACTATCGCGCGTCCCATGGCAACTCTCTGACGCTGACCGCCGGAAAGCTCCGAGGGCATGCGCTTTTCATAGCCGGGCAGCTGTACCAGGGCGAGAGCGTCGGCAACGGCCTTGCGGATGTCGGCGCGGGAGCGGCGGCGGATCTTCAGACCGTAGGCGATGTTGGCCTCCACGCTCATGTGCGGGAACAGGGCGTAGTTCTGAAAGACCATGTTGACGCCCCGCCGCTCGGGAGGCTCGTCGGTGACGTCCCTGCCCTCCAGCAGGACCCGGCCGCTGTCGCAGCTCTCCAGACCGGCCACGATGCGAAGAGTCGTGGTCTTCCCGCAGCCGGAGGAGCCCAGAAGCGTGATGAACTCACCCGGCTCCACGGACAGACTGATCCCGTTGAGCACAGGGCCCTCGCTGAAGGTTTTAATGATATTGCGGAGTTCCAGAATGGGTTCGCTCATGGACATAAGTCTCCTTGACGCGAAAGGATACACGATCCGGGGCTTGATGATCTGCCGAGAGGGGGCGCCCCGTCACGCTTTGTCCGGGAGTTTGACGTCGATGCCGAATTCCTCGCGGAGAGCGGCCTCGACCTCCTCTTTGGTCTTGAGATCGCGTTCGGTGACGTTTCCGCCGACGCGAATGGTCAGATGGTCGTTGGTCAGGGCCTTGCTGCCGTTGGGCAGGGTCAGGTTGACGGTGCGCCAGGCGCGGAAGCCGAAGCCCGCCTGACCGCCGATATAATAGTTGAGCGGAATGAAATCGCAGGGCTCGATGGGGTGCATCGGGAAGCGGAAGAGCACGGACCAGTCCTCTCCGTCCTTCTTCCGGATCTCGCAGTAATCCTCGGGGAAAGCGCAGCGGTAAAGCACGCCGTCTATGTCCCGCTCGTCGGCGCTCATCTCCACCACGCCCTTGGGGCCGGGACCGCCGAAGCCGACGTCGCAGTACCACAGCTTCCCCTCGGCTCGCACGACCACTCCCTTATGGGCGTAGGGGCGGGCGGGCCCGGGCCCCATGATGATGCGCACGACCACGGGGTAGGCGTCGAAGCCCATGGCCAGCAACAGAGAGTGCAGCGCGGTGTTGAGCTCGAAGCAGTAGCCGCCGCGGCGGTTTTCCACGATCTTTCGGAACAGGTCCTCCTCCTCCAGCGAGGGAGTGATCCCAAACTCGCAGGGGTCCAGGTTTTCAAAGGGAACGGTGCTGACGTGGGCGCGGATCAGAGCGTCCAGCGTCGCGCCGGTGAGCTCCCGGCTCCCCGTGTACCCTATACGGTCCAGATAGGCTTCCAGCTGCTGTTTGTTCATAAGACATCCCTCCGACTAGATATGGTCAGCTTTTGGCGGTACGAACATTCCGGATAAGCTCAGCGGTGCTTTCTCAATTCCCAGAAAGCCACCGCTCCGGCGGCGGCCACGTTCAGAGAATCGACTCCGTTCATCATCGGTATCTTTACGGTCAGATCGCAGTGGGTCAGCGTTTTTACCGACAGGCCGTCGCCCTCGGTCCCCAGCAGCACGGCCAGCTTCCGGGGAGCGCGCAGACGCCGGTCGTCCAGAGAAACGGCCTCGTCGGACAGCGCCAGCGCCGCCGTGACAAAACCCAGAGAACGCAGAAACTCCAGCGCGGGAACGGGCCAGCCCTTATCGGCGTCAAAGCGTGCCCACGGCACCTGAAACACGGTGCCCATGCTCACACGCAGGCATCGGCGCGAGAGAGGGTCGCAGCAGCCGGGGGAGAGGAGCACCGCGTCCGCGCCGAGAGCGGCGGCGCTGCGGAAGAGCGCGCCGAGATTGGCGGCGTCCGTCATGTTTTCCGCGACGGCAACGAGCTTTTCCCCCTCTCCGGAGCAGATATCCTCCACCGGGGGCGGGGCTTTCCGCCGCATGGCGCACAGCACGCCGCGGGTGAGCTCATAGCCCGTCAGAGAGGCAAGCACCTTCCGGTCGGCGGTATAAACGGGGATATCTCCGGCTGCCTCGATCACTCCGCGGGCCGTTCCCTCAATGTGCCGGCGTTCGCTCAGCACGGAGAGCGGGGTATAACCCGCGCGCATCGCGATGGCGATCACCTTCGGATTTTCCGCGATAAATATGCCGTTTTCCGTTTCCCATCCCGCGCGGTAGGGCGGATCCTTCAGCCTGGTATAGGCTGCCAGCTCCGGCAGCGAGAGATCTTTGATTTCGATGATCCGGGCCATGACGGCTCCTTCCGGGCACAAATTACCTATTGAATCAATATTTTATCAAACATCACAGTATAAATCAATCTTTCCGTGGATATCGGAGAATAAATATGGTACAATGACCGCATTACGAACAACGGAGGAACGGCTGTGAACGAAGAGATCACCCTGCGCTTCAAAAAACTTCGGCCCGGCGCCGTGATCCCCACCCGGGGCTCGGCGCTGTCCGCGGGTTACGACCTGTACGCCTGTCTGGAGGAGAGCGTGACCATCGCTCCGGGGGAGACAAAGGGCATCGGCACGGGCCTGTCCATGGCTCTGCCGGAGGGCTGGTTCGCGGGGATCTTTGCCCGCAGCGGACTGGCGGTTAAGCAGGGGCTCCGTCCGGCCAACTGCGTGGGCGTGTGCGACGCGGACTACCGGGGCGAATACATCGTGCCTCTGTTCAACGACAGCGCCGTTCCCCGCGTCATAGAGCCCGGAGAGCGCGTCGCCCAGCTCATACTGCTGCCCTGCCGGACCCTGCGCTTCGAGGAGGCAGGGGAGCTCTCCGAGACCGGGCGCGGCTCGGGCGGCTTCGGCAGCACGGGGGCATGACCCGGCGCGCTTTTTCAACAGAATCCTTTTCCGCACGGGCAGCGTGAGCCCTGACGGAACAACAGACACACCCGGGCTGTCGGCAAAACAGCCCGGGTGTGTCGTATGAACGGCGGGAGAGAGCCTTGGATCCGCCGCGTCCTTCCTTAGCCTCGGAGACTGTACTGGCCCGTTCTGATCGAGGCGATGACGCCGCCGTCGATAAGCAGATCCGTTCCCGTGATGAATCCGGCATGCTCTCCCAGGAGAAAGGCCGCCGCTTCCGCTATTTCGTCCGATGTTCCGGTACGTTCCGCGGCGGAGGCGTCGATCATCCTCTGATACCCGTCGCCCGAGGCGGAGAATTCGTCGTAAGCCAGCGGCGTCACGATCACGCCCGGACTGATCGTGTTGATGCGGGCTCTGCGCTCCTTCCAGGCCCCGGCGGCAGCCTTCTGCGCCTGGAGATGGTTGACCCGTTTGGCGACCATGTACGCGATGCCGGAGCGCTGCGAGGCGATCTCCCGGATAAAGGGATGATCCATGAGCTCGTCGGTCGGGGTGCGGAGGAGCTCCAGCTCGATATCGTTCGGGATCGGATACATGTATCCGGTCTGGCTGGAGATCACGAGACCCGCTCCTCCGGCGGCCATGACCCTTCCGAACGCGTCCAGAGCGTAACCGGTACCCACCATGTCCAGCTGCAGAATATGCTCCGGCGAAGCCTGACTGGGGGAGGCGCCGGCGGTATCGATAAAGTATCTGACAGCTCCGAGAGACGCCGCTTTTTCCGCAAACGCTTCCACGGAAGCTTTATCCGTCGCGTTGACGATCATCGTTTCCGCGTCGTATCCGCTGTAGAGAAAATCGTGACACGCCTTTTCCAGGCTGTTCTCGCTTATGTCTCCCAGGAGGATCTTTCGCCCCGCCGCGATCCGCCTGACGATCGCGGTCCCCATGCTGCCCGCTCCCAGCAGAGCGATAACTTCCTTGCTTCCGTTTCTGTCAAAAATCATTTTCTGTTCCTCCGGATCCTTTTTTGTGGGCTGTGCCGTCCCTTTTACGGTTTCATTATAACGGAGGACTCTTGCAAAGTAAAATCGAAACATGTTATAATCAATTTAAATATTAAATAACAGGAGCGGCTTATGACCACCAAACAGATCGATTACTGCATTGAGCTTTCCCGGACGCTGAACTTCAGCCGGGCAGCGGACAACCTGTTCGTCAGCCAGCCCACCTTTTCCTATCAGATAAGGCTTCTGGAGGAGGAGATAGGCTTCGCCGTTTTTGAGCGAAGCGGGAAGGGGGCCGCGCTCACACCTGCCGGAGCGCAGTTCGTCTCCTTCCTTGCCGGGATGCGGGAGGATCTCAAGCGCGCTGTGGAGCAGGGCCAGAACTTCAGCGCGAGATACCGCGACAGCATTTCCGTCTGCATGTCGGTACGACAGTCGCTCTTCTTCCTTCCGGAGGCCATGCGCCTGTGCGCGGAAACAATGCCCGATGTCCAGATCGTTCCCGTCTTCCGGTACGGAAGCAGTATGGAAGCTTTCCTGAAGAATGAGGCGGATGTGGTTTTCGCCCTGCGGGAACAGACCAGGCAGGTCGCGGGCATCCGCGTCCATGACCTGTTTGAAAGCCGGATCTATCTGATCGCGGGCAGGGACGACCCGCTGGCGGAAAAGGATCTGATCCGCGAAGAGGATCTTTACGGGCGCACGCTCATGGTGGGCGGAGGCTCTCCGCAGGCCCTGCAGACAGTCCAGCACCGCCTGATCGGCACGGGGAAGATCCGCTATTTCAACAGCGCGGATCACGACACGACGCTGACCAATGTGGCGGCCGGACGCGGCGTCTGCCTGGCTCCCGGATTCCTGAACGATCACAGCGGGCAGTTCGCCTGGATCCCGTTCGACTGCGCAGAGAGCTTTTCCTGCGTGCTGTGCACGCATAAAGAAGACCGCAGAAGCGCTCTGCGGTCCTTCCTTCAGATCATCCGGAGGCTTTATTCGGAGGCGGTGGCCTTTCCCCTGTAAGCGCCGCGCCGTTACTCTTCCACCCGGACGGTCAATGTGCCGATCTCGTCGACATGCACCGTGAGCTCGTCGCCCGCTTTGAGCCAGTCCTGCTCACCCTCGGGGCGGCCGAAAATGACTCCGGCCGGCGTGCCGGTGAGGATCACGTCGCCGGGCTCCAAAGTGCAGCAGCGGGACAGAAAGCTTACGATATACGGGATGGAGTAGATCATATCGCCCGAGCGCCCGGTCTGGCGAAGCTCGCCGTTTTTATAACCGGTCAGAAGCAGCCGGTCGTACGCGATCTCCTCCGCGGTGACAAGACACGGCCCCAGCGGACAGAACGTGTCGCAGCTTTTTCCGGGAGTCCACTGGCTGGCGGCCTTCTGAAGGTCGCGGGCGGAGATATCGTTGGCGAGAGTATAGCCGAAGACGTACCCGAGCGCCTCGCCGGCGCTCACGTTCGACGCCCGCCGCCCGATCACCACGGCGATCTCGGCTTCATAATCGTGCTTTTTTGAGTTCGGATTCAGCCGCACCGTTCCGCCGTGCCCGACAAGCGTGTTGCGGAATTTGGCGAAGATATCCGGAGCGGTGCGTTCATAATCGAACAGCTCAGGCACCTCGGCGGCGTGGGCCGCGTAGTTTTTTCCCACGCAGAGGATCTTCTCGGGATCGTCCACGACCGGGGCGTATTCGATCTCCTCCGCGCCGAGGAACCGGACGGCCCGGCCGGCCGCCGCCGACAGCGCGCGGACCGACTCCTCCCGGCCCATCGCGAGAGCCTCCCGCACGGTCGCCGGCGCGTTGGCGCCGGAGATCTCCGATACGTCCGCCACACCCCGGTCCGTCAGGATCCCGAGGGTGTTTTTTCCGTTTTTGACAAAGTTTACGAGTTTCATGCCGTCTCCTCTCACATCAGCGGAGCTATGAATTTGGCAAGTCCGCCCACTGCCCGGTAATATATGCTCTCGTTGGCGATGGTTTCGGGAGTTACGGGGCGGCACTGCAGCAGCGTGTTCTGGAAATCCGCCTCGATGTTGGCGATGCAGTCGGTATGGTACAGGAAGGCCGCGCATTCAAAATGATGGTACAGGCTGCGGTAATCGAAGTTGATCGTGCCCACCACCGCTTTTTCGCTGTCACTGACGCATACCTTCGCGTGGATGAAGCCCGGGGTGTATTCATAGATCTTCACTCCGGAGGAGATGAGCGATTTGTAATGGCTCTTGGCCAGCGCGTAGGCGACCTTTTTGTCCGGGATGCCGGGCAGGATCAGCGCCACGTCCACGCCCCGCTCTGCCGCGTACTGCAGCGCTATGCGCAGCTCGCTGTCCAGGATCAGATAAGGCGTCATGATGTGCACATAGTCCGTGGCGCGATAGAGGATGTCCATATATACGGTCTCGCCGACGCGGTCTCCGTCCAGGGGGCAGTCCCCAAAGGGCATCACGTAGCCGGAAGAGTTTTCGGCGGCCGGCGCCTGGCGCAGAAAACGTTCCGAAAAATCGGGCTCCTCCTCGTCGATGTTCCACATCTGCAGGAACAGAAGGGTGAAATTGCGGACCGCCCTGCCGCGAAGCCGGAGCGCGGTGTCCTTCCAGTGCCCGAACAGGGTGACGCGGTTTATATATTCGTCCGCCAGATTGACTCCGCCGGTAAAGGCGGTCTTTCCGTCGATCACCAGGATCTTGCGGTGGTCGCGGTAATTATAATGGGAGGAAACCACCGGACGGATCGGGGCGAAGGTTTTGGCGCGGATGCCGTGCTCGGCAAGGAGGTTCGTATAGCCGAAGGGGAGCTTGTTGAGCTCGCACATGCCGTCGTACATCACGCGGACATCCACGCCCTCTCCGGCCTTGCGGATCAGCGTCTGCAGGATCTTTCCCCACATATAGCCCTCTTCGATGATGAAGAATTCAAGGAAGATGAACTCCTTCGCCTGCTCCAGCTCCTCGAGTATGGCCTCAAAGGCATCCTCCCCGGAGGGGTAATAGGTCGCCTCGGTGCCGTCGCTGATCGGAAAGCATCCGCTGCGGTTCAGGTAACGGGTCAGGTCGTCGGTGCCTTCGCTGTCGCCGCGCAGAGTGTCCAGCACGGCGCTGTCCTGGGTGAGGGTGTTTTTTGTCTGATCCACGAGCAGCTCCACCCGGCGCTGAATGGCCCGGTGACCGACGTTGGTCTGTACGAAAAGCAGCATGGCGGCGCCCGCCAGAGGAAGCACGGAAATGATGAGCATCCAGGTCAGCTTTGCCGAGGTGCTCATGGAGCAGTTGAAAAGATATACGACCATGCCCAGCACAAAAAGCGTCTGGAGCGCGCTGAGAGAGGGGACATACGGTTTCAGCCAGCGGGGTATGACAATGATGATCGCGACCTGCAGCACGAACAGCAGGGCTATGAGCAGGAACCGGCTGAACACCAGGCGCAGAATGCCCTTTTTTACCGGCTTTGCCAGGCGGAAAACAGGTTCGTCTTTTGTATGTTCCATGGCGTCCTCCGAATGATGTGTCGGGTTCAGATGAAGGGGTTGTAAAAACGGCTTCCGTTTTTCCAGTTGAGCCAGAAGGAAAGCGCCACCAGCAGCGCGCAGCAGACCATGGAGAGAATATCCGCCGCCCGGAACGGCCGGCCCATATACCAGGTACGCTTTTTGTACTTTCCGAAGCAGCGCAGCTCCATGGCGTTGGACACCACCTCGATCTTCTCCATGCTCGAAAGGATCAGGGGGATCAGGATGGAGGAGGCGGAACGAAGCCTTTGGATCACGGAGGCCTTTTTGCTCATTTCGATGCCGCGGGCCTGCTGAGCCTGGGAGATCTCCCGGTATTCCTGCCGGATATCCGGGATATAGCGCAGAGCCAGAGCCACCGAATAGGCCACCGAGTACTTCACGCCCAGAGCGTTGAGCGACGCGGCGAATTCGCTGGGATTGGTGGTGCACACGAAAAGGAGCACGATGGGGATCGTGGCAAGGTATTTGAGAAAATAATTGAGATGATAAAACAGCTGTTCCTGCGTCAGGGCATACCTTCCCGACCCGAGAACAACGTGGACCGTACCGTAGATCGAGGTGCCGTGCTGCGGGGAGAACAGATACACCAGCACGTTGTTGATCACCATGAACACGGCGGTGAAGCCCAGCATGAATTTAACGTCGCGCAGCCCTATGCGGGAGATCCGGAAAAGCACAAAGCTTGCCAGAGCCAGCGCCGCCAGCAGCCGCGTGTCGTAGGTCGCCATGGCGGCAAAGCTCCACAGCAGGAGGCATACCAGCTTGGTCGCGCCGGTCAGATCGTGGATCGGGGAGGGGCGGTCGATGTAATTGAACAGATTCGTCACGGGCGGATCACCTCCCGTTCGTAATCGATGAAGCGCTGGACGAAATCCCGCGGACTGCCGATACCGCACATCAGCGCCAGAGAATACAGCGATGTCTCCTTCAGGCTGGCGCGATCCACGATCTCCGGGCTGCTGAGGATGTTGGCGCCGGTATCGTCGGCGATGATCCTCCCGCCCGTGAACACGATGGCTCTCCGGGCGTATTCCAGCATCAGGTGCATATCGTGGGTCACGATGCATACGGTGGTCCCGCGCCGGTTGAGCTCGGTGAGGAACTCCATGATGTCGGTGTAGTGACGGTAATCCTGGCCGGCGGTCGGTTCGTCGAGAATGATGATCTCCGGCTCCAGCACCAGGATCGAGGCGATCGTCACGCGTTTTTTCTGCCCGTAGCTCAGCGCGGAGATCGGCCAGGAACGGAATTCCCACAGTCCGCAGACCCGGAGAGCGTCCTCCACCCGGGGAAGGATCTCCTCCTCGGGTACGCCCCGGGTGCGCAGCCCCAGAGCCACCTCGTCGACGATCTGCACCTTTGAGATCATCTGATTGGGATTCTGCATCACATAGCCGATGTGATCCGCCCGCTCCTTTATGGACAGGGCGTTCATGTCCCGGCCGGACAGGGTGATGCGTCCCTTCTGCTGGATCTCAAATCCGCAGATCACCTTGGCGAAGGTGGATTTTCCCGCGCCGTTGGTGCCCACAATGGCGGTGAGCTCGCCGCGGCGTACGGAAACGCTGATGTCGGTGAGAGCCTGAAAGCCGTTGGGGTAGGCAAAGGTCAGGTCCCGCACCTCAAGAAGATCCGCGCCCGGGTCCCCGGCAGGAGCGGGGGATACGGCACAAAACCAGTCGCGTACCTTCTTCTTCGCGTTCTCGCCGAGAGTCAGAGAGCGTATGCTGTGTGGCAGCATGTCCGCGGATATGGGCACGCCGGCGTATTTGAGAGCGGTGATATACAGCGGCTCGCGGATCCCGTTTTCGGCCAGCAGCGGTCCGGACAGAAGCTCATCCGGGGGGCAGTCGGCGATGATGCGGCCTTCGTGCATCAGAACGATGCGGTCCACATCCCTGTGCAGTACGTCTTCAAGCCGGTGCTCTATAATGATTACGGCCGCTCCGGTCTTTTGCTGCATTTCGTCTATGAGCTCCATGGCCTGCTTGCCCGTCGCGGGGTCGAGATTGGCCAGAGGCTCGTCAAAAAGAAGGATGTCCACGTCGTCCACCAGCACGCCCGCCAGAGATACGCGCTGCTTCTGGCCTCCGGAAAGCTCTCCGGGAGCGTGGCGGAGATGATCGAACACATCCACCGTTTTGGCCACGGCATTCACGCGCTCATGCAGTTCGGGGTCGGGGACACAGTCGTTTTCCAGGGCGAAAGCGATATCCTCCGCCACGGTCAGGCCTACGAACTGCCCGTCGGAGTCCTGCAGCACGGTGCCCACGGTCTTTGAGATCTCGAATATGCTCATATCCTTCGTCTCACGTCCGTTGAGCGTCAGGCTGCCGGACATGGTCCCGCGATAAGAGAAGGGGATGAGCCCGTTGATGCAGTGCGCCATGGTGGACTTGCCGCAGCCGGAGGGCCCTGCGATGAGGACCTTCTCACCTCTGTGCAGCGCAAAATCGATATGAAAGAGCGTGGGTTCCGCCTGTGAATTGTATTGAAATGAAAAGTCCTTGAAACGCAGTATGGGTTCCAATGTCCGTTCCTTTCAAAAGCAAGATACGGCGGGGAGATCCCCGCCGTATGAGGGTTTTCGGTTTATTTCTCTTTTTTCAGGCTGCCCTTCTTGGGCTTGGCGGCGGCATACGCGAACAGAAGCAGCGTGCCCACGATACCGGTGGCGATGATGTTGATCGCCGAGCTCATCAAACCCTGTACGAATACCTTATTTGCGGGTTCCTTGTACATTACGATGTCCAGCGCGGGGGCTACGACGACCCATGCGAGAAGATGGGTGACCAGCTGGCCGACATTGAAGCCGATGGCGTCGCGCTTGGAGAACTCGCCGTCCTCAAGCGTATACTTGCGGGTCAGGAAGCCTGTGACGCAGCCGAAGAAGGCGGAAGCGATGACCCAGCTCCACCACACGCCCCAGCCCCAGCTGAAGTCGATGAGG
>JAEEGI010029413.1_pt1 | contig 10382 bp, 4 predicted proteins | sample 8958751 | NCBI WGS metagenome assembly JAEEGI01 (sample SAMN16246545, study PRJNA631951) | gut metagenome | biome: gut microbiome; feature: rumen; material: KS-attached | host: Bos | place: Iran: Karaj | collected 2018-10 | reverse complement strand
CTCGGCCCACGGGAACGGGAAAATCCAACGACTGAGGCGTAGAGCTGTTAAGGGTCAGCATGCTGATTTCATTTCCCGTCACGCTATACATGACGACGCCTCCCCCTCTCCAGCCTTGGAACGAGTTGGACTGCATAATGATCTTCCAATCGCAGGTGGGACCCACATACACCTTGTCGGCCTTGATGGAGGCTCCACGACGGCCATTATTGACGGCATAAACCGCATAAGCAAAGGCATCGAAATAAGGTACCGACTCGTCCACGATGCTCATCTCAGCACCAGGCGTCACATTATCTTCGGAATAAACCACCTGTCCGTTGCGTTCCACTACGATTTGGTCGATAGTTGCAAGCGTTTCCCCAGTCAAGGTGACGGTGGGGTTTTTCCATGTGAGGGCAGCCGTCAACGAATTGTCGTTGGAAGGCACCACGTTGATGTCGGTGGGAGCTGCAGGTGTAGCAGCATATACTTCAGCGGGCACGTAGTTGTAGATCACGCTCTCGCCATCGGTGTAGCCATGGTCATCAACATTGAACCAGCCATCGCTGCTGCCACTCCAGCCCCAGTTGAAGTGAACCATGTCTTCGTCGTTGTAACCGTCCAAAACGTAGGCGTGACCACCACCGCGGTGCACCATAGGCCAATTCATATCAATGGCATTGATGATCAGCTCCATATACTCTTCATGAGTGTAATCCTCACGATACAGGTTGGCCATGTGGTTGGTATAGAAGAAATAGGCGGGCATCGTCTCACAGAGCCTACCTGTAACGGCGCCACTGCTCGTAGGACGGTAGTTCATATCCACGCTGACACCGGCATGATAGATCAGCTGCGCCACGGCTTCAATCTCCTGCTGTGGCGAGTTCTGGTTGATTGACACGGGCATGTGTTCCCAATCATAAGTGGCCTCGCCAAAGTTAACGGTCAGGGGGCCATATTCCGGATGGTCTTCAGGATAATAGGTATGACTGCCTTGGCCTTGCAGGGGATGGTTCCAATAACGCATTTGTTGGGCGGCAGCCGTAGCCACACAACCGGCATAGCAGTGGCCACCAGGACCACCGGCGCCTTCAGGGCAAAAATAGTTGTAAGGATAGTTTTGGTTCCATTTGGTCTCAACGAGGTATTCGTCTTCGCGGCCTCCGTGGCGCGACACCATGCGGCCCGTCTTCTCCAACATAGCCCAGTCGGCAGTCACCGAAGGCTCGACAGGGGCTTGAGCGGCCACCATCACGCCGTGGCGAACGCTTTCAAGATAATCGGCCAAAGCGGGAGCCATATCGTTGACGTCAAAATTGCCCTCATCGGAATAACCGATGATAGGACGATAGTGGTCGTCACCAGCCATGATGACAAAACCCGTATTTCCCACATTGAAGATGTAATAGCAGGCTTCTCCCCTTTCGGAGAACTCAGTTTTCACAAGATGCAAATCGGCTTTCTGCTCGAATTTGGACGCCACAAACGATTGTCCCAAGCGTCTGGCTGTCTCTTGGTCGACCGGACCAGCATACACAGCGAGACTTGTCAAGGCTAACGCCAATAGTGTAATGAGATAGTTTTTCATATTCAATGGTGTTTGCTGTTAAACTAAGCCGCAAAGATATAAAAAAAAGGGAACACGGCCGTGTTCCCTTTTCATTTTCAATTGTTTTTGGCATCAATGGATAACGGAGAAGCGTTTCGTCATGGTGCCCTGTGAGGTCTTCACACTGATGGTATAGATGCCAGAGGCCAGGTCAGCAGTATTGACGACCACGCCATCTTCGGTGCAACGTTGGGTTTTCACCACCTGACCCATCACATTGCAGATGGTCACTTGTTGCAAACCTTCGGCCTCAACGCTCATCAAAGCGTTAGCGGGGTTGGGATACACACTGAGGCTGGCATCCCCGTTCTCGCTGACCGAGGTCACCTCCACGTGGATGTAGTCCGTCTCGTCGTCAACCCAAGCAGGTGTGGATTCACAATAGCTGCGGAAGGCCGTCACTTGGTAGTAATAGTCGCCGGCATCCACCAAATCGAGGTATTCGCGCAAGCTCTTGTCGACCGTGGCAACTACTTCATAATTGATACCGTCCTCGCTACGGTAAACCTTGAACGACTGCGGCTCGCCATCGTAATTCCACTCGAGCTGTGTACCAAAGCCCTCGGAAGTCCATCTGTATTCGCCAGTGAGTCCAGTCGGAGGTTGGCAGCCTGCGCAGTCGTTGTTGCCCGTATAGAGCGTGGCAGGGATTTGGTTGGAGTTGCCCGAGTAGGAATACACAGAGCTATTAGATGAATCCTTGATATTGATGGTCACGCTAGTGACAGGCGAACTAGGAGCCACCCAACTGAAAGTGACATCGCCCTCAGGCATGGCAATCTGCTGGCTGAGAGGCGTCGAACTGGTTAGAGTGACTTCTTGCAGGATCGTTCCAAAACTGTTCTTCACTTGGATCTTGCCACCGTTCCAGCCTTGGAAGTTGGTAGTTTGACCAACGACCTTCCAGGTGCAAGTGGGTCCATACTGATACCTGAAGTCGGCGAGACGGCCCTTTGCTCCATTGGACATAAAGTAAAGCGTATAGGTATAGCAATCGTAGTTCGGCACATTGTCCTCAAACGACATGGCCTCACCAGGCGTCACGTTGGCCTGACTGAAGATCTGTTGGTCGTTGCGCATCAAGACCACGTGATCGATGGTCTCCAAGGTCGTTCCGTCAAGAGTAGCCGTAGGATTGGTCCACGTGACAATACCTTTCTTCGAGTGTGCATTATCGGAGGTCACATTAAGGTCGGAGGCAGCAGGAATCAAGGCATTGTAGACATAGTCGGGAATCATGTCGAAGATGGCACCCTGGTTCAGGTTGAAGTTGCCAGAATAGGTATTCAAGGCATCGATGGCGAAGTAGTTGTTGTTGAATCCGCTCCAGCCCCAGTTGAAGTAGAACTTGCGGTCGCTCTCACGGTATCCACAGCAAACGAAGGCATGACCGCCGTCAGTGTCGGCACCCGAATAATACAGCGGGAAACCTTCCCTCAAGTTGGCGATAAGCATCTCTTCCCATTCGAGTTTGGTGTAAAGCTCGCGTTCCAAACGATAGACGTGGTCAGTGTAACGGAAGTAATTGACAAGGGCATCGGGAACGTCAACCGAATAGGCACCCGAACCGCCAGGACCATATTGCATATCAACAGCCACACCACAGTGGTACATCAAAAGGGCAACAGCCTGATAGTTGCTGTTGTTGACGTTGTTAGGCATATTGCTCCACTCATAATAGGTATTCTCAAAATCGGCCGACTGCATGGGATAACCCGAAGGTGTATAGCTGTGCGAGCCTTGGCCGTGGTCGGGCCAGTCCCATTTCTTCATCACCATCGACATGGCGGTGGCAACGCAACCAGCGTAGGCACGACCACCAGGGCCGCCTTGACCCGTAGGACAATAGTAGTTAAAGGGATTGTCCTGATTCCAGTTGGTGGCAATCAAAGGAGCCACGTCGCCATAGGTGGCACGTTCGCCTTTGATGGCACCAGAACGGCTGAGCTGTTCCCATTGCTCGGCAACGTCGGGAGCAGCAGTCATGTGGTTATCAACGGCATACTCGATCTGGCGAGCGTAGAAACGGAGATAATAGGCCAGACCATCAGCGATGTTGTCGGCATCGAAGTTGCCTTCCTCGCCATAGGCAAGGATGGGTTGGGCCACGTCGTCGGCAGCCACGATGATGTAGCCGCCATCGAAGTTGAAGACATAGAGAGCGTTGGCGCCACGCTCTGTCGTTTGGGTATAGGCCAAGTTAAGCTCAGCCACTTGCTTGGTGGCATTGCCTTGCACATACTTCAAACCCAGCTGACGGGCAGTGTTCACGTCGACGGGCGAAGCGATGAGTTGACCCACAAACAAGGCCAACATCAGCATGATAGATAATGATTTTCTCATCGTAGTTATTATTAATTTATTGATTTTAAATTATTTACATTTTAACAACACGCTGTACTGCAGCACCCTGGGCGGCTTTCACCTTGACAAAGTAGACGCCATTGGGCAACTGACTCATGTCAAGGGAAGCACGACCGTCGTTGGCATTCATTTGCATCACGCATTGGCCCACAAGGTCATAAACGCTAACCATAGTCATTCCTTCCGCCTCAACGCTCAGCAGTCCCGAAGTGGGATTGGGATAGAGTTTCACATCGGAAAGCGGATTCTCATCAACCGACACATTGGTGATACGGATGGCATCCTCACCATTGGCAGCCAAGGCAAATTCGGATTCACATTCGGGATAAATGGCTTTAACCTTGTATGATTTATCCATTACATCAGTGACAAGGACTTGTTCAAAGAAGAGATCGGTTATACCAGAAACCTCTGTTGTGTCATTTAACAAGTGATCGATGACGACAACGGTATAACTATCCGGAGTACGCTCCTCAGGGGCATCCCATGCAATATGAGCCACAGTCATAGGATCCTCTCTCCTGAGATTCGTCGGTGCCGAGCAAGGCAAGACAGGAGGTACTGGGGGCTCGGGCATGGTGACACAAGCCTCGTTGGAATTGGTATCAAACCCATCGCCATGGGCAATGACTTGATAGCAATAGGTCTCACCTAATTCAACAGCAGCATCTTCGAATGTCATACCTGTGGCTTCTCCGATTTTCTCTCCGTTGCGCATGATGTCGTATGAAGCGGCTTGGTAAGCGGGTTTCCAGCGCAGGTTCACCAAAGAATCCTCTTCATTATACCATACTTGCAAATCCTTAGGTGTGTTTGACCAGTCCACGTTGACAAAGAATTTTTCCGTATCGAAGAGGTCGTTGGCATAGGCCGAGGTGCAACCTATGGCTTGGTAACGGGCCTCCACAACATATTGGTATTCCGTACCAGGCTCGGCGGTCAAATCCTTGAAAGTCGTCGTGTTGGCCGAAGTCATCTTGACACGTTTATACGGCTCATCCCCGGTTTTGCGATAGGCAATATAACCCGAAACGGACGAATTGCCAGTAGAGGACCAATTCAACTGCAGTTTATCACCGCTATAGCTGAAGTAAAAATCCCTAGGCGGTTCGCAGTCGGACCCAGAAGTGACGCAATATTCATTGGAACATTCGGTCTCGCCACCATTGCACAAAGCCGTGATATAATAGCGATGGCCACCAATGTCGGTGTTTTCGTCAACATAGGTCAATTCGTGCGACATATTGAACAGCAGGCCGTCGCGATAGATACAGTAGCCAAACTCAGGCGTGTGGTCTGATTCCCAGGTAAGGATGATGGTCTGATCGTTCGCTGAATCAACCGTTGCCCTAAGGTTATACGGAGGCTCGCAAGTGTTTTCGTTGCCGCACGAATTATTCAAGGTACGTAACAGTCCGGCATCCAATCCCGATGAGGGACCGCTGTATTCATAAACGACCTGATTCTGCGAGTCTTTCACTTTAAAGGAAAGGTTAGTGATGGCCGTGCTAGGCTCAGTCCAATAAAGGTTATTGTTACCCAAGGCCATAGGGAATTTCTGCAGCGTAGCAGCCGAACTATTCGTCGTCAAGAAGTCGATGTAGGAACCCGCTGCGTTTTGCACGGTGATGCCACCTCCATTCCAGCCATGGAAATCGGAAGAGGTCATGATGACCGTCCATTCGCAATAGGGACCGAAGACAGCTTTGGTATGTGTGGTGCGGCCTTTCGACCCGCCATTCACAGCCATGACGGCATAGTCGTATTGGTCGAAGAAAGGTACATCGTCGTCGCAAGTCATGGCCTGTCCTGGTTGGACGCCCTCAATCTCCTGGACGATGAAACCATTACGCAAAACAATCACCTTGTCGAGGCTGGTCAAAGGCTCACCCGTCTCAGTGTGGGTGGGATTGGTCCACGACAAATGACCAGTAAGAGAGACGTCATTATCAATGCTCACCTCAAGATTATCGGGTGCTTGAGGCATGGCATCGAAGACGTAATTGGGAACAAAATCTGCAACGACGGCTTGGCTACCCGAATACTCGAAGTTTTCTCCATCGATCAGGAGGAAGTTGTTGGATGCACCGCCCCAACCAAAATTGAAATGGAACAAGCCATCGGCATCATAGCCGTCGCAAATGAAGGCATGGCCGCCGCCAGCACTTTGTCCTGAATAATACACGGGGAGACGTTGGTCGAGGTTGGATTTAAGCAGGGCAATCCACTCGTCGTAGTTGCCGCCTTTCATGATGTGCGTAGCATGATCCGAATAGGAGAAATAAGTGCTGATGGCCTCCGGAACATCTGCAGAATAGGCACCACTTCCATCATGCTCATAGGTCATGTTGACCGACACGCCGCAATGGTACATCAGCGTGGCGACAGCCTCCCTTTCCACTTGCGAGGCGCCGTTGCCGTAAAAGTCGATCATATTGGCCCAATCGTAGGTGGTCTCGCCGAAGTTGGCGCATTGCTGCCCATAGTACGGTGCATTATAACAATGCTCACCCGTTCCTTGGATGGGCCATTCCCAGTATTTCATGATTTGGGCCATTGCCGTAGCCACACAACCCGTAGGGCAGCCATCGGGGGCATACATATTGAATGGCGACATCTGGTCCCAACGTTGCTGAATCAAGGGGCCAACGACAGCAATACCCTTGTTGTCTTGCAAAATGCCATAGGATTCAAGGTTTTCCCAGCGTGAAACGATGTCGTTCGAGACGGGACGACCTTGTTCCACCACCGTGGCGATGCCTCTCGAAATCTCATCCAGCATGAAACGCAGTCCGTCTGGAGCGCTTGCATAGTCAAATTGACCTTGGTCCGAATAGCCAAGGATGGGAGACGAACTGTCATCGGCCGACACGATGACGTAGCCGCCGTTGAAGTTGAAGACATACATGGTCGCCATGCCATTGTCGGTGTGGTGGATGTAAGCCAATTGCAAGTCTTGCACTGCTTTCTTGGCAAACATATCCTTATGTTGGATGAAGTTCAGTCCCAGCCGTTGGGCTTTGGCCACGTCGACGGGCTTGGCTTGAAGTGTGGTGAAGCCCAGTAACAAGGCAAGGATGACAAGTAGATTTCTTCTCATAGTCTATGATTTTAGCGTTTTACTTTTCTGTTTTTAAAGCCGCAAATATAAACATTTTCAGGTTTTCTGTTCTTTTTTCTTTGCTGCGGGGAACAAAATATTGTTCAAAATGAGGCGATAACCCGGTGAATTGGGGTGCATGTCGAGTTCGGTGGGCGGGTCGCCGACGATGTGCTGGTAGTCCTCGGGGTCGTGGCCGCCGAGGAAGGTCCAGAAGCCGTTGCCGAAGTTGCCGTGGATGTAGCGGTCCTCGTTCAAGGCGCCGTTGTCGCCCAAGACCACCACCGACGGCTTGACCGTCGCCTTGTTGAAGGCCGTGGTCTGCCCCATGAAGCCTTTCACCAGGCGTTCGTGGCATTGGGTGAGCATGGTCGGCACGGGGTCCCACTTGGCCGAGAAGTCGAAGAGCAGGAAATAGTCGTTCTGCTCATTCACCAGCCGCGAGCGGCCTTGGGTGACGTCGATGTTGGAGACTTCATATTCCTGCGGGTTGGTCGACACCTTGAAGTCGGTGAAGGCAAAGCAGTTGTCGTAGTTGAGGCGTTGTGGGTCGCCGCTGCGGATGGGGTCGCCGTCGAACATGTAGTCGCAGATGTCGAGGCCGTCGGCGGCGAGAGCGATGTCGAAGCTGTCGGGCGCGGAGCACATGGAGAACATATAGCCGCCGCCTGCCACAAACTCACGGATCTTCTTCACCACGGCGAGTTTCAGTTGCGACACCTTGCTGAAGCCCCAGCGTTGCGCCGTGGCTTCCTGCATACGCACATCCTCCTGATACCAAGGGTAGTTGCGGTAGCGTGCCCAGAACTTGCCATATTGTCCCGTGAAGTCCTCGTGGTGCAGGTGGAGCCAGTCGTAAGTGGGCAGCACGCCCTGCAGCACTTCATCGTCATAGATGACATCATAGGGAATCTCTGCGTAGGTCAACACGAGGGTGACGGCATCGTCCCAAGGCAGGTTGTTCTTGGGCGCATAGACCGCGATGCGTGGCACCTTTTGCAGTTTCATCTCGTCCATGTTGACGCCCGGATCGGCGATTTCGGCGAGGATGGCATCGGCTTGGGCATCGGCGATGACATTATACGACACATTGCGCATCTTGCACTCGCGTTCAAACATCTCGTGGTAAGGAATGAGATAGCTCCCTCCCCTATAGTTGAGCAGCCAGCTGATCTCCACTTCGCGTTGCAGCACCCAATAGGCCACGCCGTAGGCTTTCAAGTGGTTGGTCTGCGTGTTGTCCATGGGGATAAGCAGGTAGGCCGCCCGAGAAGGCAGGGCCAAAACCAAAAGGAGAAGAATGAGATATAGTTTGCGCATGGCGGGATAATCCTAGATTAATAGGGCGCAAAAATAACAAAAAACAAAAAAAACAGCGCGAAAAAGCCATACTTTTCAGATAATGTTGTCTAATTTGCGCAAAAGCAAAGGTTTTTGCGCAAGATCCTGAACATTATGAAACGTTACACAGCTGGGGAATCACTATTCCTTCACCCATTTCCCTGTTTCCGCGAGGGTCGTTGAGCCTGAGGTCGCTGAGCCTTGTCGAAGCGTCGAAACGCCCGCATACACCTTCCAAACATAAGTCCCATTACTCCAATCCGTCGTATTGATGGCGGTGACATTCTCCGTAATCTCTTGCCTATAAACCATCCTCCCACTCATATCATACACCTCCACCCAAGCATCCTTCAATCCCGTCCTGATATTCAGCACATCCTTCCCCGGATTGGGATAAGCCATCGCCACAGCGAAACCTGCTTTATGTGCTTCTTCAATACCAACAAATACCTCATCCTTGATGCGATAAATACAATTTTCCCTTTCTTGTGTCCTCCTGTTCATTCCTGCGCAACACACCAAACAACCTTCGGGATAGGCGCACAAACTGTATGGAGTAAGTGCCCTTTGCTCATCGTGGTAATAGATTTCGCCAAATTGGTTCAAATTCTCGTCAAAATGCGTGATGTATATATTGTTGATGCTGCCATAATCCATATATCCACACATATAGACGCTGCCATCACTGCCGTAGTCAATTGCCTTGCGTAAGGCGCGTTCATCATTGAGGTCGGTGGCAGGCCCAAGACAATATGCCAGTTGATTGAACTTGTCATCAAACGCGGTCATAAAGATGTCCTGCTTGATGGCGGGATTCCCACCAAAAGCAGGCATATTGAACGAACCAATTCCGTATGACCTGTTGTTATGAGGATTAAGCGAAACATACATATAACCCATAAGCATCTTCGGGTATGAAAGTGAGTTGATATGTTCTTTGACAAAAGCAATGTTGAGATCTTCATCAAGGACATGGCAATCCTCTTCAAGCGGTGGGTTAGGATTGGGCATGATGATGCAGCATCCCAATGAGTCGGGCGAAGAAAACACGGGATAGGCATCCTGCATGGGAGCGGCATCAAAAAGCCTTTCTGCAACCATATTGCCCTCTGTGTCAAATTTCAAGATACGGATGCCCTGGGTCAATGCCGAAAACAAGGTGTCCACCGAATATGAGAAGATGACGCTCCCGTCCTTACAGCAGACGGCCATCGGCTCAAACAGGGCATCATACCTGCGCACATCAAGTCCCGTCCAGTTGAATTGGCTTATGGTCATCTCCAACTCATCCGTAACGGAAACGGAGTAAAGCAAAGCCGCGTCATTTTCCCTCATCATATAGATGAAACCCGTGTTACCATCAGGACGAGTGAAAAACTCACTTTGCCAATCGTACTCCATAGTGGGATTGTCCAGAGGAAGCCAACACACCGAGCCAAGCGCCTCTCCTTCGTCATCGAATTTCACCATATACTGTCTATAAGGTTCCAGGCCATAGCCTTTGGCAAGGAACCCGCCGTCAATACGATGAAGGTATTGGATGTTCAGAGTGTCACTGACAAAGATTTCATTCATTTCTTGCGCCTGCATCGTCACCCCTCCCGCCATCATCAGGAGCGCAAGCAGGGCGTATAGTCTAATATTTCTCATCGTTTCGTGATTTTGTTAGTGTAAACTTTTCCTTCAGCATCCATAATGCGCAGCATAAAAACCCCTTCCGGCAAGTCTGCAACGGGGATTTCATTCGTCCCCCGCACGGTCTTCACCACCCGCCCAAGGGTGTTGTAAACTTGTATCTCAACAGCTTCAATGCCTTCAATTACAACTCTATCCCTTGCTGGATTGGGATAAACTGCGACCACCTGCGAAACGTTTTCTCCTGTGCCCATAAGCGTGAATTGGCGGCTTTTAAGGACATTTCCTCCGGCACACGAAATGTAGAAAGTGGTGTCGGTTCCGTCAATGTCATAAAGCCTGTATGTG
>JAEEGI010029412.1_pt1 | contig 10383 bp, 6 predicted proteins | sample 8958751 | NCBI WGS metagenome assembly JAEEGI01 (sample SAMN16246545, study PRJNA631951) | gut metagenome | biome: gut microbiome; feature: rumen; material: KS-attached | host: Bos | place: Iran: Karaj | collected 2018-10 | reverse complement strand
TTTCCCGTACCGGAGAGATAATTCTTGTTTATTGCATTGGGCAGGAGCAGATCCGCGGCCATGTGCGCCTCTACTTCAAGTGCGGGCAGCAGGCCCTGCTCGAGAGTCTTGAGAACAACCGGATCATCCAGACCATGAGCCGGTATCTCAGCTGCAGACTCGACGAGCTTGCTGCCAAGGTGTCTTCGCTTCAAGGCGATCTTTCACAGACGAAGAGCCGCTGTGAGCATGCCCTCAGGCTTCTTGCCTATCACGTTATAAAAGATAATATGGATAAAGAGGGCATCTGCATACTGGAGACCGAAGAAGGAGATCTTCAGGGTTATGCAAAGGCGTCCGAGCGCTTTGATGATTTGGCTCTATTTGCCATGGATATATCGGATAATCAGAGACCTAAATGGCTGATTGTCCTCAGGGGCAGATATGAGAAGCTGGACTTCAATTCTTCGGTGCGTCCGCTGCTGGCAAAGATAAACGCCAAAGGCGGCGGCAGAAGCCCCGTATTCCAGGGCATGGCCGCCTGTGCGGACAAAGAGGCTCTGGCTCAATTCAAAACGGATTTCAGAACAGCTTGCCTATCTCTATAGCAATCTTGTCGGCCTGAGGGATGGTCAGCCTTTCAAGGTCCTTGGAGAAGGGGATTGGTGTATCTTTGCCGCTGAACTGCAGGACCTGGCACTTGAGCGAGGAGAAGGTCTCCCTGTCCTGACAGATTGATGCGCAGACCTGGGCCTCTATGCCGCCGATTCCGTTCGGATCCTGGATCAGGACAGCTCTGCCGGTTTTGCGGACCTGTTTGAATATGGTCTCCTTATCCAGCGGATTGAGGGTTCTCAGATCCACGACCGTGGCATTGATTCCCATTTCATGCAGAAGCTCTGCAGTCTCAAGGGCGGTCGATACCGCGCGCGAATAGGCGATGATGGTCACATCCAGACCGTTTCCGATTACCTTGGCCTTACCGAGTTCTACAGGCTCAGGGGAAATCTCTCCGTCCATGGGGTAGAGGAGCTTGTGCTCGAAGAACAGGACCGGGTTGTTGTCCCGAATCGATGCCCTGAGAAGATGGTAGGCATCCGAAGGATTGGACGGGGCAACGATCTTGAGGCCGGTGCCGTTCATGAACAGGGCTTCGGGGCTCTGGGTGTGCTGGGCTCCGTGACCGGTTCCGCTGCCTTCGGGAAGACGCACCGTAATGGGGCAGCAGAACTGGCCGCCGCTCATGAAGTGTGTCTTTGCCGCATGGTTGACGATGGGGTCGAAGATCAGGGTGTAGAAATCGGCATACATTATTTCGATTATGGGTCTGAGTCCCATCATCGCAGCTCCTACGGCCATGCCGGTGAAGCCTTCCTCTGATACCGGGGTGTCTATGACCTGGTCCGGATGCTCCTTCCACAGGCCTTCGGTGACCTTGAAACAGCCTCCGTAGACGCCTACATCCTCACCGAAGAGAATTACATTCCTGTCGGCGGACATCTCGTCCGACATTGCCTTTCTGATTGCTTCGCGGAATGTCATGACCTGTCCTCCCTGGTTGCATATACGAGATTCAGGACCTCGTCTTCGGTAAGCTTGTCGGAACTCTCCTTGAGGGCCGTTTCGGCCTGCAGGTCAATTCCTTTCCTGCACTCCTGCTCAATGCGATCAATCTCTTCCTTTGTAGCATAGCCGTTTTCGATCATCTTCTGTTCGAACAGGATGATCGGGTCGCGCAGGAGCCACTGCTGCTCCTCATCGCTTGTACGGTAGAGTCTTCTGTCGCTCTTGGAGTGGCCCTTGAAGCGGTAGGTCATGACCTCGAGAAGGTATGGTCCGTTTCCGGCCTTTATGTAGGCACTTGCTTCCCTGACTGCCTCGTAGACTGCCTCGAAGTCATTGCCGTCAACGACCTTGCCCGGCATGTTGTAGGCAGATGCGCGTTCTGAGACCTTGTCTACGCTTATCATCTTGTCGCTCGGGGCGGACATTCCGTAACGGTTGTTCTCGCAATAGAAGAGAACCGGAAGCTTCCATATGGAGGCCAGGTTCATGGATTCATGGACGCTGCCTCTGCTCGAGGCTCCGTCGCCGAAGATTGCGACGCTGAGGTTCTTTACCGGAACCGGAGGCAGCTCCTTCGGATTCTGTGTCGTTGATTTTGCAAAGGAAGCGCTTCCGAGGCTTTCGAACTTCTTGTAGAAGGCAATGCCTGTCGCAAGCGGAACTCCGGAACCGACTACAGCCGAGGAACCCAGGTTGCAGTTCTCCTTGTCCGGCATGTGCATGCTTCCGCCGAGGCCTTTTGCAAGGCCGTGTCGCGAGCCGAACATCTCGGCGAACATTGCAACAGGCCATGAACCCTTGCAGAGCGTGAATCCGTGGCATCGATGGGTGGGGACAATCCAGTCCCCGTCATCAAGTGCCATGCACAGACCCGCCTGGGAAGCTTCCTGACCGTTGGCCAGGTGTGTGGTCCCGTGGATGAGTCCCGCCTTGAACAGCTCTTCGGTCTTTTCCTCGAAGAACCTTGAATTCAGCATGATACGAAGCGCATCGATGCTCAGGTTTTTGTCAATCACAGCAAGCAGTCAAGATCGACCTCTGCAACGACGGCAGGCATGCCGCAGCCCCAGCTTTCCAGGACGGCAGGATGTACCTCGCCGAAGATTCCGATCTTCTTCCCCCCAACCATTATGTCTGCACAGCGTCCGGGGATGAATCTCGGATCATCTTCCGGAGCTGCCAGAGTGTACTCAACCCTAAGGAAGTACATCAGTGTATTAATGAAACTGTTCGCATCGTTGAATGTTACAGAACCGTCTGCGCTCATGAAGCCCAAATAGTTTCTGGTTGCCGTTCCGCTGTTGTCGCTGGGCTCGAGGAATGCGACCTTGCCGACCTCGAAGATCCTGTGCGGATAGGTGGCATGGCCGGAAACGCTCTCGCTCTCCAGCAGGGACGGAATGATGGACGGTCTTACCGCCTCGAAGTTCTCGCTCATCGGGTTTGCGATCATGATGACCTTGTCGCCCTTGATGTGCATGTTGTCAACGTACTCGCGTCTGGAACCGAGGTAGTTGTAGATCATCTCCTGGAAGCCCATTCCGACCATGATGTCCTTGACCTTGCGGCCCAGCTCCTCTGCGGGAGTGAGGCGTCCGACTGTGAAGTCGCGCGGGATTGTGGGCTCGAAGTTCTCAAGACCGTAGCCGATCATGACATCCTCGACCACATCCACCGGATGCAGGAAGTCATTGCGGTACTCTGGGCATGTGATGTGGATCGTGTCACCGTCGGAGACGCTGTAGACGCCCATCCTGAGAAGCGCGTCCTTTGCATCCTCCACGTTGATGTCCTCTCCGAGAACATGCTTGATCTCGCCTATGGTGCAGCTCTGTGAGTCCTGGAAGTAGTAGGGGACGGTGATCTCCTTTCCGAACTCAGTCTCATATGGGTAAATGACCTTCACAGGCTCGATGGTGAAGCCCAGGTCTGCCATGTCCACTGCCATGATGGATGCGCAGAGCAGGATGTCCTTGAGGATCGGGCCTGACATCTCCACGAAGAGGTTGTCATCACCGATCTCGACGGCTCCGACGTAGGCGCTGTTGATCACAGGAGGCATGGAGAGGGTCTTTCCCGCATTGTCATAAAGGTAGGGGTACACCGGCTTGTCCTTGATGATGTAGCCGTACTCCTGTCCCTTGGGATGCTTCTCAAGGATCTCGCGCAATGTCAGGTCCTCTTCCATGTGAAGCGGCACGAAGTGTGTCTTGTCCGGATCAGCCCCGTCATAGTGGATGGGGTACTGGATGAGGTTGTTGCGGTAGATTCCCATTGCGATGGTGCGTCTCTTGCGCCCGAAGTTGAAGCAGAGCTTCTCCTGGCTCTGGATCAGTGTCAGGAGGATGTCCTCGTCCACTGTCTTTCCCTTGGCCACAAAGCCGCATGAGAACTCACGCACTTCTTTGGCACGGTTTCCGACATGGAGCTCACGGCCCTTGTTGTCTGCGGTGAAGCACTTTGAGGAGAAGAAGTCATACTGTCTGACCTGAGGGTCCTCATAGTTCTTCAGAAGTCTTGCAAGACCCATCGCGGACCAGAGGTCCGGCCTGTTGGTGTCGTTGAGCTCGATCTTGAAGACGCCGTTTGCCTTGTCATGCTCGTCAAGCTCCGCCTTTGCGCGGGGGAAGACCTGCTCAAGCTCGTCATCCGTGTATTCTCTGCCCAGAAGGCTGAAAAGGAATTTCTCTTTTGTCTCAAATTTAGGCATCAGTTACCCCTCCTTGTCCTGACACTGTCGATGTTCGGTGAGAACAGGTCACGGATGTCATTGATTCCAAGGTGCATCATGGCCATTCTGTCGATTCCGAGTCCCCATGCAAGGACCGGCTCGTCAATTCCGAGGCTCTTTGTGACCTCTGGCCTGAAGATTCCGGATCCGCCCATCTCGAACCATCCCAGAACCGGGTGCTTGATGTGGATCTCGATCGAGGGCTCTGTGAACGGGAAGTAACCGGGCACATACTTGAAGTCTGTTGCGCCAGCGACCTCGACCGCGAACATCTTCAGCAGTCCCAGAAGGTCCTTCAGGTTGGCTTCCTTTCCAATGACGATTCCTTCTGTCTGGTAGAAGTCCGCGCCATGCTTGGCATCGACCTCATCAAAGCGGAAGCAGCGTACGATTCCGAAGTACTTTCCGGGGACCTTTGCCTTTGTCAGCTGGTGGGCTGAGAGGACTGTTCCCTGGCTTCTGAGGATCTGGCGTCTTGTGAACTCATGGTCGAACTTGTACTGCCAGCCGCGTGAGCCGGTGGTTCCGCCATTCTCATGGGTGTTGGCGACGTTTGAGAGCCATGGCTCCTCGATCTCCTTGCAGTGCCTTGGCTCCTTGACATAGTAGACGTCATGGATGTCACGTGCGCTGTGGAACTGGGGCATGAAGAGGGCGTCTCCGTTCCAGAACTCGTTCTCCACAAGCGGTCCGTCGAACTCCTCGAATCCGAGGGAGGTAAGCTTGTCCTTGACCCACTGGATGTAGTTTGCATACGGGTTGTGGCGGCCGGGAATAAGTCTCTGCACGGGTGCATCAAGACCGTACGGTCTGAAGCTTGCAGTCTTCCAGCTGCCGCTTGCGATGATCTGCGGGGTGAGGACTCCGATCTCCTCTCCGGTGATGTTGGCCTTCAGAAGTGCCTCCTTGGCCTCCTGTCCGGCTTCTGTCATCTGGTATGTGACTTCCTCGCGCTCGTTCATCTTGTAGGGGCTGCCGGCTGCGCCGCGCTTCTTTGAGATGCGGCCCATGAGGGCTTTCTCACGCTCCGTCATTGTAGCTTCATCGACAGGTCCGTTAAGGCCCTTCTTCAGAAGCTCGGCGGTATCTGCCACGTCTGCCGGGAGCTGGTCATTCTTCACGAATGCCTTGTTCTCGGCGTTCATTGCGCATGTGCCTGCCTTGGAGAGGCTGCCGTATGCGGATCCGATGTCGCTCTTCTCAAGGCCCAGCTTCTCAGCGATCTCAGGAAGGGAGAGCGGCTCTCCGCCCTTGAGCAGGTCAAAGATCCTCTGCGCGGGGGTGCCTTCATTGGCCTGTGCCTGACCCAGTTCGGTCAGCTCATATGTGACGATGGTCTTGCGGCCTGTCTCTTTCAGACAGCCCTTTGCGCACAGCCAGCTGAATGCCTGGTTGCACTGACCGATCTTGTAATCCAACTCGTTCACGATTCTCTCTGCCGTGATGTCCTCTCCGAGACCGACATGCCTCAGGAGCTTGACTTCCAGCGGGTGAAAGTTCTTTACTTCGATGTCCATAGTTCCACCATGTTTATAAAATAATACCCGAACATCATATAACTATGAGCAGAAAATGAAAAGGTACTGAAGAGTTTGTCAGACAATTCTCCAGCGGCCGTTCTTTCTGGAGCCGTCTCTGACAATCTTGCCTGATTCGACGAGGCTCTGGAGATTCCTTATGACCGTGGAACGGGAAAGCCCGGTTGCACCCATGATAGAGGTGATTGACGCGTTCCTGTCTGTTGAGACAATCTTCAAGACCTTGCTCTCAGTTGCGTTTAAAGTGTCATTTATAGTTTCATTTATAGTGTCATTTAAAGTTTCATTTCCGTTATCATTTCCGTTATCATTTGAAACTTTATTTCCTCTTTGCCTGGGGTCGACAACACCATAGTGATCAAAATCAAACTCCCTTCGGAAGAGACTGATCCTGAAATCTGATCCCGAATCAATGATTTCCGGATCCTTGAGGCCGTACTGCCTTGACTCCCGGAGAATCTTGGGCATTCCGGTTCCCCAGTTCTCTATGAGATGCATGTAATGGAAAGCCGCTGCGATGGCACGGTTCCTGACCCTTGACTGTCCCTTGACGATCTTCTCGATTGTCAGGTTCTCGCACAGACCGCCTGGAGAAGAGACTTCAATCCTGTCATCATAGATTGCGACCTGGACACAGGAGTTCTTGAGATAGGATCTGTGGCAGACGGCATTGGAGATCATCTCCCTGATGCTGTCCAAGGGGAGCTCATAATAATCCTTCCGGTAAGGACCATCGACCCTGGATCCTTCATTCAGGTGTTCCATGACAAAAATCATCGCGTCCTCAATCTGCTGGTCTATGGGACCCTCTATGTCCTTCTTTGTCACGAACACGCATCGGTCTGTGCCCTTGAACACGGCACACTGGATCTTTGCGAACGGATACTCGGTAAGCTTCCCAGTAAGCAGATACCAGGCATTTGTCGGGAAGAACTGTCCGTCAGACTCCTGGATGATGTTCCATGAGAGCAGCTGATTGATGGTGACTTTACGTTGCTCCTTCTTCTTCTGATCCGTGAGACACCATTCCAGTGCATGCCTGTACATCCTGCCGCAAAGGCTGTTGATTTCCCTTTCTGTTATTGTTCCCGGTGCACGCAGTGTGTCAAAGCCTCTGTTGCTGCCCTCAAGTTCCAGTTCTCTTACGATTGAAGGATCTGCTTTCCTTGTTGTCCCTGCAACGCGGATGTATGTGCCGTTCATGAAGCCTTCCCGCCTGAGATGACAGGGTTTCTGTGAGCACGCATTGACTGTGACAACAATTATCTGCTTGTCCTCGAGGGTGAATACATCGATGTATGGGATGATTCTGGGCTCTGTGGCATCATAAATGCTGTTTGCGATTGAGTCCATCTTCTGGAAGATCTCATCTGGGGGAAGTCCGATGATCTCCCATGTCCTGTCCTTTACTCCAAAAACAAGGGATCCTCCGTTTCCGTTTGCAAATGCCACTGCTGTCTTGAGGTATTTCTCCTTGTCCTCAGGAACATCCTCCTTGAATTCGACAGTCTCACATTCTCCTCTGCGAATCTCTGCGATTATGTCCGCTGAGCCTGTGTCAGGATCCGGCAATGAGGGTTTTCTGCCTCTCTTCTCCAGATGGATTGTCTCAAGGGATGCTTTAGGAATCTTCCAGTCCTTTCCGTCCTTGACGGCCCCGTCTATCCTTCCTTTCTGACAGAGGTGTGTGACGTAGCGGGGAGTCTTCTCCATGACCTCGGCCGCCTCATATGAGGAGATGTATTTGTGCTCGTCGTAGTTAATCATACGGATATTATAATTTCTGCGGAAATATTTTTCAATAATTATTTCTTGAAAAAAATGATGGCACTAATAATAGTTTTTTGCTGTTTTTGGAGACGTGTTATTTTGAATATGACCAAAGCACATTCAATCGGGTCGAAGATGGAATATCGGATTCGGATGCTGAAAAGCCAAGCAGGTCAGGAGAGTGGCGCCCGGATTATTCTTTTGTCCTCTTGGCTCTTGGTGTGATATGATTACATCATCAATAATTGTAATAATCGAGAGGGAGGAGAAAATGAAGAAGATCGCAGTTGCTATTATCATCATTGTCTCATTGCTGGTTGTTGTTTCCTGTTCAACCACACAGGCCTCGGATGTGGAGCCGGTTGTCAGGGAGGTGAGGATTTCAGACTTTGTCACAAAGGAATACACCGCTGACCAGATTTATCAGATTATTGAGAGGTTCGCGAAGGATGCATACGGAGATGAAAAGGATGTGACCATCTCCTATGACAAGGACGCCAGGAGTATTGTCGTGAAAGGTCTGGAGCTCAGCTCCAATGTCGGTGCCCTTGCGCAGGATGGCTGGATTGTGACGGATCTGAGGCTGGAGGCAAAGGAAGACACCGCTGTCATATCGCTTCTTTTTGTGGACTCTTACACAATCATCTACCTGGGGCCGATACAGAGGAAGACATCGCAGGGCATCACCGAATACGGGCTTAAGACACTGGATTATCAGGCGCAGTACATCGCTGACTGGTTCCAGTCTGCAGTTGCAACCTATGCCTACTACGTGGACACCGGAACAATCTGATTTTTTCTTGTTTATCATGCCAGTGCACCCTGAAATAGGGTGCATTGTTTTTCCTCATTGGCACAAAAACCTCATTTATGTTTTTTCAAAAATATAATATTGTTCTAACGTTTTTAGAGATAAGGAATTTTAGAAAAGATTATTGAGGTTTCAGAAGAAAAATGGCAACAGAACTGTCAAAGATGAGAAACATTGGAATCAGCGCACACATTGATTCCGGAAAGACAACCCTCAGCGAGAGAATCCTGTACTACTGCAACAGGATCCACGCAATTCATGAGGTTCATGGAAAGGACGGCGTAGGCGCCACCATGGACAGCATGGAGCTTGAGAGAGAAAGAGGAATAACAATCGCCAGTGCCGCCACAAGCGTCAACTGGAAGGGATATGAGATCAACGTCATTGACACTCCGGGCCACGTCGACTTCACGATCGAGGTCGAGAGGTCCCTCAGGGTCCTGGACGGAGCAATCCTTGTGCTGTGCTCCGTAGGAGGAGTCCAGAGCCAGAGCATCACCGTCGACAGGCAGATGGACCGCTACAAGGTTCCAAGAATCGCATTCATCAACAAGTGTGACAGAACCGGTGCCAACCCGTACCGTGTCGTAAGCCAGATGCGTGAGAAACTTCACCTGAACGCTGTCCTGGTCGAGCTTCCGATCGGACTTGAGGACAGGCTTGAGGGAGTTGTTGACCTGATCAACATGAAGGCCATCTACTTTGACGAGCCGAACGGAACAAACCTCCGCATCGAGGAGATCCCCGAGTCAATGCTCGAGGAGGCCCAGCAGAAGCGTGAGGAGCTGATCGAGAGCGCCAGTGACTTCGACGATGACCTGATGAACATGATCCTCGAGGGCGAGGAGCCGTCAGTCGAGATGATCGAGGCCGCAATCAGACGCGGGACCCTGTCACTCAAGATGTGTCCCGTCTTTGTGGGATCAGCACACAAGAACAAGGGCATCCAGCCCCTTCTCGACGGTGTGACAAAGTACCTGCCGGAGCCGAGGGATGTTGAGAACAGGGCACTGGACCTTGATGACAACGAGAAAGAGGTTGTCCTTGAGGCGGATGACAAGAAGACTCCTGTCGTGCTCGCATTCAAGCTTGAGGACGGACGCTACGGCCAGCTGACCTACATCAGGGTCTATCAGGGAAAACTCCGCAAGGGTGATGAGCTTATCAACACCAGGACCGGAAAGCGCTTCAGGATCGGAAGACTCATCAAGATGCATGCATCCGAGATGGAGGACATCTCAGAGTGCGGAGCCGGTGAGATCGCAGCCCTGTTCGGCATTGACTGTGCAAGCGGAGACACATTCTGCGGCGCAGGACTCAGGTATGCCATGACATCAATGTTTGTCCCGAACCCGGTTATCTCCCTTGCCATTCATCCGAAAGACAAGAAGAGCCAGGACAACATGAGCAAGGCCATCAACCGCTTCATGAAGGAGGACCCGACCTTCCAGTGCTACGTCGATCCTGAGAGCAACCAGACCATCATCAAGGGCATGGGAGAGCTCCATCTTGACGTCTACGTCGAGAGAATGCGCCGTGAGTACAACTGTGAGGTCACAGTCGGAGCTCCTGAGGTCGCATACCGTGAGGCCATCAGCCAGAGGGCGGAGTTCAACTACACCCACAAGAAGCAGACAGGCGGAAGCGGACAGTTCGCACGTGTGGCCGGTTACATCGAGCCTATCATCAGCGATCCCGGTTCAGACGAGGAGCCCAAGGACTTCGAGTTCATCAACGAGGTCAAGGGCGGAGCAATCCCCACAGAGTACATCCCGTCCTGTGAGAAGGGCTTCCAGGCCGCAATGAAGAAAGGCCCGCAGCTTGAGTTCCCGATCGTCGGCGTGCGCGTCTGCGTCAACGACGGAGCATGGCACCCGGTCGATTCCTCAGACATGGCATTCCAGACAGCTGCCATCGCAGCCTTCAAGGAGGCATTCCTCAAGGCCAAGCCGACCATCCTGGAGCCGATCATGAAAGTCGAGATCGAG
>JAEEGI010029411.1_pt1 | contig 10383 bp, 9 predicted proteins | sample 8958751 | NCBI WGS metagenome assembly JAEEGI01 (sample SAMN16246545, study PRJNA631951) | gut metagenome | biome: gut microbiome; feature: rumen; material: KS-attached | host: Bos | place: Iran: Karaj | collected 2018-10 | reverse complement strand
TGGTAGGCATCGGTCTTGATCCATTCTCCGTCTTCATTGCAGAAGATAAAATCCGACTTAATGCCCAGTTCGTCCTGAAGGTCCTTGATCTCCTTCAAAAGTTCCGCGATCTTCCTGGTAAGCGGAAATTCTCTTCCGTCCTGGGATATTCCCTTTTCGTTCTTGGTAGTGTCACTGTAATAATATGCTCTTGTTCCACCGTTAAGCGTATGAAGCTGCTGGGCATGGATGTGGATGGATCTTTCACCGATGTCAGTCCATCTGAGTGCACAGAGTTCACCGGCCCTGACACCCGTCTCGATAGCAAACAGCAGCGCAAATCCGTTGATATAGTATCTTCCCCATTTTTCACAGGTCATGCGGCGCCTGACTTCGTCCCTGAGGATGTCTATCTCTTCGGGTGAGAGGATCTTCTCGTCAGCTTTGCGCTTTCTGGTATCACAGGACTTCAGATACTGCTGGTTCTTGATCTGTGCGACCGGATTCTCCGAAATGATCCTGTGCCTGAAGGCATACGTAAAAGTCAGGTTCAGGATACCTTTGTAGGCAAAGAATGCTGATTTTCTGGGGTGTTCCCTGTTGACCCACTCCTGCGTATACTTTTTCAGATCGATCTCGGTGATGTTCCGTATGTCCTTCCTGCCCATTTCCTGTGAAAAGAAACGTTCAAATTCATCCCTGTAGCGGATGACCGAAAGCTGGTTCGGATTCTCTGTCAGTTCCTTTTCCTTTAGAGCAGCCGTAAAGACCGTCCTTAAGGAACAATCCTCCTTCGGACCGGCGGTATAATAGACAAAGAGCTTTTCTATGAGTCCGTCATAGGTTTTCGCCTTTATCTTTCTGCCGTCCGGCATCTTGGTGACATAGTAATCCTTGGGATTACCGGGTGTGGCTTCATGGTAGCTTATGGTTCTCGGAACGCCTTCTGAGGTGACATGCTTCTCTGATACGAGCCGCACCTTTAAGGCTTTCTGTTTTTGCGATATCATATTAATTTCATCTCTGACACCGTCTTCGTCTATGATACCTACTTTTTGCTGTAATTTCAAGTTTTCTATCTGGCCTTCAAAGGCAGCGATGAGCTTTATAACATCATCCGGATCAAGGACTGCATCTTCACTGATCAGTTCATTATAATCTGTCATTCAATATCCTCCATAAAAAAACCCTTCAGGCACCCAAAGGCTTATCCCGGGCACGTGAAGGGCAAAAGAAAAGCCCATGTTATCCTGCATTCAGGCACATAGGCACGTGTTTTTAAGTTACTGTGAAAAAGTATTCAGTTCAAAAAAATAAGGTATGAAGTGAAAAACTCCCGCCTTCCCGCCTTAGCGACGAGGAAACGGGAGGTCTTTTAAGGTATGCAGGGCATATACGCCCTTATAGCCACGTGCCGTCTTCTCGCCTGCAGCTACATTCTTCAGATATGTGATACCATGCTTGGCGGCAAGTTCTTTGATCTCTTTGGAAAACGAAGTCTCCGACCTGGGCTTTATAAGGTTGGCTTCGCACCAGAGTCTGTATGCCTCATAGAAGTCCTTCGTGGTGCAGAAGGCCTTCTCATCGAAGGAGATATAGCCTTCGGATTCAAGGAAGTCGAGGATACTGTCTTCCTCACGCCTTAACTCGGCCTGATTGGCTTTTGTGCGCTCGCTGATGGTGAAATGGAAGCCATTGGCAACAAGCCTCTTAAGCCCTTCAAGGCACCAGAGGGCGATGCCCTCAGTCTCCTTTGCGAGCTTATCCGAGAGATTCCGGTCATCTACCCGCCCTTCGGGCTTCTCCTTTACCCTGATCACGATCTGCCTCCTGTAGAAGCCGTCTGACTTATCGTAAAGGGAGCTTAAGGCTCCGTTGCCGAACGCCATGATCCGTACATAGAGGTAACCCTGATAACTTTGCTTGCCCTTTTTCTCAAGGTCCATCTTGTCTTCCATGGTAACGATGGCTTTTAACATTCCGGTATCGGAAAGAGCTTCCATCCGCATGTCGTCATCGATCATCAGGAGCTTTCCTTCCTGATCTGCCGGCGCAAACCTGTTTGATGAAAGCTTGTTCAGTGAGCAGACGTTCATGTTGTCACCAAGGAGATTGCGACACACAAAGCCGATCCTAGACTTTCCCTCTCCTCCGCTTCCGATAAGTATCACCATTGCCTGGGATCTGGTATTGGGAGTAAGGGAATAACCCATAAACTCCTGAAGAGTGAGTTTGTCCTCGGGATAAAGGAGATCATCAAGGAATTTGAGCCATACCGCAGGCTCAGGGGCATCAGGGTTATAACTGACGGGAAGCCTGTTGGAACAGAATTCTTTCTCCGGGATAAACCCGCCTTCAAGGTAGAAAGTACCGTTGGAAAAGTGTACCCTGTCGGTGTGACGGGGAAGTTCATCACAGAGGGCATCGTATTTAAGCCCTTCTGTGATCTGGCCGGCCTTACGGACTATGGCAGCCTTCACATAGGGCTTCAGGTTATCAATGATCTCCTTCGTAAGATCTTCGTCACGCATGATGCCGTCTATGTCATAGAACCGGCCTCCGACGAATCTGAGCGGGTGCCTTTCCATGAACCATTCACAGAAGGCTACCTCGTCGACATGCTTTGTTTTCGCATCGTACCATGAAGGCGTTGTATCGGGACTATCAGACACTTTTTCTCCGAGTCCCAGGGTGTTATAGAGATCAATTATCATTCCCTTTGTTTCCGTGGTTAATGAGTTTAAGTCTTCTTTCAATGTCATTTACCTTCTTTCCGCAGTTTATGATCAGAGAAGCCCTGTCGGAGATATCACCGTACATGAGAGTATCGAGCAGATACTCTATGTGGCTGATCTCTTTCAGGGCTTCACAAAAATAAGGATGCCATTCATCGTCGGCATCCCAGGGTTCGTATTCTTTTTCCCACCGTTTGAGCAGACGCAGATAGCTGCTCAGCACACGGTAGCAGTAATCTTCGAGTTCCTTAAAGACCTGTGTGTCTGTTTTTGCAGGCTTTGCTCTTGCTGGCGGGGCATAATGCCCGGTATCGTAAGCAATCCCGAAATCATTGCAGATCCTGATAGCTGCATCCTTAAGGGAAAGGCCGCAGTATTTTGATATGAAGTCGATAGCATCCCCGTCAGCTCCACATCCGAAACAATGGAAGCGGGTGTCGATCTTCATGCTCGGATGACGGTCATTGTGGAAGGGACAGCAGGCCATGCCGTTCCTTCCGATCTTAAGACCACAGCTCTCGGCGACCTGTCTTGCGGTCACTTTCCCTCTTATCGCATCGAACGGACTCATGAGCGCTCACCTTCTTTCAGGATGTGCTTTGTGGTGTCATGAGTCTTCGGTGCGCAGTCGGCCTCTTTCCTAAAGTGGGCGAGCTTTGCAAGAACGGATTCGCGGTTCTTTTCCCTGATGGCGGAGATGTTCTTCTCTTTCACCGCAGGATCCGCAAGCGTCCTTCTGATCGAGCCGAGTATCTTTTCTGCGGCCTTTGCGAAGAGGTCCTTTATGCCGGCGAAGATCTTTGCGGCGATCCGCTTTACCTCAGGTGAGCTGCTCGATCTTATGATGCGGTCCTCATAATCAGCGATGAGTTCCACATCGGCTTTCTGTGTTTCGGACCGGACCGTATCCGTCACGACCTCGCATGCTTTCTCATAAGCATCAACCGCTACATCATCGAGGAACTGTTTGACATCGGAGATCTTCATGACAAGATCATCATTCTCGTTTCGGAGCTGTTTGTTCTCGGCTGTGAGTTTTTCATTCTCATCACGCAGCTTCTGTGCTATGTAGTCAGCTTTCTCAAGATAGCTCTTGCCGCCGTAGATGGGTTCCATGTCGATATCGAGACCGTGCTTTTTACATATCTCAAGAAATATCCGTCTGCATTCCGCATCAAAGGACATCTTGCGGTTGTTGTATCTGCCTTTCTCCTTTGCCGGATCCGGCAGCTCAAAGCCGAGTTCCGCGAGTGCCTTGTCCTGCATCGGACAGAGTTCTCCGTATTCGTTCAGGGCATCAAATACATGACGCTCATGAATGTGGGGAGTAGTCTCATCAAGATGCAGCGCCCAGTCAAGGATATGGATGTGTGAGCCGAAACGTTTCCCGAATTCTTCGAAGTATTCGGCTGAGATCTGTGCGAGCACTCCGGGCGGAACGGTGCCGTCTATGTTCCCGAGCTGGAGGAGAGATTCCTCCGGACAGGTCTTTTTGTTTTTGAGAAGATCTTCGGTTTTGCGGTTCCTTTCACTGTGACGCGCTTCCTCATTTCTCTGGTTCTGTGCGAAGACATGATCACTGTAATGCTCACGGTAGTAAAATTTCTCAACTTCCGAAAATGAGTATTGCCTTTCTTTACCGGATGACGGAAAGTAGTAACCCTGATAACAGTCCCAGTAAACATTCCGGTCGGTCAGCGTTTCTTTGATGTGATCGGAATTCTTAACATTGAAGTCCCGGTCATTGTGCTTCGGGTCGTAAGTTCCGTGAACCCCGGATCTTCCGTTGTGCCTTGTTGCTCTCATTTGTTTTTTCATGCTGTTCTCCTTTTCATGATTTTTGAAAAAATGGTCTGAGGCTTTTTCGGCGAAGCCGCTAATTTCACCTGCGAAAAGCGTCAGGTAATACCCAGTACTGTCTGTCGCATCGACAGACAACTGGGCCAAGGCTGTCGCCCTGGACGGACTCAGGCGCTTCGCCCTGAACCCGACGAAGTTTCACCTCGACGGACACGGCATTTCATCCGTGACCCGACCGGGCTTTGCCCTGGACCCACCAGGCTCTGCCTTGGATCCGGCGAGGCTCTGCCTCTGCACTCCGGCGGAGCCTTGCTCCTGCACCTTGCGTAAGGCTCTGCCTTCACGATCCGCCGAAGGGTTGCGCCCTCCGGACTCCGCATGCAGAAATAAAAAGGATCATTCTTTGGCGGGGAATGATCCTTTTTATTTCTGCGGGTGGCACGCTGCTTGATCCGTGCTTCCTTCGATCGCCTCTATATAATGATTCGCACGAAAAAGCTGCATGCCCTGTTTTGCCGAGTATTTGCACATTTTCCGATTGACGATTAAACTTTTTCATTTTTTTAGTGCAAAACTGCAACGGATGTGCTATGATAATAATCGAACAAATGTTTGAAAGGGCGATGAAGATGGGAGAATACCTTCCGGGAGATCTGCATGACAGATTAAAAGAATTAAGAGAAGCTCATGGCATCAGAAGCCAGTACAGACTTGCCGATAAGATCGGGGTAAACCGTTCGACCTACAGTAGGCTCGAGAGCGGAGAGACGAAGACGATAAGCAGTGACATTCTGATAAAACTCTCGGAGCTGTATAATGTCCCGACCGATTACATACTCGGATTGACTGACACGCCGGAGAAGACCGGATACGATATCCGGGAACTCGGGCTGACAGTGGAAGCAGCGAAAGTCCTGTATATGAAGAAAGTGGACCGGCGTGTTGTCAATGAACTTCTGATTAATGAAAAGTTTGAAGCAGCCACCAGATCGATGGCATCGTATTTTTCAGATTCGATTGCGCGAATGATCCAGGCACAGAACGAAGTCCTGGATAATTCATTCTCGATAATCGACGGACTCATCCGTAACGGAAAGATCCCCAACGATCGGGAAATGAGAGAGACAAAGAAAACTCTCAAAATGGCAAAACTCCCTTCGGAGAGTTTTGAGATAACCAAGATCGAGAGGCAGCTGACGCTGGCCGTACGCGAGGTCAAAAACAAAATGGTTGATGAAGTTGCCGCTGCAGCTGCGAAGGGGAAGCAGGAGCTGCTCGATTATGAAATCATGGAGAGAGTTAAGGAAGAGGCGTATGCAGCTCCGGGTATCAAGGACCTGACTGATGAAGAGAGACTTAAGGTTATCAAAGATACCATACTGGCCGGACTAAAGGAGTACGTTGACGTAGATGCAGAGCGGATCCCGCAGATAGATCCAATGGTAGAGCAGATCGCACTTCTGTTGATAGAGGTATGGAAAGAAAACAATGAGCAAAGCCGAGCGTAAGGACAGAAGAAACAGGGAACTGTGTGTTCGCGCAAAAATAAATGACCTGAGGGCACAGACAGAGCTCCTGCTGGAGAACGAAGGACTCGTCGTGCAGCTCGCGAAGAGTCTTGCGATCCTGCACGACATCGATATACATCATTATGGCGGGATCGAACTTGACGATCTCCTTCAGGAGGGACGCTTTGCCATGCTTGAAGCGGCGAAGCGTTATGATGTAACATCGGAAACGAAATTCTCCACTTACGCATCAGTCGTGATGAAGAACGCGATGCGAGACCTTTGCCGGAAAGGCGATTCATCGTTCGAAAAACAGCTTGCCGACCATGGCATCATCCAGGTATTCCTTGATGATGATCCGGTTGATGAAGACGGTATCAGGGTGGTGGAGAAGGTTTCGGACAGCAGGGAGCGTGATCCTGTTGGTGATGAAGCCGTGCTTAGGGTTATGATACAGAAGATGCGTAACAGGCTGGAACTGCTACCGGCACGGGAACAGCGTCTCCTCATGTACCGGTACGGACTTCAGTCCCTGCAGTTTAAGACCATAGCCGAGACAGCAGCATTCTTCAACCTTACGGAAAAGCATATGCGGCTCATCGAGGACAGGGCACTCAGAAAGCTACGGGAAGGCATGAATGATGGAAAGATAGTGTAAACCGATATTATTATGGTAGCAGAAAAATGTTCATATCCAGAAAAAAGGATGTTTATGTTTTCAGAGCTGCTCATTCTCATCGGGGAATGAGCAGCTTTATCGTATCCTTAAAGTCGTACAATAGTTACTCAAAACCACTTTTTGCTCCTTGATTGGAGTATCCGAAGCTTAAATGCTCCCTTTTTGATTTCCGATTTTTTGTAATATCTTTCCTTGCCTGTGCATTATAATGGTGAAAGATCTTTCAAGATGAATAGGAGGAGGCCATGAAAAAGGCTGATGTTGAGGCAATAGCGGATCGCTATCTGAATTCCGTATACCGTGTTGCCGTCAATTATTGTAAAAATGCCGATGATGCCTCAGATGCCGTTCAGAACGCATTCCTGAAACTGCTCAATACGGATATGGTTTTTAATGATGATGAACATGTTCATCGATGGCTGATCCGCGTTACGATCAATGAATGCAAAATGTTTTGGCGGTCATACTGGCGTCGAAATGTGGTAAGTCTTGACGCAATGCATGAAGCAAATGAAAACGATTCTATATTTTGCAGGGAGGACAGCGGAAGTTCTGATATTAAGAACGAGATCTGGAACGCCGTTAGCAGTCTTCCGCCCAAATACAGCATTGTTCTGCATCTGCATTATCACGAAGAGTACTCGGTCGAAGAGATAGCCGGAATACTTGGGCTGACTCCTTACAATGTTCTCGTGCGTCTTCATCGGGGACGCAAAAAATTAAAGACAGTCTTTGCGAAGAAAGGGATTGATTATGAACAATAGATTATTTTCAAAAGATGAAGAAAAGAGGATCGCGGAAATCTATTCTTCCGCCTGCAGCGACATCACCGCTCCGCAAGAACTGTACGGAAAGGTGATTGATAATATGACAGAAAAAAAGAGAGATATCAGTGTTGGTTGGAAGATTGCGATTGCGGCTGCTGCATTCATGATCGTCATTTTCGGGAGCAATATACTTGTGTATGCTGCGTCGGGAACGGGCTGGATCGGAAGAATCATGGTCGCTATGGACACTTCGTCGGACCGGGCGATGACATTTGAGGAAATCCCCGATGCATTTGGAAGAACGTATTATTTCGGAACCATTCAGGATGAACTGACCGGCAAAGCTTTTTCCGTGGGCACATATGATCCGACAATCCTTATCGGAAAATCCTTCAGGATCGAAGGCGACCGGATAATCGTTATTGACGAAGAAGGAAACAGTCATGCTGTTTCATGGGACGAGGAAGGGTATTCCGCGGTGCTCGCGATCCCTACATATCTGCCTGAAGATCCCCGCAGCAATAAGTGAATTACGCAAATGAATATATTCGATGCGAAGAGGAGTGCAAAATATGAGAAAATGCTTATCGGCATCGGTATTAAAGACGATCGCACTTATCACGATGTTTATAGACCACTTGGGCATGACGGTGGTCATGGAGTATGAGCAGATATACCTTCATCGTGGCCCGGAAGGCTTTATAGCACATATTATGCGGATCATAGGAGCAATTGCGTTCATACTCTATGCTTTTCTTCTTTCGGAAGGATTTTCCCATACATCCGACAAGAAGAAATATGCATTGAGACTGGCGGTATTGGCTGTAATTTCTGAGGTGCCGTATGATCTGGCCAATGAATACCGGATTGTAAATATCTGGTCACAGAATATTTTCTTCACGCTTCTTATCGGATATCTGACCATCTGGGCGATCGATGAGCTGCGCTGCAGAGCTTTAGCGGCTGAACCGAAGGAGGATCCGGAAAACGTCGGCGCACACATAAGGAAATGCGCTTTACTGACAGTGCTCGTCATCCTGCTTGGGATGATACTTACGGAAGTGTTAAGAACCGATTATGGTCTGATGGGTGTAGCGATCATAGTGACCTTCTATCTCCTGCGAGGGAGAAGGATCATGCCGTTTGTGTCACTGGCAGTTATATACATCGGGCATCTGCTGAATGATATTTGCCATATGTTCGCACATGAGCTGGAGTATGTGCGTAGGGTGACGCAGATGGGTATAGATAGGAGTTTCTCGGTGAAGCAGGTTTTATCCGGGATTCCGGGCAGTTTAAAATATGATTCTGTGTGGAGACTGGTAAACACTATGCCCGGCGCTGTTGTCGCGCTTCTGCTGATCTGCTTCTATAACGGAGCGAAGGGGAGACAACTGCCGAAAGCATTTTATTATCTATTCTATCCGGTGCATTTACTTTTGCTGTATTTTGTTGTAAAAATGCTGATTTGGAGATGAGCCCAATAGGATTGACTTTTTCTGTCTAACCGGTTAGACTATACTTGTCTAAAGGATTAGACAGAGGAGGCCTCATGGAAAGAATATTCATAAATCTTATAGATATGTCTTTAAAAGCGGGCTGGCTGATATTGGCGGTCATCGCGTTCAGGCTTATATTCAGGAGAGCTCCCAGAAGGATATTTGTGATCCTTTGGGGGCTTGTTGCGTTGCGGCTCATTATGCCGGTATCGATAGAGAGCAGGCTTAGTCTGGTACCGGAGATTAAAATGTTCAGTATCGGGGATTCGGAGAAGTCTTTATATCAAGCGGACGGCGATATGCATTCCGGCCATATTGTTGACGAGTATTTTATTATAAAAACTCCGAATTCGGAAATAAAAGTAGATGGCAGCAGGCTGGATGATTCTTTGATACCCAAAGAGGAGAATACCGAAATATACGGTTATACAATTATGAAGATCGGGGAGGCGCCGGGAACAGGAAACGCCTCTGCAATACTTGATCGGTTTGGATATCTTCTGAACGGTCTGATGGATCGTTTTTACCAGTGGGCAGGAGTTCTGTCATACGTGTGGATCGCTGGAGCGACTTTGATGCTGATCCACCTGATTCTCAGCGCTTTCCGGCTTAGGCAAAGAGTGGTGACAGCGATCCGTTATAGAGATAACATCTTCTGCAGCGAGTTTGTCACGAGTCCGTTTTTGTTTGGGGTATTCAGCCCCAGGATTTATCTCCCGGCGGATTATCAGTCTGTGGTCTCCGATAGTGGAGAAAATGGTGATCTGAAGTATGTTCTGGCGCATGAAAGGGCTCATATTCTGCGCGGAGACCAAATATGGAAATTGCTGGGATTCCTGATTTTGTCAGTATACTGGTTCAATCCGCTTATCTGGATCGCATATATTCTTTTGGGACGTGATATTGAAACCGCATGTGATGAAAAAGTGGTCGCTAAGCTGGAGAGCGATGAGCGTGCGATGTATTCGACAGCACTGCTCAACGCAAGCATTGGAGCGGACAAAAGGCGCATTTCCGCGTGCCCTATAGCTTTTGGTGAGACGCATGTGAAGGGCAGGATCAAGAATGTGATGAACTACAAGAAGCCTGCATTCTGGATTATTATCGCTGCGGTTGTCGTGTGTATTGTGATGGGGGTATGCTTTTTGACGAACAGACCTGCAGATGATAATACAAGTGTTCAAATAACACCGTTTCCCGATAAAGACAAAGCTTCTGATCCGCCTAGGAAGTTTCAAACTTCTGAGTTAAACATAGATTACATAGACCCTCATGCAGTCAGTTTTTGGGGTTCAATCCCGGAAACGGATGAGTACGGACATAAGTTGAAAGCAGGCGGAGAACTGACATTTTCCGACGCAATGTATGAGGAAGTAAATAAGAACTGGAGCAAATGGAACGGCATGGATGCTATGT
>JAEEGI010029403.1_pt1 | contig 10385 bp, 2 predicted proteins | sample 8958751 | NCBI WGS metagenome assembly JAEEGI01 (sample SAMN16246545, study PRJNA631951) | gut metagenome | biome: gut microbiome; feature: rumen; material: KS-attached | host: Bos | place: Iran: Karaj | collected 2018-10 | reverse complement strand
AATTGTTTTTATAAAAATTTAAAAATGAAAATTAGATTTGATTCTAATAATTATATTAAGAAAATGAAATTATTAACATTTTATTTTGATTAAAAAATATTATTAATTTTAAAAATTAATTAATATAAATAATATTAATAAATAAATAATTTAAAAAAAAATAAAAAAATAATTTATTTGTAATTATTTTAATTATTTATTTTTTTTATTAATTGATTATAGTCTAATAAATAGCTTTTTATAAAAATTAAATTTAATGTTGTTTTAATATAACAAATAAATAATCGAAAATTTAATTATAAAAAGCATAAAAATAAAACCTAACGTAAAAGAGACTAAATAAAAACATAAAATTAATATTTTTAAAGAAACTTAATATAAAAATTAAACTTAAATTTTAATAAAAAAATATCTAATTAAATAATATTATTAATAAATAAATTTTCTAAAAAAATTCTATTTTTGAATGAAGATTCTATTTTTCAATGAAGAATCTATTTTTGAAAGAAGAATCTATTTTTGAAACAAACACTTATTTTACTATAAAATCTATTTTTAATGTAAATTTGTAAATTATATGAATAATAAAGATAAATTAGACCAAGTATATATCTATTCAGAGAGAAATGAAATTAATAATATTCCCTCTATTACAAATAATAATTCTCAAGAGAATGATAATACAAAGAATGAGCAGCAAAAAGATTTTAAGAAAAATAAAATGAAAATAATTTTGGCAATTGGAATATCTGTTGTTGTTATAATAGTTGCTGTAGTTTTAATAATTGTTTTAACAAAAAAAGACGATGATTCAAGCGAAATCGAAAATTCAAGTCAAAAAGAAGAAGATGATTTTATAACCCTAGGAAACAATGAAAAAGTTATTGTTAAATTGAGCTATAATATAAATGAATTATCTATTTATAATGAACAAAGCAATACAACAATGAGTTATTCTTATGACCCTGATTCTTCAACGAGAAGATTGACTGAAAGTATTACAACTATAAAAAATTACAAATTTTTATCGTTTATTTATGATATTAAAAATACTTCTGATGGAATTGAAGAATACAGTGCTTATTTTACTATTTTAGAAAAATTTACAGAAGAAAATGGAGAGAATAATTATGATTTTTTCAATAATTTTATTGAAAATAATGTTGATGAATTGGAAGATAGTGATTCTTTTGAAATGATGACTGATAATAAAATAAAACCTGTATTAAAAGCTATTTTTTATCAAAATGGGTCAATAGGAGATATTTTATATCCTGAAGGAGTTAATGATGAATTAAAAGAAAGTGTTGTTAATTTTATTGAAAAAATAACTCCAATTTTATCTCAAAAAAATTATACAAATAGTAGATTATTAGATGAATCTGATGAAAATGAACATGTTTTAACTTATGAAAAAGATAAAAATGAAGGTTCAACGAAATTAAATGAAAAACAAGTTGAAAAAAATAAAGATTATGGAACATTTTCTATTGAAGATAGTCAAATAAATTCTAATATTGAAAGAATTATTAACAGTGATAATAAAATTGGAAAAATATTTTCAAATTCTGAAACAAATTTAGTTTCAAATATTTCAAATCAAATTGATAAACCTAATTATGGAGGATTAATTGATCCAAATGAAGATAGTGGTGATGAAAATAATGTAATTAAATTTCCAATCGATTCAGTTTCAACAACTAATTCAGAATCAATGGAATTAATTGAAAATCATCAAAATGAGACTTTAAAAGATTTCATAAGTGAATACATAAAAGATTATAAATACATTTCAACAAAAAATGTAAACACCGAAAATAATAAAAGACATTTATCAGAAATATTCAATGTTGATTCAAATGAAGTTCATTTAATTAATGATAAAAACATAAAATATTTAAATAATATTAATGATTTAAGAAATTTAGCTGAAAAATACAATGTTTTGCAACAACAAATTAATTATGCTTTTAGTTTAGCCAAAACTAATATTGCTGGATTTAAATTTGGAATTATGGCTGTTATGAGTTTTTCTCCTCAAAATGGAACTATTCTTTTTAAAGTTATAGGTAGAACAGATAAAGAAGAAATTAATATTGGTAATTATAATATTACTACAAATTATGATAAATTAATAGATGTCATTTCAAAAATTTCTGATGTTTATCAAAATAAAATAACTCAATTATATGCTGAATTTAGCAATAATTTTTTTGATTGGAAAAAAAATATTTTAAAAAATTTAAAAACATTAACAAATTATATAAAAGATCCTTATAATATGGTTGATATTTTTAGTTTACCTTTATCAAATTTATATAATAAAATAAGAGAGATATCATTAGATAATTTTTCAGGAATTAAAACAGATATTATACAAGTTGATGAAAATTTATCAGAAATTAAAGAAGAATTAAATAATGATACAGAAACAAACACCAAAAAAATTTTATCAACTTCTAATTCTGATTTTACATCATTTATAAAAAATACAGATGAATTATTCAATGATTTTCATGGTAAAACTTTTGAAATGATGGATGAAATAGTATCTAAATTAGGAAATGTTGATACAATAGACATTGATACTTATTATAGAATAATTGAAGTATTGAATGAAACTTATTATGAATATGAAAATTTTTCAAAAAAGTTATCAAAAGCTATTTTAAAAAATAAAGAAGATTTTATTTCATATTCTAATGATTATAAAGATGATAAATTAGGTGTTATTTTAAACGAATTTGAATTTATTGCAAACAGATTAAAAACAAATGAATCATTAATTGAAACAATGACTGATAGAAATAGACAAAATATGATAAAAAGTTTAAATAATTATCGAAAAACAATAGATGAAATGTTAAATGTAATTAATAATAAAATAAATAATACTTATAATAATTTAATAAAAAATAATTCAGGTGTTTACTCTCAAATTTTAGAAAATATTCAAACAAATTTAAGTGAATTTAAAGAAAAACAAAATGAATTATTAACTCAAGTAAGATCATTTATGCAATTAACAGATGATTTTGAAATTTATAGTAAACATTTAAAAATCTTAGATTCAATTCATGAAAGATGTATTTTTAATAGAATTAAATTAATTAGTATATATTTCACATATCCTATTTCTAAATTAGAAGATACTTATTTAACTAATAATTTAATTAATACTTTTAGTGAAGAATTAGATGCTCTTTCTTTAGATGTTATAAATAATATAAAAGATAAAAATTCAATAACTGATTCTTTAAATGCTTATAAAAATAAATTTGATTCTATTTTAAGTGAAATTTATGGAGATAATTTAATTTCAAATTATAAAAATATTTATACTAATCAAAATTTTTTAAATGAAAAAGAAACACTTTTTTATGAAAAATTAGAACCTTTTTACACTGAATTTAATACTACATTTTTTGAACAATATTTCAAGGTAGAATTTAAAAAATATGTTGATAAACCAATTGAAATAATTGCAAAATTTACTCAATTTGCAGAAATTCAAAAAGTTTATTATGAAAATCCAGCAGGAGAAATAAATGAAATTATATTTAATACATTAAATGATTTAATAGCAAATGCCTATGAAAATTATTTAAATATAATAAAAAATGATTATAATATAATTTCTGCTACAGTTGATAAAACAAATTCAACTTTAATTGAAGAAATAAACAATTTCTTTAATAATTTATATTCAAATATTGAAACTGAAAAAAATACAAAAAGAGCAAAATCTTACATAAAAAATATTTTATCTCTTTCTGATGATGATCCATTTGGATTAAAATCATACTCATTAGAAAAAGAAAAAAATTTTTATACATATAAAATTATTCAAATAAGAAATTATGTTGACAGTGATTTTAGATTACATTTTTGTGAAAATAGTGATACAATAGAAACTTGCAATCCTAATGCTTTAGATTCTGTAAATAAACATAATTATGAAATGGCAAAAGTTAGAAATGAAATAGAACATTATCATATGATTCCTAATTATGCAAAAGATTTATTAACAGATGAATTATTAGCTGATTTAAATGGAGATAAATTTGTTAATTTATTTTTAGAAAAAGTTGATTTTGGAGTTGAATCTGTTAAAAATGAAATATTAAATTATATAAAATTAAAAAATGATGAAGAATATGAAATATTTAATCCTTACATAGAAAAATTTAAAACATCTTATAAAGAAGTTTTTGAACAAAATTTAAATACTCAATCAATAACAAATAAATTAGAAATTCTTGCTGATTTAGTTTTTGCAAATAAACTTAAAATTATAAATAGAGATTATGAAGATTTAATTGAAAATGAATTTAATTCTTTTAATGATAAATGGAAAACTTTAACATTTTATTTAAATAATAATGAAATTGAAAAGTCTATCAATTCATTTAAAACAAATTTAAAAAATAATCTTGATACATTTAATAATTTTGTAGATAATTTAATTTTAGATGAATCAATAATAAAAAGTACTTCTGATTATTATAAATCCATTTTTGATAATGGTCACAATGAAATATTAAAAAAAATATTAGATATATCAAATAGATACAATGATTTTAAATTATTAAATATTACTTTAAATTTAAATGACATTGGAAAAGAAGCAATGAATGAATTAAAAGAAACTTTTTATTCTCATATAGAAAGCGAAACAAGCAGAATTTATAATCAAAAATTTAATGAATTAAAAACGAATATAAAAAATTATATAAAAGAATCATGTGATAATATTTTAATAAAATTAAACACTAAATATGAATCTACATATTTAATTTTAAGTCAAAAATCAAATCCTGATTGTCAAATCACTGAAGTTGCTCCAAAAATTAATAATTGCGTTCAATTAACTTCTTTAGATGATAAATTAATTAACTCTATTAACAATTATGCAAATACTTATAAAACTCATATTGAAAATACTTTTAGTCAAAATGAAATTAATAATCAAATAATTAAATTTGAAAATGGTAATAAAACATCTAAATTAAATCAAAATTATAATTTTGATGAAATTGAAAATAAAGTTCCAGAAAATGCAAAAGAACTTAGAAAAATATGTGAAGAAAATTTAGAAAAAGAAAAAGCAGAATTTAAAACAGAAATAAATAATGTAATTGAAAATGAATTTAAAAATATTGTTACAAATTTTGCAAATGGTTATGGTAATAATTTTATGAATGATGTTTATAATAAAATTTATACATATTCAATAAAAAATCAATTTAATCACTTTAATAAAATTTTAACAAATGCTCATTTATATTTAAAAGATACATTATTTTCAAAAATTAATAATATTGAAGAAAATTTAAAAAATTCTGTTTTAAATGTCTATAATGAAACTTATATTAATATTCAAACTTTTTCGCAAAATAATATTAATGAAAAAATGACAAACTCATTTAATAATTTAATTGAAAATTCAAATTCAATTGTTGTTAATAAATTTATTGAAATAATATTAAATGCAATTAATAATGAAAAATACATTTCAACATTTTCTGATATTATTTATGAATTAATTCCAAAAGAATTTAGTTATTCATTTAATTTGTTATTAAAAGATGATTATTCAAATATAATTAAAAATATAAATCTTAATAATTTAATTGAACTTTTTACTCAAAGTATAAATTCTGATATTTTAACAATGAAAAGTATTTTAAATAATCAAGAAGAAGAAATGATTAATTTATTTTCTTCAAAACAAATTACAGGAATAGAAACTGATATTTTAGCAATTTTAAATAAAATTACAAATTTTAGATCGCCTGTTTTAATAAATTTCCAAAAAGATTTAGAATTTTTAAATAGCGAAGATAAAAAAAATCATTTTGCTTCTTTTATAGATCAAAAAATTTATCCAACAATAAATGTAATATATAATAGCTATCATAATATTGATTCAGATAAATCAAGTGAAATTCAAACATTATTAGACAATTTCAAAGATTATTCTCAAATTGTTATAGATAGTTTAAATGCAGATACAATAACAGAAGAAACTCAAAAAATATTAGATTCTATGAAAAATTTAATAGAAACTGAAATGGTAGATTATTTATTAAATTCTTTTAAAGATTTAGATTTATTAATAACTAATAATAATACAATAGATTTAACATTAAAAAAAGAAAAAAATAATATTGGAAGAAATTTAGTAGATGTAAAAATAAATAAAATTCAAGATGCATTTGATATGTATAAAAAAGATTATTTATCTAAAACTAGTCAATTGAACAGTACAACTGAATTTGTTAATTTACAAAAAGAATATTCAAATTTTAATTCCGTTTTAAAAAATAGCTTAATTAATGTTGGAAATCCTATTACAAATTATTTAGATGTTTTAAAAGGTTATTTAACTCAATCTCAATTATCAAGTTTCACAAATAAATTAAATAATCAATTGGAAATTATGAAAACTAATGTTAATAATTTAATTAATATTGAATCAACAATAATTGATGAAAGTATAAATTTAATAAAAAATGTTTTACCTGATTTATTTAATTCAAATAAAGATAATTTCAAATCATCAATTGATTCTTCTCTTCTTAAATTATATGATATAATATTACCTAATGTTAATAATGTTGATAAATCTGATTCAAAAACTAAAAAAGACATAAATGTTGGAAGTTATAAAGCAATTTTACCAGGAAATGTTCAACATACATTTAGTAATTTTGTAAAAAGTTTAAATTATAATAATATTATAAAATTAGTTTATAATAATGATTATACTTTTTCTGTTTTTATGAAAACATCAAATGTTGTAAAATTAAAAGCTGATTTTAGTTCAACTGATATAAAAGGTGGATTTGATGGAACTGTTGCAGATATTAATATAACAGTTAATGCACTTAATAATTTTGCAATTGAACAAGTTGATTTTGAAGCAAAAAATGAAAAAAAAGGTGCTGAATATAATAATTGGATTCAATATAGAGTAAAAAAGTGTAAATGTAAAATTAGATTCCTTGTTTGTTGGAAGAAAACGTGTTGGTATGAATGGGAAAATAAAAAAACTTCAAAATATAGTGAAAAAAATGGTAGTAAAAGTGTTTTTAAAAAAACATATAAAAATTAAAAAATTATATTATTTATTTTAATTATTTATTATTTATTTATTAAATAATATTATATAAAAAATATTAAATTAATTTTTTAAATCGAATAAAATTTCATTTAAAAATAAAAATAATAATTTATATATAAATTATATTTTTATATTTATAAATTAATTTTAATTAATTTAATATTTAATTTTCCATACAATATAAAACGTTAATAATATGAGCACAAATAATTTTGATTAATTTATATTTTTCATCTTGATTTTTATCAATAATAATATTATTTATATTATTTATATTAATTTCATTATTTGAATATTTTGATTTAATTTCATTAATAAATTTTTTAATTTCCTTTTTTTCTTTACTAAATATTTCTTCAACATTATAATATTCATTATTAATATTATCAATATAAATAAAATCATCCAAAATTATTTTAACCAATTCAATAATTAAATTTTTAATATTATCATCTAATTTTTTATTACTTTTTTCATTATCTTTAAATAAATTTTTGTTTTTATTTTTAATAATTTTTATTTCATTAAAATTAATAATTTTTTGATTATTATTTAAATCTTCAATTTTTTTTCTTTCTTTATTATTAGCATCATTTTTTGATTTTAAATAAAATTGTAATTTTTCAATAATATTTTTCATTTCTTTGTATTTATTATTTAAATAATAACTAATAATTTCATTAATTCTATAAACACAATAATCAAATTTATATTTATCAATAATTTCATCTTTTTCATTTTTATTTAAATTAATAGAAAAATTATAAGAATCTAACAATTGCATTAAATTATTTTTAATTATTTTTTTTTGAATAAAATTTTCATATAATTTATCAGATTTTTCAATTGAATTTTGAATTTTAAAAACATTTGATAAATTTTTAACATTTAAATAAATATTTTTAATATATTTTTGAGAATTTTCATCTATAAAATTTAATTGCTCTTCAAAATTATGAATATAAGATTCTTTTAAAATTAAAGAAAAATATTTTTCAGCTTCATTTAATTCATTATTTTTATATAAAAAAATTCCTTGTGCGTAATTTTCTAAAATTCTAAAAATATAACAAAAATTATTTATTTCTTTATTAATGTTAAAATCTTCTAATAAATCAAAAATTGAATTTTTTGAATTATTTATTAAAGCAATCACATAAATAAATAAATTATTTTTTATATTTTTTATAACATCTTCTTCAATTAAATTTTCATATGATAAAATTGTATAATATTCTTTAATTAAATAAATTAAATAATTATTAAATTTTTCTAAATAATCTTCATTTTTACTCAATTTTTCTAAATCAAATTTTTCCATAAAATTTTCAAAATTTTCACAAATTTTCTTTTGAAATTTATATTTTTCTTTTTTATCCTTCGAATTTTGAATTTTTTCTTTAAATTTACCAATTTCATTTTTTAATAAATCAGCTCCATTTAAAATCATTTTATTTTCATTTTCATCAAATTTTTTCATATTTTCTTTAATTTTTTTAATTTGTTCATCATTTATTTTTCTATTTTTATTTACAATAACAATTTCATTTTTATTTAATTCATTACTAACATCTTTCGCAGAAACATTCAAAATATTATTTTCATCAATGTAAAAAGTAACTTCAATTTTTGCTTTTCCCACATTTAATTTCGGTAAATTATTCAAACAAAATTGTCCAATCAAATGATTTTTTTTAATATTTTTATCTTCACCCTCATAAATTTTAATTTCAACAGTAGTTTGATTATTTTTAACAGTAGAATAAATTTTTTTTCTTCTAATAGGAATCGCAGTATTTCTTTTAATAATAACATCCATTTTATCTCCTTTTAATTCAACTCCCAAAGAAAATGGTGTAACATCAAATAAATTAATGTCTTTTATTTTTTCATCTTTTTTTTGAACAATAATTGCGCCTTGAATTGCAGCTCCAATCGAAACAGCTTCATCAGGATTAATATCATAACATAATTTGCTATTTTTAAATTTATTTTTTAACATTTCTCGCACATAAGGAATTCTTGTAGATCCTCCAATTAAAACAACTTCATTAATATCATTTTCTTTAAGTTTCGCCAATTCAAGTGCATTATCAATAATTTCTAAACATCTATCAAATAAATATTTACAAACTTCTTCAAATTTTTTTCTCGTAAAAGTCATAATTAAATCTCTTCCTAAATACAATTTTCTTAATTCAATAGTTGTTGATTCTTTTTCAGATAAAATTTTTTTCGCTTTTTCAACAGCTTTTTTTACTTTGCAACTTGCGATTTTACTTCCTTCTAATTCAATATCACATTCATCAATAAAATATTTTTCAGCTAAATTATACAATTCCTGATCGAAATCATTTCCGCCTAAATTTGTATCACCATCCGTGCTTAAAACTTCGAAAATTTTTTCATCATCAAATTCCAAAGACAAAATTGTAACATCAAAAGTTCCACCTCCCAAATCAAAAATTAATATTTTTTTATTTTCTTCATTTCCTTCATTCAAACCATAAGCTAAAGCAGCAGCAGTTGGTTCATTTATAATTCTTAATACTTCTAATCCTGCTAATTCACCTGCTAATTTCGTTGATTCTCTTTGAGTATTATTAAAATAAGCAGGAACTGTAATAACTGCTTTTTTAACTTCTTTTTTTAATTCTGATTCTGCCATTTCTTTTAATTTTTTTAATATAAATGAACTTACTTCTTCGGGAAAAAATTCTCTAAAAATTGTGGGTGGTCTTATTTTTCTTGCCATTAAAGGATTATAATCATCGTTGTAAAAATTTTTATCTTTAACGAAAAATTTTTTTAATGTTTCGATTTCAATTTTTGGTGTGTTGCTTTCAGGATCATTTATAATTTTGAATGGCCAATTTTTTAGATTTTTAATTATATTAATATCGTCATATGTTCTTCCTATGAATCTTTTTACATCGAATATTACATCGTTTAATTTTCCTCCTAATCTATTTTTTGCTAATTCTCCAACAACCATTTTATTTTCATTTTCTAATGAAACAAAAGATGGAATTAATTTATTACCAAATTCATCTTGAAAAATTTTTATTTGATTATCTTGTAATATACTTACTACTGAATTAGTTGTTCCTAAATCTATTCCTATTACAAAATCTTCTGACATTTTTTTTAATTTAAAAAATAATTTGTTTTTTTGTTTTGGATATTTTTTAATTCAAAAAAGTTAAATTTGTTGAATTGTTTAAATTTATTTTGAAAAATTAGTAATAAATTTTAATTT
>JAEEGI010029397.1_pt1 | contig 10387 bp, 13 predicted proteins | sample 8958751 | NCBI WGS metagenome assembly JAEEGI01 (sample SAMN16246545, study PRJNA631951) | gut metagenome | biome: gut microbiome; feature: rumen; material: KS-attached | host: Bos | place: Iran: Karaj | collected 2018-10 | reverse complement strand
TGAATTGTCGCGGTGAACGGCAAATATCCGACTCTGCGTTTCATCCAACTGCTTCCATTGTCATAAACGCCGCAAAATGCTATACTTTCCTTCAGTGGCTATGATTGGCAGGATTCCGTTATGATTCCAAGCTTCCCGAAAAACAAATATGATCCCGCGGCGGCAGAGCATCTGCTCGTTGTCGCGGATAGCTACCTGCAGAATGCGGACCGGCTGATCTATTCCTACGGAAGCAAAACCTTCCTGTCGGGTTATGCGCTCTTTGACGAGGCATATGACGGCCGGGGCAACATTGACTGCAGCACGTTTGTGCTGCTCGTGCTGGCGGGCGTCCCGTATGAAGCAAGCCCCTACGCGACAGGTACGGTTGCGGGTCTAAAGCCCGCGCCGGCGCCCTGGGCGCAGACCGGACTGGCGGATTTCTCCGATCTTCCGAAAACTTACGTTGACATCGCGGAGCGGATCGGACGACCCTATCTGGCCTGCGCCAAGGGGCTGGACCTGGAGAAAGCCGCCGCGCTCGGTATCAGCGTCGAAACGCTGTCCGAGGAGATCAGAAAAAGCGGCGCCGTGCGCCGGTCCACATCCATCGCGCAATACTTCATTAATCGCGGCGAGTGCTATTCAGACCCGGACTATCTGCGCCCCGGAGACATCGTCTTTTATCGCTCCGCCGAGTTTTTCAAAGAACGCAGCGATGCCGAAGCGCAGATCGTGCATGTCGGCATCGTGACGGAGGACACCGGGCAAATGATCAACAGCTCCGGCTACCTCAGCAAGGAACGGGCGAAGGCGGAGGGGCTTCCCGCCGTGGCGGTCGCGCCCATCTTCGGCAGACGGGCGCCGTCCTTCTTCGCACGCCCGGCCTACGGAAACGAAAACGAGTGATCGTGTAAGGAGGAGTGAATATGCAGTTTGTCATCAGGGCCTATGACGGCGCAAATTCTCTGGAAAAGCGAATGGCTGTCAGGCAGCGCCATCTGGAAAATATGGCTAAAGTGGACGGGAAAGTGATCTGCGCGGGCGGCCTTTTGGACAGAAAAGGAAAAATGAAAGGCTCCCTGCTGGTCATGGAGTTTGAAAGCAGGGAACAGCTCGACGCCTATCTCAAGTCTGAGCCGTACATCCTGGAGGGCGTCTGGCAGAAGATCGACGTCGACCCCATGAATGTGGTCATCCTGAACGGTGAAACGGTCGGAACGTGACTAGGCGAAAGGAACATCAAAATGAGAATCGACGTACAATGCCACATCTTCCCGAAGGTCCTGGAGGAATATTTGCTGGCAAATCCTTACCCGAAATGCGTGAGACGCGGCGGCGTTCTGATCTGCGACTTCGGCTCGCAGATTCTGGGGCTGCCGGATGAGAGCTATGACCCGGCGAGCATCCTGAAGTCCATGGATGCGGGGGGAGTGGATATCGCCATCGTCAGCCCCAACATCCCAGACCCCGGCTTCCTCCCGCCGGACAAAGCGGCGGAGCTCTGCGGAAAGCTCAACGAGGCCACCAAGGAGATCGTCGAACAGAGTAATGGCAGATTCTATGGCGTCGGCCTGCTTCCGTGGCACGCGCCGGAGGCTGCGGTCAGGGAAGTGCGGCACATCAAGGACCTGGGCCTGGTCGGAACGATGCTGTTTTCGCGCAACGGGCAAGTGCAGGTGGACGATCCGAGCTTAGAGCAGGTCTATGACGCCGTGGAACAGGCGGGGCTTCCGGTTCAGCTCCACCCAACGATCCCGCTTTGGGCGGAGCCCATCGGGGCTTACGGCATGGTGGCGGCCAACTCCTTCGTGATTGACACGGCCTTTGCCTTCATGCGTCTGTGCTACGGCGGCATTCTGGACCGGCATCCAAGCCTGAAGATGGTCATGCCCCACGCGGGCGGCGTGCTCCCGTTTCTGGACGGCCGTCTCCCGCCGCGCCGGGAGCAGGTCCCGGAAGGGGAGGGCAGGAATGTCAAGGAGGTTTTGTTCGGCGAGCAGACGTGGTTCGACCTGGCAAACCATTCCGAGCATATCCTGGGTTACTTCAAGAGCTATCTGGGTCTTGACAGGGCGATGTATGCGACGGATTATCCTTTCGCGTCCCACGCGATGGCAACTGCGCTGCAGGAGCGCATGGGCTTCACCGCGGAAGAACTGGAACAAATCAACTGGAAAAACGCAAATCAACTGTTTCATCTTGGATTAGAGTAAAGGAGGAGCGTCAAATGAAAAACTTCGGCCTGGATATTCCCTGGACCCTCATCGAACCGGCGGACCCTATGGGCTCCGACATGGTGGACGTCAGCGCCGTGAAACGCAAATGGCTGGATGTGCCCTACGCTTCCCAATCGCCCAGCCAGGTGCTGGACATTTATCTGCCCGAGACCGGCGACGGCCCGTTTCCGACCTACATTTTCATCCACGGCGGCGCGTATATCGCGGGGGACAAGCAGGACCTGCAGTTCCTAATGGGCATTGACGGCGTCAACCGCGGTTATGCCGTGGTCTCCGTGGAATACCGCAAGGCGCTGGAGAGCAAGGCGCCGAATGCCCTTTACGATGTGAAAGCGGCGATCCGCTTCCTGAAAGCCCACGCGGCGGAATATTGCCTTGATCCCGAACGCTTCGCCCTCGGCGGGGACAGCGCCGGCGCGTATTATGCCGTGTTCGCCGCGGCCACGGCAGGCATCCCCGCCTTCGATGGGCCGGAGCCGGTTTGCCCGGAACTGCCCGGCGACGTAAAGGCCGTCGTGGCCCAGTGCGGCTGCTACGATGTGATGCTTTTCGCCCCGCCGCCGGAGGTGGAGGCCGCCGCGCCGAAGGAATTCGTTCCCAGCCAAATTCCCGTGAACCTGATGAGCCTTTTCCTCGGAGCGAATCCGCACCTGTTCCCGGACCTCGCGGTCTGGCTCAATCCGCTGACCTGGATCACGAAGGACTTCCCGCCCGCGTTGGTGCAGGTAGGTGACAGCGACGCCGTGGTGCCCTGTACCGAGTCTGAAGCTCTCGCCGCGGTCATCGCGGAGCGCTGCGGGGTCGAGCGGGTGCGTTTTGAGAAGTACGCCGGCTGGAACCACTGCGCCCTCAATCACATCGTGACCCTTGACTGGTTTCAGACTGCCAACCAGGATCGGGTTTTCGGATTCCTTGACGAGGTTTTGAAATGAACATGATGAATCAGGAAATGCTGTTCAAAAGCGTGCTCGAGGCGGACAGAGAGGCCGTCGTACTCTGCGACCTCGACCACACCATCGTCTACATGAATCCGGCGGCGAAGGAGCGCTACGGCAAGTGGGGCGGCTCGGCGCTGGTGGGGAAAAGCCTGCTGGACTGCCACAACGCCAGGTCCCGGGAAACGATTCTCCGGGTTGTGGACTGGTTCCGGGCATCCCCGACGCATAATCTGGTGTACACTTTTTACAATTCCAAGGAAAACAAGGACGTGTATATGGTCGCGCTCCGAAATGACGAAGGCGCGCTGATCGGTTACTATGAAAAGCAGGAGCATCGAAACCGGGAGACAATGCAGCTCTATGACATGAGCTGATCGGAGGAGCCCATGATCAATGCAATACTGATCGACCCGGCGGACTCCGTGGCAACGGTGCTGACGGAAGCAGCGGCAGGGACGGAGGTCATGTTTGTCCGCGGAGCGGAAACCGTCCGCGTAACGGCGCGGCAGCTTATCCCGCAGTATCACAAGATCGCCGTGCAGGATATGGCCATAGGCGAGCGCGTCATCAAATACGGGGAGACCATCGGACTGGCCACGAAGCCCATACAGACGGGGGACCATGTGCACACGCAGAATCTGTCCTCTGACGGGAGGTGAGCCATGGATTTTCTCGGATACAAAAGAGAAAACGGCGCGGTGGGCGTACGGAACCATGTGGTGGTCATGCCCGGCGTGGTCTGCGCCGGCGTTGCGGCAAGAAAGATCGTCCAGGCAGTGCCGGGCACGGTGTTTCTGCAAAACTCCGGCGGCTGCGGACAGTCCCCGGCAGATACGGAGACGACCCTTCGGATTATGGCCGGTCTGCTTGCCAACCCGAACGTGTTCGGCGCGATGATCGTGGGGCTGGGCTGTGAATTTCTGCAGGAGGCCCAGTATGCCGCCGCTCTTTCGGCGCTGACTGCAAAGCCGCTCCGCTATGTGACGATCCAGGAGCAGGGGCTGAACGAGGCGATCCGGAAGGGAACGGAACACGCCCGGGAGCTGCTGGAGCAAGCGGCTGCGGTGCGCCGGACGCCCTGCGACGTCGGAAGTCTCCTTCTGGGCCTGGAGTGCGGTGGCTCCGACCCGACCTCGGGGCTCTCGGCCAACGTGGTGCTGGGCATGGTGTCGGACCGCCTGATCGACATGGGCGGCAGTGCGGTGCTCACAGAGACGCCGGAGGCCATCGGCGCGGAACACATCCTGCGCCGTCGGGGACGGACGCCGGCGGTCGGCCAGGCGATCTACGACGCGGTCCGGGGCTTTGAGAAAAAGTTTGCTGATGCGGGCATCAATGTCCGGGACGGCAACCCATCTCCCGGCAATATCGAAGGCGGTATCACCACTCTGGAGGAAAAATCCCTGGGTTGCATCCACAAGTCCGGGACAAAACCCTTCGAGGCCTTCTACCGCTACGGGGAGCAGGTGACGGCCAAGGGCCTGAGCTTCCTGGACGCCACTGCCTTTGACGTGGCCTCTGTCACGGCGAAGGCCGCCGCGGGATCGCAAATCACTGTGTTTACCACGGGCCGGGGCAATCCGGTCGGAAACCCCATTTGCCCCGTGATCAAGATGACCGCCAACCCGGACACCGCCCGGCGTCTTTGGGACATCATTGACTTCGACTGCAGCGGCACCGTCACGGGCGAGAAGACGCTCGCGCAGTCGTCCGACGAGCTCTGGGCCTGCCTCCTGCGGGTGTGCGAGGGCGAGTTGACCGCTGCCGAGCGCAACGGCGCAGAAGAGATCCTGATCGACCATCAAATGTGTTATGTGTAAGAAGAAACCGGCCGAAGAATGAATTCTAAAAAAACAAGGAGGAGCCAATCATGGAATTCAAAGAAGTCGTATAGAATCGCTATTCCTGCAAGAAGTACAGCGCTCGCCAGGTGGAGCCGGAAAAGCTCACCGCCATCCTCGAGGCCGGACGCTGGGCGCCCACGGCGAAAAACCTCCAGGAGCAGCATGTGTATGTGCTGCAATCGGAAGCCGCACTGGCAAAGATCGACAAGGCCACGCCCTGCCGCTACGGCGCACCGACGGTCCTCGTCGTCGCCTTTGACAAGAATAATGTCTTCACCTATCCCGGCGGAAGGATGGATTCCGGCGTGGAGGACGCGACCATCGTGGCGACCCACATGATCCTGGCCGCCGCCGATGAGAGTGTGGACAGCTGCTGGCTCAATTTCCTCGATCCGGACGCCCTGGCAAAGGACCTCGGTCTGCCGGAGAATGAAGAGATCCTCATGGTGATGGATCTCGGTTACGCCGCGGAGGGCGCAGGCCCGCTGCCCAACCACGGCAGCAGGAAACCGCTGGAGGAAACCGTTTCGTACCTGTAAAGGGGGAGAAAAGTGAAGAAAGTCGCAGTCATCTGGTCCAGCGCCAACAAAGACGGCCTGACGGCCTCGGCGAAAAACGAGTTCATCTCCGGCCTGACGGACGCGGGCGTCCTGGTCGACGAAATCTATTTGAACAGCAAAACGATCGAGCATTGCAGGGCCTGCGGGAATGGCTGGGGGACCTGTCTCAAGCTGGGCAAGTGCGTGATTGAGGACGACTTTGCGGAGGTCTACCAAGTTCTTGCCGAGGCCGACGGCGTCGTCTGGGTCAGCGCGGTGTACTTCTGGGAGATGACCGAATGCTTCAAGGCGTTCTTTGACCGTCTGCGCAGATGCGAAGGCCTGAAACACCGCTTCCTTGCGGAAAAGCGCTGCGTGCTGATCGCCTGCGCCGGCGGCACCGGGCGCGGCGTGATCGACTGCTTGCAGCAATTCGAGCGCGGCCTGACCCACATGGGCATGCGCGTCTATGACCGCATCCCGGTCGAGCGCTACAACCGGGATTACATGCTGCCCGCGCTGCGCCCCGCCGGGAAACTGTACGCCGTACGCCTCGAAACCGGCTTCGATATGTATTACTGAGCGTTTTTCAGCAGGAGGAAACATGAAACGATTCCAAGCGGTGTTCCGGAGCGATTCCGGGTACAAGCCATTCTTTCTGTCCCTGATCCTGTTCGCGTTGTCATACGGGCTCTATAAGGGCGTCATCGACAACTATTTAGCCGAGATCGTGGGCATGTCCGCCTTTGACAAGGGCGTCTCGGAGTTCTTCCGTGAGCTGCCGGGCCTGGCGCTGGTGTTCCTCCTGGCGGTGTTCTACACCTTTTCCGCCGAGCGCTTTTACCGAATCGGCGCTCTCATCATGCTGGTGGGCATGGCGATGCAGTCCATCGTGCCGCCGACCAGAGTTCTGGTGATCCTCTGCATCTTCGTCTACTCCCTGGGCGAGCACATCCAGCTCGGCATGCGCAGCACACTCTCGCTGCAATACGCCAAGGAGGGGAGGGGCGGCGAAGGACTGGGCCTCCAGGGCTCCGTCTATCAGATCGGCATGCTGGCGGGCTATATCGTCATCATCGCCGCCTTCGCCCTGCTGGACAGTACGACCACCCTGTTCCGCTGGGTTTTCGCCGTCAGCGCGGCCATCATCGCCCTGGGCGTGATCCCCACGCTCAGGATGCACGGCAACAGCCAGACCGACGACACGAAGCGCCGCTTCTATTTCCGAAAGAAATACAAGAAGTATTACATGCTGGAGGTGTTCTACGGAGCGCGGAAGCAGGTGTTTCTCACCTTCGGCCCCTATGTGCTGGTGCTGTTCTACGGCGCAAATGCTATGGTAATCTCGTTGCTCTTCGCGGTCTCGTCGGTCTGCTGCTTCATCGCCTCGCCGCTGGTGGGGAAGATCATCGACCGCTTCGGCTACAAGATCGTGATGATCTCGGACACGCTGATCCTCGTGATCGTCTGCTTCTTCTATGGCTTCGCCCATCACATCTTCCCCATGCGGACCGCTTTCATCGTCTGCTGCGTGAACTATGTGCTGGACAGCGTGATTTCCCTGGCGTCCATGGCCTCCAACGTCTATGTACAGGACATCTCGGACAACGCCGACGAGGTCCGGGCCACCATCTCCACCGGCGTATCGGTGAACCATCTCATCACCATCCTGATCGCGCTCTTCGGCGGCTGGATCTGGAAGAGCCTCGGCATCGAGACCCTATTCATCCTCTCCGCCATCCTCGGCCTGTGCAACAGCGCCTATGCGGCGACGATCAAGGTGAACAAGCAAAGGACATAGCGTCATATGCCTGTAATCACAAGAAAGCATCGCTTTCGGCTGAAAGGAGCAATCACATGATTTACCGCACATTTCAGGATATTCGGCTTTCCAACCTCGGCTTCGGCGCCATGCGCCTGCCCATGCTGGACGGAGAGGACAGGAAAATCGACGAGGCGCAGACCTTCCGCATGATCGACGCGGCCATGGCCGGCGGCGTGAATTACTACGACACGGCCTGGGGCTACCACGACGGGCAGTCCGAGGTCGTCCTCGGCAAAGCCCTTGCGCGCTATCCGAGAGAGAGCTTCTATCTGGCCGACAAGTTCCCCGGATACGACCTCAGCAACTTCGGGAAGGTGGAGGAGATCTTTGAAGAGCAGCTCCGGCGCTGCGGGGTCGAATACTTCGACTTTTACCTTCTCCACAACGTCTGCGAGCTGAACATCGAGCAGTATCTGGACGACGCGAAATACAAGACCTGGACCTACCTGATCGAGCAAAAGCGCAGTGGGCGCATCTGCCACCTCGGCTTCTCCGCCCACGGCAGCGTGGAGGTCATCCGGCGCTTTCTGGACGCCTACGGGAAGGACATGGAGTTCTGCCAGCTTCAATTAAACTGGCTGGACTGGGAGTTCCAGGGTGGCAAAGACAAGGTCGCGCTGCTGAAAGACTGGAACATTCCGGTCTGGGTCATGGAGCCCCTGCGCGGCGGCAAACTCGCAAAGCTGCCGGAAACCGACACCGCCATGCTGCGCCGCTTCCGTCCGAACGAGAGCGTCCCAGAATGGGCATTCCGCTTCGTGCAGAGCATCCCGGACGTAAAAGTGATTCTCTCCGGCATGTCGAGCGACGCCCAGATGGCGGACAATCTGCATACCTTTGAAACGGACGAGCCACTGAGCGAAGAGGAAACGTCCGCGCTGCTCTCGCTTGCCGAACAGATGACGAAGCGCACCGCGCTGCCCTGCACGGCCTGCCGCTACTGCACCTCCCATTGCCCGCAGGAGCTGAATATCCCGTGGCTGCTGGAGCTGTACAACGAGCACGTCTTTTCCGGCGGCGGCTTTATCGCGCCGATGGCGATGATGAGCCTGCCGGAGGACAAAAAGCCCTCCGCCTGCATCGGCTGTCGCAGCTGCGAGCAGGTCTGCCCGCAGCAGATCAAGATTTCCGAGGCCATGGAGGACTTCTGCGCGAAGCTCTCACCGTCTGACTGTCCGTGAGGAACGCGAGTTGTGACCATTCAATTCAGAAGACGATGTGGTTAAATTGAATGAGAACGAAGCTGTACATCGACAAGAAAACAGTTCCGAACGAACCGGGAGGGATACGATGAATCCAATCAAGATTAATGAAGATCAGTGCGTCGGCTGCGGGCTGTGCGTTTACGACTGTCCCAATGGCTGCCTCCATTTGGTCGGCGGCAAAGCGCGTTTCGACAAGCCCGCCTGCATCGAGTGCGGACACTGTTATGCGATTTGTCCGCAGGGCGCGATCCGGATGCCGGGCTATCCGTGCGCCAATGAGCCGGTCGTTCCGATGACCGTGCTGGACAGTGATACGCTTCTCTCCGCCCTGCGCAGCAGAAGGACGATCCGTCACTTTACGCAGCAGCCGGTGGAAGCGGAAAAGCTCCAAAAGATCCTCGAAGCAGGCAGATACAGCCCCACCGGAGGAAACTTTCAGAATGTGTCGTTCACGATCCTGGGAAGCAGGCAGTCGGAGGCGGAGGCGATCTGTGTCAACCTTTTCAGGGACGGGCAGCAGCTTGACGCCGGTCCGGCGGCCTTCCTCAAGCAAATCGATGTGCCGGTCACGGACGACTTTTTCTTCAAGGGCGCGCCGCTGGTGATCGTGGTGTCCGGCGGGGACGATGTGAATCCCGCCCTCGCCAGCTCCTATATGGAGATTATGGCGGAAAGCATGGGCCTCGGCGTGCTCTACAGCGGCTTTTTCAGAGCGTGCGCCGATATCAGCGGAGAGCTTCAAGCGCTGCTGAATCTGCCGGAAGGACACAAGGTCGTGACATGCATGGTCATCGGCTACCCGTCGGTCAAGTACCGGCGGATCGTTCCCAGAAAGGAACTCAAGATAAAAACACTGTAAACGAACGATCATTTATAAGAACCGAACATTGAGAAAGGAGAACCCCCCATGATCAAAGTTGTCGCACGGACACTCGTCCGGGAAGAATGCATCGAGGCCTATCATGCGCTGGCAAAGGAAATCGTCGAGGAGACGAAGAAAGACCCCGGAATGATCACCTACACCATGAACCAAAGCACGACGGACAAGCGCCTTCATGCAATGATCGAGGCCTGGGAGGACATGGAATCGCTGCAAGCCCATATGGAGTCGGAGCACTTCAAGCGCCTCGTGCCTCAGATGGCGCAGTACACGGAGGAACACTATCCGCCGGAGATCTACACGGAGCTCTGAGCGCGGCATGAGGCAGAACGAATGATGCTTGAACAGCCGATCAGAATTGGCGGATTGACAGCCCAGAATCGCCTCGTCATGCCGCCGATGCAGACTAACAAAACGCAGCAGGGCCACGTGACGGATGAAATGGTGGCGTATTATCGCGAACATGCCGTTGGCAGCAAGCCGGGGGTCATCATTGTCGAGCACTGCTATGTGGATGCAAGCGGCCGCGCGTCAAAACCACAGCTTTCCTTCGCCGCAGATGACATGATCCCTGAGCATCGGAAGGTGGCAGACGCGATCCATTCCGGCGGCTCCCTGGCGTTTGTGCAGTTGAATCACGCAGGCAGCTATGGCATTGATGAGCCGGTGTCGGCCAGCAGTGTGAACATTCCGATCAACAAGCTGGCAAAAAGACCGCGGGAGTTAAGCGTCGCAGAGATTCGCAGGATCGAGAAGCTATTTGCGGATGCGGCGATGCGCGCACTTCGTGCCGGATATGATGGGGTGGAGATCCACTGCGCACACGGGTATCTGCTGAGCCAGTTCTATTCTCCGATCACCAACATACGGACAGACGACTATGGCGGGGCCCCGGAGAACCCTCTCCGTTTTGTGCTTGAAACGGTGAGATGCATCC
>JAEEGI010029396.1_pt1 | contig 10387 bp, 9 predicted proteins | sample 8958751 | NCBI WGS metagenome assembly JAEEGI01 (sample SAMN16246545, study PRJNA631951) | gut metagenome | biome: gut microbiome; feature: rumen; material: KS-attached | host: Bos | place: Iran: Karaj | collected 2018-10 | reverse complement strand
CTACGGCGGAAACAAGATCAACAAGCTGCGCCTCTGGGAAGCGAAGAGTCCCAGTTCGCTGGACATGTTCCTCTTCTCTGAAGGGGAGTACATCAAGAGCATGGAGCAGCGCACCATGGCCGAAGTCATAACAAAGGTGCTCTATCCGGCGGACGATCATATCAAAGGCAAGACACTCCGGCTGAAGCAGCAGTATTTCTTCGTCTCGGCCACAGCGCAGGACATCGTACGCAAACATCTGAAGACCTGGGGCGACATTCGCTCCTTCCCCGAGCATCACACCATCCAGATCAACGATACACACCCGACACTCATCATTCCCGAACTGATGCGCATCTTCATGGATGAGTTCAACCTGGGCTGGGACGAAGCCTGGAAACTGGTACGCGCTTCGGTAGCCTATACGAACCATACCGTCATGAGCGAAGCGCTCGAGAAATGGCCGCAGACTCTGGTACAGCAGCTGCTTCCGCGCCTTTGGGAGATCATCTGCGAGATCAACCGCCGCTGGTGTGATGAGCTGATCAAAGCATTCGGAAACGACGAGCGTGTCGGCCGCAATCTGATCATCAACGGGGACCAGGTCCATATGGCGAATATGTGTCTGGCCACCTGCTATCGGGTCAATGGTGTTTCCCGCCTGCACGGGGATATCCTGAAGAACGATCTGTTTAAAGATGTATACGGGATCAAGCCGGATCTGTTCACCTATGTGACCAACGGCATTGACCACCGCCGCTGGCTTACCCAGATCAACCCCGGACTCCATGAACTCATCCGCGATACACTCGGCAGCGAGGATTACCTCACAAAACCTGAACAGCTGGTCCGTTTCTGCGATTTCGCAGATGACCCGGACGTCCGCGAGCAGGTGAACCGCATCAAGCTTGAGAACAAAAAGCGTTTTGCGGACTTTGCCCTGCGCAACGACAGCTATCATCTGAATCCAGACAGCGTGATCGATGTTCAGATCAAGCGTCTGCATGAGTATAAGCGCCAGCTGCTGTGCGCCATGAGCATCGTGGAAATGCAGCTGCAGCTGCACGACGACCCCAATATGGACTTTGTTCCGCGCACCTTCGTTTTCGGTGCCAAGGCTGCAGCAGCCTACAAGACGGCCAAACGAATCATCGAGCTTCTGCTCTCCCTCTCCAGAGAATTGGCGAATGATCCGATCTGCAAGGATCGACTGCAGGTTTATTTCGTGGAGAACTACCGTGTGAGTGCGGCGGAAGCCATTGTCCCTGCGGCGCAGATCTCCGAACAGATTTCCACAGCCGGAAAGGAAGCATCAGGTACGGGCTGCATGAAGCTGATGATGAATGGAGCGGTGACCATCGGAACGCTGGACGGGGCAAATGTGGAGATGTACGAGCAGCTCGGCGACGAGAATATGTTCCTTTTCGGTCTGCATACCGATGAGATCGCACGATGGAGATCCTCCGGTTACAACCCCGGTGACATCGTTCGCCGTGACTGGGGCCTGGAGCGCCTGCTCAACCGGATAAGCGCGGGATTCACTGACGGGAAGAATTATTCCGACCTGGTCTCCTCTCTGGTCTACGGCGGTGATCCGTATATGCTTATCGCGGACTACCGCGCCTATGCAGACTGCCAGAAGAAGCTCTATGATGCCATTCGTAATGACAGGGAATTTGCCCGTATGTCCATCATGAACACGGGACGCAGCGGCATTTTTGCAGCAGACCGCGCCGTGAAGGAATACGTCGACAACATCTGGGAAATCAGATAAACAAACAGACAAAAAGACAGCGGCCTGCCTTTCAAGGGCAGGCCGCTGTGCTGTTCAGCAGGGATCAGCGGGTATATTTCGTCACGTAGTTGCGGATCATAGCCTGATGCCGACGGACCTGCTCGATACCGCGGACCTCGTAGGCACCCTGTGTATGGCGGCCGCCCTCATACTCCGTGTTGATATAGCCGCGGTAGCCGTTCTCAAGCAGCACGCGAAGAGGATTAGCATAGTCGATGCTGCATTCCTCCAGATCCTCTTCCATCTGCCAGACCTTGCCATGGATGTGGCTGATGTAAGGGACGATGTCCTTGAGATCCTCAGGGTTGTCGTAGGAGTTGCCAAAGATGCGGCCGGCAGCCTCGATATCGGCATCGCAGCCGCCCTTCTCGCGGATCTTCGCAAAGAGTTCGTCGCGGCTGATTCCTTTGTCAGTGAGTTCCTGCGCCAGCTGGATCAACTCCCAGTGAGCGCCGTCACGCGTATGCATCTCGAGGATGATGTGCGGAGCGATCTTCTGCCAGATACCGAAGTCCGGCACCAGACGCAGATACTTGCTTCCGGTCTTCTCGATCATTTCGATGATACCCTGGAGTCGGTCGCTCTTGATCTTCATCGGCTGGTGGATCTCAATACCGATGACCAGGTCCTTCTCCTCTGCATAGGGGATCATAGCCTCAAGGACTTTCGGATCCCACATCTGGGAACGGGTCTTGTGGAAGCCGAGCCGTACGGCCTGGTCCATGAACTTCTTCTGGATAGCGATTTTCTCGTCCAGAGTGAGTACGCGGCCTGAGAGTTTGTACAGCGTGTTTTCCTCGCAGAAGGAGTCGAAAGCGATGGGCTTGAGGCTGTATTTGTCAAGCAGCTGGAACCAGTTGTCCACAAAAGCGTCGCTCATATTCCAGAAATCGGGGATCTGCGCCTGCGGAATGATCTCGATGCCGTCCGCACCGATATCCCGTACCTCTTCGAACATCTCCTCCAGTGTGAGCTGGCGGTTGAGCTGCTCGATCTGATAGCTGTAGAGGGAAACGCCGTACTGGATAGGGCTGTCCGGTTCCGAGACTTCCGGAGCAACCATGGTCATATCGCGGGTCTGCCAGCTCCAGATGCCGTTCGGCCCGAGGTAGGGGACCATGACGTTGGCCATGACTTTGATGATATGCCGGCCGCGGGTGAGTCCGCCCGGTTTTTCGATGCGAAGATAAGCGCGGACACCGAAGTCCCAGGAGACGTCAGACCTCTGCGCCAGCTGAGCTGCATTGTAGAAGTTCACGCCGTCGATGGACATACGGATCTTGTCCATCCCGAATTCCTCACCATCGACAATCACGCGGTAGCCGCCCACCTGGGAGAGTTGGATACCTCTGTAGTAGCTGACGGTGACCCGGACCTGGAATCCGGTGACCTTGCCGTCCTCTACCACGTTTTTGAAGCCGTTATCACGCAAAATGTTGAATCCATATTCTGACATGTTTTTTTGCTCCTTTTTTATTTTTTACTTGTTTAATAAATTTATTCTATCATTTTTTCTCTGCGCAGGTCAACACAGATCAGCACTTTTTTACAGGACGAAGATCCCTTACCGGAAATGAAAGCAGAGGACCGAATCTGTACAAGCGGGTTCCGGTCTGCTACAATACTCTGGAAATCAAAGGGAACGGAGAAGAAACATGAAACAGGACACCATCGACCGCATCAGAAAGTTCACAGCGGATCGGGACTGGGAAAAGTTCCATACACCGGCGAATCTTGCCAAATCCATCGTTCTCGAGGCGGCCGAACTGCTGGAGTGTTTCCAGTGGAGTGAGACAGATTTTGATCAGGAGCATGTGAAAGAGGAACTGGCAGACGTTCTTGTTTACTGCCGCGACCTGCTGGATGCCCTGGAACTGGACGAGGATGAAATCGTCCTGGCAAAAATGGTGAAGAACGAAGCCAAGTACCCGGTGGAAAAAGCCAGAGGGAGCAATGCAAAATACACACAGTTGCAGAAAAGCCCGGCGGGTACGATCGAGATCCATAAAAACAGCATCATAAACCTGCATACCGATGCGGTGGTGAATGCAGCCAACAACTGGCTTGCCGAAGGAGGCGGGGTCTGCGGAGCCATTTTCAAAGCGGCAGGCACCCGTCTTCTCGCGGCTGAATGTGCGAAGATCGGCCGCTGTGAAACGGGCGGTGCGGTGATCACGTCTGCCTGCAATATGACGAACAACAAATACATCATCCATGCGGTCGGCCCGGTATACCGGGGCGGTGAAAACGGAGAACCTGAACAGCTCTACAGTTGCTACCGGGCGGCACTGGACCGCGCCAGAGAGAACGGCTGCCATTCCGTCGGCTTCCCTCTGATTTCCTCCGGAATTTTCGGATACCCGGTGGATGAAGCCTGGCGGATTGCGCTGACAGCCTGCAGAGACTGGATCTCTGAAAACCCGGACTATGGGATGCGTATCATCTTCGTCCGGCAGCATCGCGCGGAAGTGGACGAAGGCAAAGCCATCCTGGCGGAACTCTGAGAGGTGCGAACATGGTCCGGCCCATTGTAAAAGACCCCGTTTTTCTGTCGCAGAAGTCTGCACCGGCAACAGCTCTGGATCTGCCCGCTGTCCGCGATCTGCGGGACACGCTGGCTGTACACCGTGAAGGCTGCGTGGGCATGGCGGCAAATATGATCGGCATTTCCAGGCGGATCATCATTTTTGATGATAATGGCACCGCTGTCGTAATGCTCAATCCGGAGATCGTCCGACGATCCGGACCCTACGAAGCGGAGGAAGGCTGCCTTTCTCTGGCCGGTACGCGGAAGACCACACGGTACCGCAGCATCCGGGTGGAGTATCAGGACGAGCAGTTCCGCACACAGCGAAAAAGCTATACCGGCTTCACGGCGCAGATCATCCAGCACGAGATCGATCACTGCAGCGGCATCCTGATTTGAAAAAGATAGCTTTCCGGCAGGACGTGGACTTTTTTACTTCTTCCTGCGGAGTTTGCACGGAAGACCTTGAAAATATGACTTTCCGTGCTATAATTCCGGAAGAATCCTGATCCAGAGGTGAATATGATGAAAAAGATCTTTCTGACAACCGTTGTCCTTCTCCTTGCTCTGATGCTTGCCGCCTGCGGGCTTCACGAATTCGGGATGAGTGAAAACACGGCAAAGCGGATGACAATCACGGCGAAAAGAGCGAGCAAGGACGAGTTCTTTATGGTCGGATCCCTTGAAGTGGATGAGGGAGAGAAGGTCGTGATTACATCGGGGCTGGAAAAAGGAGAAATCCGTGTGGACGTGATCGGCACGCCGGCGGGGCAGAACATCGACGAGATCCCCGAATTTGACGTTGAACCGGTCCTCACCGCGAATCTCAGCAAGGGAGAGGAGATATCCGGAACGTTGCTTTCGGGAAGTTATCTTGTGAAGGCGATATGCCTTGAGAAAGCCACCGGTACGGTCGTGATTGAAGTAAGACCGGCTGACTGAACAAAGATCCGTTCTGAAAGAAAAAAGATCGCAGCGGTATTGCCGTTGCGGTCTTTTTTCTTCTTTACAGGTTATGTTTCCGGTTTCAGCGGAGTCTCAGAGCGATCGTAGCATGTTGTTTCAGTCTCCCTGTTCTGAATCAAGCAGACCGAGATACAGATCATTCACATTGGTGCCGGTAGGACCGGTAATGATCAGACCGTCCACCGCTTTCAGAGCATGATAGGCGTCATTGTCCTGAAGGATATCGTAAAGAGAAAGGCCTTTTTCGTTCAGTTCATTCCAGGTGTCACCGTCTGCGTACCCGCCTGCCGCATCGGTCGGGCCGTCCGTCCCGTCGGAACCCACGCTGATCACGCAGGCGTTCTTCAGACCCCGCAGACCTTCCGATGCCGCAAGCGCCAGCTCCTGGTTGCGGCCTCCAAGGCCTTTTCCGGTCAGATGGACGACCGTTTCGCCTCCGGCAAGAAACGCAAGTTTTCTGTTTTCCGCTGCATGAGAACGGAGAATGGAACTGAGAAAACGACCCGCCTCGCGGGCTTCACAGCTGAGCTGGTCCGTGAGGAACACCGGCTCATAACCCATGCTGCGGCAGGCCTCGCCTGCTGCGCGGCAGAGTTCACGAACGCTTCCCACCACCTGGGCATGGACATTGGACAGGCTTTTCGGCGTCTCGACGCAGAGGCACTTCTCCGCATCAGAGCTGAGATGGAGTCCGTATTTTTTCACAATGGCCAGGGCGTCTGACGCCGTCGCAGTATCCGGACTGACCGGCCCGGAAGCGATCATATCCAGTGGATCGCCCAGAATATCCGAGAGGATGACAGCCTCCACGTTTGCAGGGGCACAATGGGCGGCGAATTTCCCGCCCTTTACGGCAGAAAGCCGCTTGCGGATCGTGTTGATCTCCACGATGTCCGCCCCGCAGGCCAGAAGCTGGCCGGTGATATCCTGCAATTCCTTCAGGGGAATCAGCGGTTTCTCAAAAAGGGCGCTGCCTCCGCCGGAGAGGAGAAACAATACCGTGTCGTCCTCCCGCAGATCTTCCGTCAGTTTCAGCGCTTCCTCACCGGCGAGGACGCTGTTTTCATCCGGGACGGGATGTCCAGCCTCAAAGCAACGCAGGTCCGCGACAGGGCCGTCAAAATGGCCGTACTTGCTGATGACCAGTCCATCTGCGACCGGAAGGGAAAGAACAGACAGCGCAGCCTTTGCCATGGAAGGGGCTGCCTTGCCTGCGGCAATCAGGATCACGCGACCGGGAAAATGCTTTCCCAGCAGCGCCCGACGCACTGCATCTTCAGGCATAACAGCATTTATGGCCGCAAAGACAGCTCCTTCCGCATCGGCCTTCAAATTATGATTCATAACAATCTCCTTTTAGGATCACAGCCCCGGCATCTTCCGGGGCTGTGATGGAATATAGTGTACAGGATACGGATCAAATTGAAAAGATAGTTGTTCATTTTGCCAAAAGCATCTAGAAATCTGCTCTTATACGATCGCCTGTCTGATTGGGAGGAGAGTTTTTGCTGTATCCAGGTCCTTATTTCTATCTGTTACCGGTTGCCGGGTGGAACAGAGAGCGCTCAGCTTTGCGGAGAGTCTTCGCTGTCCGGAGTGCTTTCGTTATCTGTACGCAGCTGCAGGGACAAGACGTCCCGCAGCATATACACCTCCTCGCAGTCCGGGATCATTTTCCGAACTGTGGCGAAAAAGACCGGAAAAGCCCTCGCGGTAAGAAAGAAGGTACGGGTTCGGCGGGTGTTGTTCGTATAGGTCACTGTGAATGAGATGTCCCCGATGTTTTTTTCGCTTTCCGGTGATTCCCGGTCGAGGATTGCCTCCGCCTCTTCGGCCGCGGGGCGAAAAAGCTTGGCGAATTCCGGGTTGTTGGTGATGTGCTCCCAGGTACGGGCGGTCGGGAACTGTTCGCTGTAGAAAACAGGCTTGTGCTCATAACGGATGCTGTCCGCATCGATGCGGAGTGTGTCCATATAGGCTTCGTGTTCATTCCCGTAAACGGCGTTGCGCTTCACGATGATACGCCTGACTTCTTTCATGGAAGCTTCCTCCCGTCCCCTGACCGGGGGACCCTGTTCATATATCTCATTCCGGAGGAAGGATCAGGTGACAAGCGAGGTCCGAACGCCTCCGGAATACCGTTTTTTCAGTATGGGTTCAGTATAACTGAAATAATAGCACGCAGCAGTTACAGCCGTACGATCCAGGTCCATAGGATGATGGCGGGCAGGCTGAAAAGTGTGGAGAAGGCCACCAGCTTTGCAGCGAAGGCCGGAACAAACGTATTTATCCGGCTCGAACAGATGTGTTTTCCGGATCCAGATTGCGTTTTTCATGGCGGGTTCCCCTGCCTTGCAGTGTTTTGTGGATAGATTATAGCAAGGAGAGAGCGGCAGAACAAGAAAAAACTTACTCCCGCAGGAATCAGGCATGATATTTTTTGTGCTGGAAATCTTCATTCCGGAAAACCGGATTCCTTTATTGTTTCTGCGCCTGTTTCCCGGTTGTGCAGAAGTCTTGCATCTTAGATCCGCAAAGGGTATTATGGAAACAAGTGGATCTCTCCGGATCATATGATCCTATTCACCCGGAAAGGAAAATCAACACGAAGATCACATTCAATCTTGATGCCGTTAACCGGACGGTTCAAGCGCCGAATGTGAACCGGCATGCAAATCTTCCGGGATCTCGGACTTGGAGCGACGGACCTGACAGCGGTGTTCGCGGCACTGAAGGAGTCCGGCTTTGAGGGCTGGGCTGCCGTGAACAACAAGCAGACCGACAGGTCAGCCGCGGGATACTCCGCGCCAGATACGCGCTGAGTGCGCTTGAGGAGGTATAAAGATGGGAAAGAATATCCGCTATTCATTCATGAACCACTGGGGCGGCCTTCCGTATAAGGTGATCCCCAATTTCTGTGATTACTACTATGAGGACAAGACCAACGGCGCCTATTACCAGAGCTGGGATCAGATCCTGAACTATACGGCCGGCTGCGGATTCGAAGGGATGGAGCTCATGCTGGTTCGCCCCCCTGCCGCCCTCCTCAAGACCTTCGGAACCCTGCAGGATTTCAAGGACTTCGTAAATTCCAAGGGACTGGAGATCAGCGGCGGTTTTGCAGGCATGGATAACGGCCATATCAAAGCGAACATTCCCGCGCGTGTGAAAGAGATCGAAGGAACAGTGAAAACCATCGAGGCGCTCGGCGGGAAACATCTGAACCTCTGCCCCGGCGTGGACTTCTGCGACGGCGGCCCGCTGGATGAGGAAGGCATCCTCAACACGATCGACTGTCTGAACGAGATGGGCAAAGTGGCGGAGGACCACGGCGTCCACCTCGGCATCCATAACGAGTTCTTCTGCATCATGAACAAGCCGAACCACCGCCGGATCATCGAGTCCACGGACCCGAAGTATGTGCATTACTGCCTGGACACGGCGCAGGTCTCCATCATGGGCGAGGATCTCTGCACCTTCTATGAGGATTACCATGACCGGATCTGCACCTTCCATATGAAGGATACGGCGGACCCGAAGCTGCCGGATGAGATACGGTACGGACCGTACAACCCGGAGCTGCAGGGAGACGGACACCGGTGGTTCTGGGAGCCGGGCCTCGGGGTGCTGGATTTCGAGGGGCTTTTCAGACTGATGAAGAAATATGAGTTCAAGGGCTGGGCCACGGTGGAGACTGACGGATCGCCCGATTCGCTGGCTTCCATGGCTCACAGCAGCTGGTTCTTCCATCATGAGATGGCAAAGATTTACAGATAAAAGGGGATAAAAAAGCAGGGCAGCAGAAATCCCGCTGCCCTGTTCCACATAAACGAACCGGAGGTCCGTTGCAGAATCTGCTCTTCCCAGCGGGGGGACATCCGGTGTATAATCGCTCCATCATGAATAAACAGAAGGCAGGGACTATGAGTATTTCGAAAACGGATTTCATGCGAGGAATGCAGTGTCCCAAAATGCTCTGGCTCGATGCGCACCGGCCGGAACTGAAGGTCATCCCGCCTGATACACAGAAACGATTGGACCGCGGGAATGAATTTGGGGACAAGGCGATGGCAATGTTCGGCCCTTATCAGGAAATGACGGCTTATATCCCCGGCACACAGTACCCGGACAAACGGAAGATGATCCGCAGCACACAGCAGGCCATACGCGCCGGAGTGGAAAACATCTGCGAAGCATCCTTCGAACACGAGGGCTGTTTCTGTGCGGTGGATATCCTCCACAGAATGGAAGATGATGTGTGGGAACTCTATGAGGTGAAGGATTCTCCGGAGGTAAAGCCTCAGTTCATCCGGGATGCCGGATACCAGGCCTGGGTGCTGGATAAGTGCGGGGCCCGGCTGGACGGTGTATTCGTAGTGTATCATTACAATGACGAGGTAGATCCTTTTGAGCCGGTGGACGTGACAGAGGAGGCCATCGAATTTGCGCATGTGGTGGATGAGAATATCGGACGGCTCATGGCTGTAAAAGAGAGCAAGACCGAGATCGAAACCCCGATGGGCGACCAGTGTGAAACCCCCTATGCCTGCTGGTACTGCGGTTACTGCCGGACACTCAGCGGAGAATAAAAACATCAGCAGCGGAAAGGAGAAAGACCATGTCCATGCCGAAAGAAGAAACAGTGACCTGTCCCTACTGCGGCAAAACCGTGGAATGCACTTCGTGGCACTCCATCAACACTGAGCTGGATTTCGCCGTCCCGGATATCATCAGCGGAAAACTGTTCGAAACTGTGTGCGATGGATGCGGAAAGATCCTGCATCTGGATTACCCGCTCCTGTTCAATGACATGAACCATCAGGTCATGATCGACTATGTCCCGCAGGAAAAGGTGCGCGAAGCAGTAAGGGCGTCCGATCTCATGCGCAGCATGGGCGGCCGTGTCCGGATCGTGACGGAACAGACAGCTCTGCGGGAGAAGGTGGCCATTTTCGATGCCGGTCTCGATGACCGGATCGTGGAGATCCTGAAGCTTCTCGCCGTCAGTCAGATTGCGGATCAGCTGAAGGATAAACCCGTGGAGTATGTCTATTTTGTGCCGGATGAAGAGCATCCGGCACTGGAACTCCATGCGGGAGGAGAAAACTTCAGCCTGGCCG
>JAEEGI010029393.1_pt1 | contig 10387 bp, 10 predicted proteins | sample 8958751 | NCBI WGS metagenome assembly JAEEGI01 (sample SAMN16246545, study PRJNA631951) | gut metagenome | biome: gut microbiome; feature: rumen; material: KS-attached | host: Bos | place: Iran: Karaj | collected 2018-10 | reverse complement strand
GATTTGGTGATAAAGCAGTGGAGTTAGCTGAAATGATTAATCCTATCGAACATGCTAAAACACGAGAGGAAGCAAAAAAGTTCAAATTGGAACCATATATTATAGAAGCAGATTTATATTCTAATAAAGATTTGATAGGACAAGGTGGTTGGAATTGGTATACTGGCTCAAGTAGTTGGTATTATAGAGCAATATTAGAATATATATTAGGATTAAAAATAGAAGATGGATATTTAAAAATAGAACCATGTATTTCTAAAAAGTGGAAAGAATATGAAATTCATTACAAATATAAAACATCCCTTTACAATATAAAAGTGAAAAATTTAAACAGTAAAAATACTGGTGTAGAAAGCTTTTTAGTCAATGGGGAAGAGGTAGAAGAGAAGAAAATATTGTTACAAGATAACTGTAAAATAAATAATATTGAAATTTCTATGTAATTAATTTGAAAAAAAACTTGTACAAAAATGTTAAATATGATATAACGATATTAATCTATAAAAATTTCTTTTTTAGAAAGGCGGTATTTTTGTGGAAGAATTAGTTGAAAAAGATAAAAAAACAATACTTGTAGTAGATGATGAAGAAGACATTATGGAATTGTTAGTATTTAATTTACAAAAGGAAGGTTACAATACATTACAAGCTTATGATGGTGTAACCGCAGTTGAAATGGCAATTAACGAAAAGCCAGATTTAATTTTATTAGATGTTATGATTCCAAAATTAGATGGAATATCTGTATGTAAAAAAATAAGATATGCATTAAACATATCAAATATTCCAATATTAATGATATCAGCTAAAGATACAGAATCAGATAAAATCGTTGGATTAGAAATGGGTGCAGATGATTATATCACAAAGCCTTTTCAAATTAGAGAAGTTATGGCTAGAATCAAAGCTAACTTAAGAAAAGCAGAATTAAATGCTAATATGGATGCATTAAATTCAAAGAAAAATGATGACAAAGATGACATCATAAAAGTTGGAGATTTAAGTTTAGATCTTAAAAAAGTTGAAGCTAAAGTTAAAGGCGAAGTAATAAACTTAACAAAGAAAGAATTTGATGTTTTAAAATATTTAGCAAGTCAACCAGGACAAGTTGTAACTAGAGAGATGTTACTTCGTGAAGTATGGGAATACGAAGAATATGTTGGAGCAATTAGAACAATAGATGTTACAATGAACAGAATAAGAGATAAAATAGAAAAAGATAAAGCAAATCCTAAAATCCTTATTACCAAAAGAGGCGTAGGATATTATGTAACAGATAAATAAAAATTATTAAAAAGAGTTTGAGCTTTCAAACTCTTTTTTTGTTGATAAAAATCAATAAATTTTTTAAGAGTTTTGCTTGAATAAATAACTCCTTAAGTATATAATAAAAAATGAGTTTAAAACCTTACGGAGATAAAGAGGATGTTAAGAAGTATTCAGGTAAAAATTATCTTATTTTTTGCAATAATTGGAATTGTAATTATTTCTGCATTGTCATTGACATATATCAATAATTTAAAAAGAATCAATATAACAAGTTTAACTCAAGCAGAAGTGGCAATAGATGAACAAATAACACAAGTTAAAACAATAACCGCCATTTATATAGGTGGCTTTTTAGTCGTTATTGTTATTTTTGGATTTATTGTATCCAAATTTATATTAGCTCCAGTTAATTTTTTAATAAAGAATGCAAAGCAAGCGCAAGAAAGTGAAAATGAAGCAACTAGACAAATGAAACAAATCGAAACAATTTTACTTCATATGACAGATGGTATTATTGCTTTTGATATGGATGGAAGAATTATACATATAAATCTTGCTGCTAAAAATCTTTTAAATATAGATAAAGAAAATAATTTTAGTGAAATATTTGATAAGTTTGATGTTGATATTAATCTTGAAAAGATTATATATTTAGAAAATTGGACATCTTCAAAAAAGGCAATTACTGTTGAAGAAAAAACAATTAATTTGTTTTTTGCATCATTTAAAAATGAGAATGACAGACCAGGTGGAGTGATAGTAGTTATTCAAGATATTACAGAACATGTAAAACTAGATACAATGAGAAAAAGATTTGTGGCAGACGTGTCACATGAACTTAAAACACCAATTACTTCTATAATGGGATATGCAGATACTCTTTTAGAGAATGAGGATTTAGATAATGATACAAGTAAGAAGTTTCTTCAAAGAATATCTAACGAAGGTGAAAGAATGTCAAGATTAGTAAGTGATTTGCTTACTCTTTCAAAATATGATACATCAAAAGTTAAAATTGAAAAGACGGAATTTGATTTAGGAGAACTTGTAAAGTATAATTTCGAAGTATTAGATATAGAAATGAAAAAAAAGGATCAAAAAGGAGAATGTTTTGTTACATCAAATGTACCTCTTGTATATGCCGATAAAAGTGGCATAGAAAGAGTTGTAATTAATGTTTTAACAAATGCAATTAAATATACTCCAGAAGGTGGTTCAATAAAAGTATATGTGGGATTTGTTTATAATGATGCATATATCAAAATAATTGATACAGGAATAGGAATTCCTAAAGAAGATTTAGATAAAATATTTGAAAGATTTTATAGAGTTGACAAGGCTCGTACTAGAGAAATGGGTGGTACAGGATTAGGACTTTCTATTGCTAAAGAAATACTAGACCAAAATGATAGTATGATAGATATAAAAAGTGAAGTTGGTAAGGGTACTGAAGTTGTAATAAGAATACCAACAAAGCAAACAAAAGCTGTTAAAACACAAAACACTGAAGAATAAAAGGAGATAGGAAATGAAAGTAATACTACTAATAATTGCAGTGGGATTAGTTGGAGTTGTATTGTACATAGGATATCGTATGGATAAAGATGAGGAACAAAAGGAACGTAAGGAAAGACTTTCTAAAAAAGATAATCTTTATAATACAGATATTGAAGAAAAAGTTTCAAATTATTATAGTCCTCAAAAGTCTAACAAAATACAATCATTGAAAGAAAAAGTAAAAGAGAAAAAAGAAGACTTTAATGACTATATTGAAGAAAAAAAACGAGAAAAAGAAGAAAAGAAAATAGAAAAAATTAATCAAAGTAAAACAGATGACTACAAACAAATAGATGATGAGTTTATTGAAAACGGAGATTCTTCATGGGAATTTATTGATGAAGAAGATTTAATTGAGAGAAACGAGAAACCTGAAATTTCTGAAGAAAAAACTATTTTTCCAAATTTTGATAACGAAGAAACAGCTGTTATAGAGAAAGACAAAATAATTGAAGAGAAAAATGTTAAAGCAGAAACAGTAGTAGTTCCACCTGTGAAAGGATATGATTTTGATCTAGATGATGATAATAGTTTATTGGAACTTGAACAAACAATAGCTGCTGCGAATATTAAGAAATTTACCAGAAATAAAAATGCTAAAGTTACTAGCAAGAAAAAAGTAGTAGAAAAAGTAAAAGATTATACAATTATTGAAAATAAAGTAACTCAAAAATCAAAAGAAAGCAGTTCTAGTGTAAAAAAATTTACAAAAAAGAAAGAGCTACCTAAAGAAAAAGTAATACAAAAAGAAGAAAAAACAATAAAAAAATATACAAGAAAAAAAGAACAGCCTAAAAAAGTAAAAGAAGAAGTAAAAGAAGAAAAACCAAAAAGAACATATAATAAGAAAGAAAAAGATAAAAAAGAAGTAAAAAAAGAGCCAAAAAAAAGAGGCAGAAAACCAAAGGCAAAATAGTTTTACTTGAAATTATGGCTTAAGTAATATATAATTCGTAAGATAATTTAGAAAGGCGAACCATTAATGAACGAGAAAGTAAAAGATATATTAGAATGGGGCTACTGCATTATTATTGCGTTAGTTCTAGCATTATTGTTTAGATATTTCGTGGCTACACCAACAATTGTAAAACAAAGATCAATGTTTCCAACACTACAAGCAGACCAAAGATTAATTTTAAATAGAACATTTAGAATTACGAAAAAAAAGCCAAAAATAGGGGATATAATCACTTTTGAGGCACCAACAAAAGAATATAATAAATGGGAAGCAGATCAGTCAAATCCTGTTGCAGTATACAATAAAGAGCCACAAGGGCTATATCAAAAATTTTTGTACTATAGTTTGGAAATAACAAAGAAAAGCTATATTAAAAGAGTTATTGCATTAGAAGGAGATCATGTAAAAATAGAAAATAATGTAGTATACGTAAATAATGAACCTCTAAATGAAAGCTATTTACAACCAGATGTTGTAACAGAGTCAGAAATATTTTACGATTTTATAGTTCCAGAAGGATATTTCTTTGCAATGGGTGATAACAGAACAAAAAGTACTGATTGTAGAGAAATAGGATGCATTCCTTTTGAAAAACTAGAAGGAATTGTATGTTTTAGATTTTGGCCTTTAGATGTTTTTGGGAAAATAGATTAGGAGAATTTAATTGGATTTTAAAGATATTATTGGAAATGCAGATGCAAAAGATTATTTAAGTAAAAGTGTTAAACAAAATAATATTTTACATAGCTATTTGTTTTCAGGAACAGAAGGAATAGGCAAACTATTAATAGCTAAAGAGTTTTCTAAAATGATTTTATGTCATACTCAAAATGAACATTGTGACTGTAAGTCATGTATTGCTTTTGATGGAAACAATCATCCGGATTTTACAGTAATTAATGAAGATTGTAATGACAATATTAAAGTTGAAACGATAAGAAATCTAACTGAAAAAGTTTATGAAAAACCAATATTATCAAATAAAAAAGTATATATTATTAATAACTGTGATAAAATGACAGTAGAAGCACAAAATTGTCTACTTAAAACATTAGAAGAACCACCAGAATTTATTGTTATTATACTAATAACAGCAAATGAAAATTTAATTTTAAACACAATAAAATCAAGATGTATGACAGTAAAATTTCATGGAATAGAAGATAAAGATTTAATAAATTATTGTAAAAATAATTTAAGTTATGTAGAGATTTCAGACAATTTATTAAAATCATTTGATGGAAGTATTGGAAAAGCGATAAAGCTTAAAGATTCTAAAGATAAATTTGATAAACTAGAAAAATTAATTTCTAATTTAGAAAAGATAAGTATAATAGAATTATTGCAAGAAAAGTCTATTTTCGATAGAGATAATATAAATGATGTATTAGATTATATGATTGTTTGTTTATATTCAAATTCAAGTAAAAATAATAAATATTTAGATTGCATCAAAACTATAAATGAATGTTCAAATAGACTTAGAAGTTATAGTAATTTTGATATGACAATAGATAATATGCTTTTAGGATTATGGGAGGAATTAAATGAAAGTAGTAACAGGTGTTAGATTCAAAAGACCTGGAAAAATATATTATTTTGATCCAGCAAATTTACAAATTGAAAAAGGAATGAATGTTATAGTTGACACTTCTATGGGAGAAGAATACGGAGAAGTTGTAATTAGCAGAAAAGAAGTAGATGATTCTGAAGTAACAGAGCCTTTAAAAAAGGTTATTAGAATTGCTACAGAAAAAGACGAAAGAATAAGATTACAGTATAAAGCCAAAGAAAAGGATGCTTTTAAAACTTGTTTAGAAAAAATAGAAAAACATGGACTTCCTATGAAGCTTATTGATGTTGAATATAAATATGATGGATCAAAAGTAATTTTTTATTTCACAGCAGATAAGAGAATAGATTTTAGAGAACTTGTAAAAGATTTAGCTTCTGTTTTCAGAACAAGAATTGAATTAAGACAAATTGGAGTAAGAGATGAAGTAAAAAGATGTGGAGGAAATGGTGTTTGTGGAAGACAATTATGTTGTTGTTCTTTTTTAGGCAACTTTGAAACAGTTTCAATTAAGATGGCTAAAGAACAAAATATATCATTAAATCCATCAAAAATCTCTGGAAATTGTGGAAGATTAATGTGTTGCTTAAAATATGAACAAGAAGCTTATGAGGAAAAATTAAGTAGATTACCTAAAGTTGGTGCAATAGTAAAGACTTCAGAAGGAACTGGCGAAGTTGTGTCTGTAGAAACTCTAAAAGAAGTTATAAAAGTTAAATATCAAGATGGAGAAGATATTTATTTGAAAAAGCATGATGCAAAAGATGTTGTGGTTATTAAAGATGCTGTTAATAATGATACAGGATTAGATGGTGCTACAGCTGAAGATATTAAAGAGCTTGAAAAACTAGAAGAACTTGAGAGAGATGATAAAAACAATTCTTCACAAGATGATATTTAAGAAATAGGCAAAGAAAATTATAAAAAGTCTATTGTAATTTAATAAAATTTGGAGTAAAATGAGATTACAAATAAAGAAAGGAGATACAAAAAATGGCTTATAAAATTACAGATAAATGTATTTCATGCGGAGCATGTGCAGGAGCATGTCCAGTATCTTGTATATCACAAGGAGATACAAAATATTGTATAGATTCAAATGTATGTATTGCATGCGGTACATGCGCAGGGGTTTGCCCAGTAGGAGCTCCAGAAGAAGAATAGTTTTATAGAAACAAAGTAGATAATATTTTGTTTCTTTTTTTATGCTTTTATTGACAAACAAATGTTTTATATGTTAATATATATAAAATTTAAAAAAGGAGTGATTTTATGCCTTTCCTAAAAGACGATGTTATAAAAGTAAATCAGTATATATATGATCATAAAAAAATATTCAATAAAGAAATTGGAAGTAGAATTAAACATTTTAGAAAAACAAATGATGTTACAATTGAAGAGTTTTCAGAAAAATCATTGATGAACATTAATCAATTATCACATTTAGAAAATGGAAAAAATGGTATTACATTGAATAAATTTATTATTATTTGTAATTCATTAGGCTGTAATCCAAATACATTATTAGAGCCATATATGTTTTCGGCAAATTATAATGATGATTTATTTTATTATGAAATTCAACAAGGAAAGAACTTATCAAAAAATTTATTAAACTATCTCATTTTAAAAAAATAATAATTTTTGCGCTTCAAAAATTAATATTTTATTAGTGGATTATATCAATGAGATTTTCTTGTTTTTTAATATATATTATGATAAAATTTTAGAAGATGAGGTATGATATGAAAGAAGAATTTATTGAATTACTAAAAAGTACAAAAAGAGAAAATATAGACAAGTTAATAGAATTTATAGAAAAAACAGATTTTTTCAAAGCACCTGCTAGCACCAGATTTCATGGAAACTATGAAGGCGGTTTGTTAGAACATAGTATGAAGGTTTATGAAATATTAAAACATAAAGTAAAGAATTCTGTAATTTCTATGGATGTTAAAGACGAAAGCCTAATTGTTATTGCATTATTACATGATATTTGCAAGGTAAATTATTATAAAGTAGATTACAGAAATGCTAAAAATGAGTTTGGCGAATGGGAGAAAGTGCCATATTATACAGTAGAAGACACAATTCCATATGGTCATGGGGAAAAAAGTGTAATGATGATTTCAGAATATATAAAACTAACAGTTGAAGAAAAATATTGTATTAGATGGCATATGGGATTCACAGAACCAAAAGAGCTATATGGTACATTAGGAGAGGCTTTTAAGAAATACCCTTTAGCATTATTAATGCATGAGGCAGACTTAGAAGCAACATACTTTTATAATATTTAATTACTTGAATGGAAAAATGAGTAATGATATAATTTTATTAATTTATATGAAAGAGTGATGTGGTTATATGTTAACAATTTATGACTTATTGGAGGTTTCAGAAGATGCTTCTAAAGAAGAAATAGAGAATTCTTTTGGAAGATTATTATTAAAATATCAAACAAATCCTAATTTAGATGAAAAAGCTAATAAAGAAAACGAGTTCATATTAAATAAACTAAAAATGGCTCATGATATTTTAATAGATGATGATAAAAGAAAAAAATATGACAGCGATTTAGCCAAAAAAAGGGCAGAAAATCTTATCAAAAATGTTTCTGTTCAAAAACGAGAAGAGCCTGAAAAGCGAACACCAGAAGTAAATAGTGCTGTTGTAAAAGAAAAAGTAGCATCTAAAACTGAAAAGTATGATGAAGAATTTGATGATACAGAAGATTATGAAGAATCAGTTAACAATACAGGAGAACTATCTTCACAAGAAAAAATGAAGTTAAGAAAAGCTGCCAAAGAAGAGTTTAATAGAAAACTAGAAAAAGCTAAAAAGGCAGAAGAAGAATATAACAATGCTTATAATAAAGTATATAAAGATTACATGAAGAAAATGGGATATAAAGCCAAAATGCCAACTCCTATAAAGAAATTTATTACAACTATAGTATTTATATTAGTTATGATTGTTGTAGGCTTTATAGCATGGCATATTCCACCAGAAAAAGAGATGTTAGTGGAATTATATAATGAGAATACTGTAGTTAGAATACTTACAGATTTTGTTATATCAACTTTAAAAATAGTATTTAGTAAAAACTAAGTGTTTTGTATGAAAAGGGTGATTAAAATTAAAAAAAAGAAATTTGGAATGAGACGGAAAAATTATATTTATTGGTTTTCTTGTTGCAGTATGTTTTATTGTATTAATAAGCCATTTAGCAATTATTCAATTTGCAGAAGGAAAGAAATGGAGCGAAAAAGCATATAATCAACAAGTAAAGAACCAAGTAATTAGTCCAAACAGAGGTACAATTTATGATGCAAATGGAGAAGTTTTAGCTCAAAGTATTTCTGTTGATACAATTTCGTTGAATCCAGGAATGGTTAAATATGCTAATAGTAAAACAGTCGAAAATGAATTAATTGCAGAAGGTATGTCAAATATCTTTGATGTTACATATGATGAAATGATTGAAAAATTAGATTCTAAAAAATCTGTTGTTATTGTTGAAAGAAAAGTAGAGAAAGAAAAGGTAGACGAGTTAAAAAAATGGATGGTAGACAACAAAATAACAGCAGGAATTAATATAGATGAAGATTCTAAAAGATATTACCCATATGGCGAACTAGCATCAAATTTGATTGGATTTTGTGGCACTGATAACAGTGGACAAACAGGATTAGAAGAAAGATGGAATACGGTATTAACAGGAAGAGTTGGAAAAATAGTTACAACTACAGATGTTAAAGGAAGAGCTATTTCAGATCAAGATGAACAATTTGTTGCCTCAGAAAACGGCAGTAATTTATATTTGACAATTGATACAAAAATTCAAGCAATTGCAGAAAAGAATTTAGAAAAAGCAATGTTTGAAAATAGCACAGCTAAAACTGGAAACGTTATAATTATGAATCCTCAAACAGGTGATATATTAGCTATGGCATCATATCCAGATTATAATTTAAATAATCCTCAAGATTATTTGAAAACAGGATATACAGAAGAAGATTGGAAGAATTTAGAACCTTCAGATAAATCAGCTAACCTATTAGAATTATGGAAGAATAGGAATGTCACTGGAACATATGAACCAGGTTCAACTTTTAAATTACTTGTTGCTGCAATAGGTTTGGAAGAAGGAATTGTAGATACAGATAGTCCAGGCGTTTTTAATTGTACAGGATCATATCATGTTGTAGATACAGATATTGCTTGTTGGAGATGGTATTTACCTCATAATTATCAAAGTTTAAGAGAAGCATTAGAAAATTCATGTAACCCTGCTTTTATGCAGTTGGGAATAAAAATTGGAGCGAAAACATTATATAAATATTTTGATGCATTTGAACTATTTAATAAAGTTGGAAATGATATTGCAAAAGCTTATAATGGACAATTCTATGATTTAAATAAAATTGCTAAAGTTGAGCTTGCTACTACATCTTTTGGACAGAGAATTGAGATTTCACCACTTCAACTTATAAGTGCTGTTTCCGCATTATGCAATGATGGAATATTAGTTAAGCCAAAAATTGTAAAGCAAATAGAAAATACAGACACAGGCAGTATTGAAGTGGTAGAAACTGAAAAAATTAGACAAGTTGTTTCTAGAGAGACGGCAGATAATATAAAAAGTATGATGTTATCTGTTGTAACAGATGGAACTGGAAAAAATGCTAGAATTGATGGATATTCAATAGGTGGAAAGAGTGGAACATCAGAACCACGTAAGGGTAAAGAGAAAGAGGGATATGTTGCTTCATTTATTGCGATTTCACCAATAGAAAATACACAAGTGGTAATTTTAGTTACAATAAACGGATTAGCAGAAAGTGCTAATCACCAAGGCGGACAAGTTGCTGCTCCAGTGGCACATGATATTTTAAAAGAAGTTTTACCTTATTTAAATGTTGCATCTTCAGCAACTTCAGAAAATAGTTTAGATATTGAAGATAATATCGAATTTGTACCAGATGTAAAAGATATGACACTAAATGATGCAATATCAACATTACAAA
>JAEEGI010029392.1_pt1 | contig 10387 bp, 8 predicted proteins | sample 8958751 | NCBI WGS metagenome assembly JAEEGI01 (sample SAMN16246545, study PRJNA631951) | gut metagenome | biome: gut microbiome; feature: rumen; material: KS-attached | host: Bos | place: Iran: Karaj | collected 2018-10 | reverse complement strand
ACTCAACTGTCGGATTGTTTTTCGCCTGTTCCATACAATTCTCTATACGATGGTGCAAAGATAAGCATTTCCTGGCAACCATCCAAAGATTATTCCAAGAAAATCAGTCGTTCAAACTAACATAGCCAATTAATTTGGTGCCCAAGGCGTGTCGTCATTCCACAATCTTGATGGCGACGGCGTGGAGCTGCTGCCAGCCAGCACCATCGGTGAGGCGAATCATGAAGTGGTAGTCGCCCGTGTCGATGTCGGCGGGAATCTGGATGTCGTGGCGGGCGTCGAAGGTTTGCTGACCGGAAGGGATTGGGTAGTCCTGGTTGAACACCCACGGTTTCACAGGTTCTTTGTTGGCGTTCATGGGGCACTCCGTGGCACTGGTGCTGTGGGTGTGGTGGTCGAAATTGCTGTGAATCTCGATGTTGTAGGCACCCAGCTCCTGGTTGTCGGTAAACAGATAGTGGAACGGGATGGCCTCGCCCCGATGGTATTGCTGGCACTCCACGGGGTTGGCGGTGATGCCCTGTGCAGAGATGACGGGCTGCGTCATGTCTTTCGACTCGTTGTCGTCAGAGCCGCTGCACGCACCGAGTGCGCACAGCAGCGATAGGGTTAGAATGGACTTCTTCATACTATGAATGAATGTTTAGTCGTGATGGTGTTCATCGTCCTCGTCTTCCTCCTCGGTGATGTTTTTCTGGGCGGTAGTCGAGCGTCCATTGGCATCGGCGACGGTGAGTTTCAGCAGGTCGCCCACGACCACATTCTTTCCCGTGATGTCAACATGCACGTGGAAATCATCAATGTTCAGCACGCCGATGTACTTGCTCCCTGCCACGGGCTGGGCCACCTTGATGGTCTTGCCCGATGGGTCGCAGATGTTGATGAGGATGGATGCGGTGCGTCCCTGGGCCACGATGTCGGCCTCTACACACAGCTCGTTGCCCTCGATGTTGGCCTCCTCCATCTCAATAGTGGGTGCAGGCGTATCGTCGTCATCGCTGCCGCACGAGGTGAAACCGATGGTTATTACACTCACAAGAGCCATCAGAAGGCTCATGTATTTCAGATTCTTCATTGTTCTTTTTTGGGGGGTTAAAACTCTATTTCTACTTTTAATGCGACGTTGCGCCCAGGTTCGGGCACGTCGATGAGGCGGTAGTAGCTGGTGTGGTCGTAGTAGCGACGGTCGAGCAGGTTGTCGGCACGCATCGCCACGTTGAGTGCCGTGCCGCCCTTGAGGCTGAAGGTCTTTCCCGCCGAAAGGGTCAGCGTCCAATAGCCGTCGGTAGGCTTCTCGGGGGGCGCAATCTCATCCTGTTGCCCCACGATGTGGACGTTCAGGCCTATAAAGCCCTCACCCTTCCGCTCGAAGAGGTATTTCACACCAGCATCTGCCGACCATGGCGTGGAGAAGGGTAGGGTGTAGCCCTTCTTCTCGCCCGACTGCTGGCGGGCATAGAGGTATTCGCCCTGCAGGTGGGCTTGCCAGTGCTCGGAGAGATGGCCGGTGGCCTGCGCCTCCAGCCCATAGCGCACCACGCGGGCCTGGGTGTAGTGGTAGAGCTGCAACCCCTCTACATACTGTGCCGTGGGACTCAGATAGATGTAGTTGGGGAAATAGTTCAGATATGGCTCCACCTCCACCTCCCAGGTGTCGTTGGCCCAGCTTGCCGAGGCATCCAGCTGATAGGACTCCTCAGGGTCGAGCTGCGCGTTGCCCCGCTCGTAGCGGAAGATGTGGTAGTTGATGCCGTCGGCTCCCAGCTCCTTGGGGATGGGCACGCGAAACGACTTGCCCACGTTGGCCTTCATCACCCATTGGCCCAGGTTGTAGTTCACACCTGCCGACCACGTGAGGCTGCTGAAGTGGCGGCTCTGCCTCGTGGAGCGCTGCTGATAGACGGGCGTGCCATCCACTGGCGTGGCGTACCAGTCGTGATAGCTGTGTATGCGTGTCCTGGCATGGTCGAGGCGCACGCCGGCATTCAGTATCAGGTTGTCGCGCAGGGCATAGCGGTCCATCACATAGCCGCCCATGCTGGCAGCCTCGAAGTCGGGGATGATGAATCCCCAGCCGTCGCGACGGTTGTGCTGATACTCGCCGCAGAGTCCGCCCTGCAGGGTATGGTGCCCCAGCTCATGGCGCAACGACAGGGATGCCGTGTAGGTGCTCTTGCCGAAGCGACGCTCCAGCGGGCCATCGGGCTTGGGCATGTAGCCGTGGCTGACAGGCTCTGAGCGCTCCTCGCGCACGTTGTTCTGATAGGCCAGGTTCAGCTCTGCCGACAGGTCGCCGTTGCGCCAGGTGGTGTGGCTGAGCACCTTCAGGTGGTTCACCCACTGGTAGGGCAGGTCGATGTCGCGCCGCCAGTGGTCGTAGTCGATGTCGGAGAGGCGCACCTCCAGTCCGTGGGCGTTGGCAAAGAAGCCGCTCTTCGAGTAGCTGTCGCTCACCCGCACGTCGGTATGGAAGTTGTAGCCTGCATAGCCCATCATCACGCTGCCGTCGCGCTCGCTGCCAGCGGTGTTGCGCAGCCGTTGGTCGTTCAGCTTTATCCAGTATGAGTAATACTGTATGCTGTCTGTCGGCACACGGAAGTCGGCATAGTCTATCAGCGTGGCGTTGGCACGATAGAAGAACCGTCCCTTGCGCCCGCCTATCTTGGCCGAGAGGCCCACCTGCTCGTTGTTCGACCTTCCGAAGAGCTGCACACTGCCGCCGAACGGTTGCGTCGGCACGTGGTTGGTGTATAGGCTGAGCACCCCGCCGATGGCGTCGCTGCCATAGAGCAGAGCCGCTGGGCCTTTGATCACCTCGGCGCGGTCGATGGCAAATTGGTCTATCTCCAGCCCGTGGTCGTCGCCCCACTGCTGTCCTTCGTGCTTGATGCCGTCCTCCGCGACAGCCAGCCGGTTGAACCCCAGTCCGCGGATGACGGGCTTCGACTGTCCGGAGCCGATGGCCATCGCCTTCACGCCGGGAATGCCCTCGAGGGCCTGCATCAGCGACCCCGAGAAATGCTCTTGCAGGTAGTCGTGGCTCACCTGCACTGCCGTCTGCGACGTGCGCATCTGGAAGTCGCGCTGCCGCTGTCCGCTGACGGTCACGCCCTGCAACACAACGGTAGTGTCGCCCTGTGCCACGTCAGCATTGCCCCCGGCCGCGCATGCCATCAGCAGCGCAGCCAGAATGGATGTTGTCATGATTGCGTCTCCATTTCTAATGATAATACAAATAACTACTGCCGGCATCCAGTGATGGATACCAGCCTCCCGCATGGATGCTAAATGGAGAAAGCAGGGGGAGCGCGCAAGCCAACGATGCCGCTATGGGCAATGCCGACATGGCACTGACGGGCATCGATGCTGCTGCAGACCAACTTGTTGATGGCGATAAGGCATATAGCAGCAGTGGCCACGAAAGTGAGGGTGAGAAACTGGCAGAGCACGCAGTCGTGGGTCCATTGGTCCATCGACGTCATGTGGCCATGACAATTGTGGTGCACGCAGTCGACACATCCCGTCGTCGACACCACCGCGCTCTCCTCGTGCACGTGAATCGACGACAGCAGAAGCATTGGCACAAATACAGCCAACAGCATCCATGAAACAATATGTCGTCTGGTCTCTCGTTTCACGGGTGCAAAGTTACGAATAATTGTCAATAATCAAGCAAGAATAAATGTTATTTATTCATAAGTCGCCGATAAAAATAACGAATCGGTGGATGAACCCCTTCTTCCCACTTGAAAGGAGGAGAAAGGCAGGGCCGTTATTTGCGACAAAAGGGTTTCTGGTTCAACCTATGACGTGGCTTTCGAAAAAAATAAGCCGTTCGTGGGTGCTTTATTCGCAATAATTTCGTACCTTTGTCCGCAAAATAACGATAAAGACAATGGAAATCATCATTCCTTCGCTCGACGGCATACACGAAGCCGCCCAGCAGTTCATCGAGCTGATGCAGGGGCACACCGTCTTCGCCTTCTACGGAAAGATGGGGGCTGGCAAGACCACTTTCATCAAGGCGCTCTGCCAGGAGCTGGGCGTGCAGGATGTCATCACCTCGCCCACCTTCGCCATCGTGAACGAATACGGCACCGCTGAGGGCGATGCCATCTACCATTTCGATTTTTACCGCATCAAGCGCATCGAGGAGGTCTACGACCTGGGCTACGAGGATTACTTCTACAGCGGCTCGCTCTGCCTCATCGAGTGGCCCGAACTGATAGAGAACTTGTTGCCCGACGATGCCGTGCGCGTGGACATTATGGAGCAGGACGACGGTAGCCGCCTTCTCCGACTACGGTGATAGGCTTCCTGCAGCAACGGCATTCGCGCACTTTTTCCCAGGGCCTGGGATTTTTCTGCGGCGTTGCCAAATTTTTATTTGGCAACGCCAAATTTTGACGTGGCGTGTGCCTGTTTTTCCTGTATGATGCTTTCGTACTAAAAAAGCCCTGTCGCGTGTGAAAAATGGGGGCTGTTGATCACCTTTAGTCTATTCCACGAAGCTGACGATGCAGCGCGGGGGCAGGGTGGTGGCACCATCGGTGGTGCCCACGGGGCGCAGCGTCTCGCCATCGGCGTCGCTGGTGCGATACATCTGCCAGGTGATGGATTGCTTGGTGGAGAGGCTGAGCTGCAGGGGCTGCGGTTGCTCGCTGTAGTTGATGGCCACGGCCACCCACTTGCCGTTGGCGTTGCGATAGGCCGAGAGCATCACGCCGTAGGGGTCGAAGCGCGCGCTGCTGCTCACCTCATGGCGCACGGCGCCAGGGCGCACGAAGCGGCTGTAGTTGCCCAGCGCCCACATCAGGCGCGACGCTTCGCATCGACCGCTGCGGATGCTGCCATCGGTCTGCTGTTCGCGGGGGCTGAGGCCACCGTAGGCACGGATGAGGCCATCCTTGTAGTCGCCACCCACGGCGCGCCACCACGACCAACTCTCGGCATCGCCAAACACCAGGTCGTGATGGATGACGCGCGCCACATAGAGCGCCGTCTTCATGGTGAAGTCGTAGCCACCGCCGCCACCAATCTCCTCGTCGTTGCCCATGATGCACAACTCGCTCTGCCAATAGGCTACGCCCAGTTGGCGCATCTCGTCGCGCAGCTGCTGGCGCAGTCGGCGCATGTAGGGGATGGGGGTGTTGGTCCAATAGCTGTGGGCGGCCATCACATGGGGCACGTGGGGGGTGCTGCCCAGATAGGTGGCGGTGCTGTCGGGGTTGAAGAAGGTGCTCAGGGCGTGGCCGCGCTCCCAGGTGGTCTGGTAGATGCCCAGCACGCAGCGCAGGTCGCTCGACTCGTCGACGAGAATCTGCGTGTTCATCTGCTGGCGGGTCATTGCGCTGTCGATGCTGCGCACCAGACGGGCTATCTCGCGGTGCGTGGCGGGCGAGCCCTCTTGCTTGGGACCCGTCCAGTTCCAGTGGCCGTCGGGTTCGTTCACAGGACTCAGGTAGTCGAAGTGTATGCTGTCGCGCTCCTCGATGCCTTTCAGCGCAGTGACGATGAAGCGTGCCACGTCGGCATAGCATTCGGGCCGCAGGTTGATGGTGCCACCGCGCCCAGTGTTGGTGGCCAGTCCGTTCTGCGTGAAGTAGACGGGTACGGAGTTGAGGAATGCCAGGAAGTGGGGCACGCCATGACGGCGTGCCATGCGCAGGAAGCGCCGCTGACCCGCCTGTCGGCTCCAGTCGTAGCTGCCGTCGGCCTTCAACAGACACTCGGTGCGGGTGGAGGCGTTGATTTGCGCATTGCGCCCCTGCTCACTGCTGCCAGCACCCAGGTTGAAGCGCCACAGGCTGAGGCCGATGCCCAGTGGCTGCCCGTTGTCGTCGGTTTGGAGGGAGAAGAGCCAGTCGGCCACTTGCTGTTGCTCGCGCTCGTTGTCCCATAGTCCGATGTACTGCATCGACCACGCATCCGACGCACCGAAGTGTCGGATGGTCTGGCGGGGTTGGTCGGCTTCGATGGTGAATGATTGTGCCGGTGCCGTGCAGGTGGCAAGGATGGCGACGAGGGAGAGGATAGTAGTTTTTGTGTTTATGTGGGCCATAGTTGTCTTAGTCGTTTAGGTTGTCTTTCGTGTTCTCACTGGCTGCTGTCGGGTGGTTGCACGCCCTCAAGCTTCATGTCGCTTTTGCGATAGCCGCCCGAAGTGAAGATGGCCACCAGACGACCCTGCTCGTCGGTGATGCGCACCTCGGCGTAGGGCATGCGGTGGTGGTCCACCAGCTCGCGCGCCTCGGCATAGACGGTGGCGCCAAGGGGCACGGAGCGGAAATAGGTGATGTTGGAGCTGGTGCTGACGGTGAGCACCAGGTGGCTGTTCACGGCGGCGGCGAAAGCCAGGTCGGCCAGCGTGAAGATGGCCCCGCCCTGGCAGAAGTCGCCACCATTGAGGTGGTGCTCCTCCACGGTCATCCGTGCGCGGGCATAGCCCTCGCGTATCTCCAACAGTTCGCAGCCTGCCAGCACCGCAAAGCGGTCGCGCTTGAAGAATTCTTTCAGAGTCATTAAGCCCCCCCTTCTGCCCCCGAGGGGGCTTACAAATAATCCTCGAAGTACTGGGTGATGCGCTCGTGCAGATGCACGCTGGCGTGGCCCATCATGTTGTGCCCCTCGCCGGGATAGACGAAGAAGTCGGGCTGCGTCTCGGCTTCGACGCAGGCCTTCAGGAATGAGAGGGCGTGCTGGGGCACGACGGTGGGGTCGTTGTAGCCGATGATGATTTGCAGCTTGCCCTTCAGGTTCTTGGCTTTGCTGATGAGGCTGGTCTTGGCATAGCCGTCGGGGTTCTGCTGCGGGGTGTCCATATAGCGCTCGCCATACATCACCTCATACCAGTGCCAGTCGATGACGGGACCGCCAGCCACGCCCACCTTGAACACGTCGGGGTAGTTGGTCATCAGCGAGATGGTCATGTAGCCACCGTAGCTCCAGCCATGCACGCCGAGGCGCTTGCTGTCGACGTAGGGCAGACTCTTCAGGTAATCCACGCCCTTCATCTGGTCTTGCATCTCCACCTGGCCCAGCTGGCGGCAGGTGGCCTGCTCGAAGTCGCGCCCACGGTTCTCGCTGCCTCGGTTGTCGAGGATGAAGACGATGTAGCCCTTCTGCGCCATGTAGGTCTCCCACGACCGGCTGTACCAATGCCAGGAGGCTTCGACGTTGTGGGCATGAGGACCGCCATAGACGTAGACCACGGTGGGGTATTTCTTGGCGGGATTGAAGTCGTGGGGTTTCACCATGCGCCAATATAGGTCGGTGACGCCATCGGCAGCTTTGAGCGTGCCGCTCTCGAAGATAGGCTGGACATAGTCGGCCCAAGGATCAGCGGCAGTAAGGAGATTTTTCGTTTGAGGCTTTCCTTTTGCTATTTGCACCACGTCGATGTTGTTGGGCGTGGTGGGGTTGTTCCATTTGTCGTAGAGCAGGGTGCCGGTGCCTTCTGAGAGCACGCCACGGTGCACGCCCTCGCCGTTGTCGAGCGGTGTGCGCTTACCCGTGGCGATGTCTACGGCATAGAGGTTGCGTTGCAAAGGGTGCTTCTCGTTGCTGGCGATGACCACGCTCTTCGTCTTCTGGTTGAAGCCCAGCACGTCGAGCACCACCCATGGGCCGCTGGTGAGCTGCTTGATGCACTCGCCCTTGATGCTATAGAGATAGAGGTGGTTGTAGCCGTCCTTCTGGCTCTGGAGGATGAAGATGTTCTGGTCCCATGGCAGGAACAGGATGGGGTTCAACGGCTCCACGTATTTGTCGCTGGTCTCGCGGCACAATTGATATTCGCGCTTGCCCGTCTCGGCATCGTAGCTGACAAGGCGGCAGTCGTTTTGGTCGCGGTTCAGCTCTTGCAGGAAGATATGCTTCGAGTCGGGACTCCAAGCCACGTTGGTGAAGTAGCAGGGGGCAGAGGGCTGCGATGGAATCGCAGCATACGGAGAAGGAGGCGTTTGCAGGTAGATGGTGTTTTGGGTGCGTAGGTCGAATACGCCGATGGTCACCACGTGGGTGTTGGTGCCAGCCATGGGGTATTTGTCGGGCTGCATCTTGGCGATGCAAGGCTCGATGCAGGGGTTGAGGTCCACCTGTGGATAGTCGGTCACCATGCTCTGGTCCATGCGATAGAATGCCAGGCGCTGTCCGTCGGGACTCCAGAAGGTGCCCTTCGTGATGCCCCACTCGTCGCGGTGGACGCTCTGTCCGTAGACAATCTCGCGCGAGCCGTCGGTGGTGAGCTGGTGCTCGCGTCCCTCGCCGTCGGCCACGCAGAGCTGATGGTTCTTAAGGTAAGCCGTGGCTCTCGACTGTGGACTCCAGTCGTTGGCATCTTGCAGGGAAGTGCTGTCTTGCCAGATCACTTGCTTTGCCTTGAAATCCACTAAGATGTAGGCCATGCGGTTTCCCACGGCCACGATGGGCTTGTCGGGGTAGGGGAATGTGGCGTTCGTTAGGTGGCGCACCTGCCGTTTGTCATCACTCTTGGCCCATTTGTTGATGTCGTCGAGGGTGAAGAGCTTGGTCTTCTTGCCCGTCTTTACATCGATGAGGTGGCACTCCTCTACATCGGTCTGCACCAGCTGGTCGCCCCACCAGGTGAGGAACATGTTCTGTGGTCGCAGACTGTGGTAGTTGCGGCCTCCGAAGTTCAGGTCTTCCAGCGTGAAGAGCTTCTGCTGGGCGGCGATAGGCATTGCCATGAGGAGCAAAAGTGAAAGAAGGTAGTGTTTAATCGTCATCGCGGTTGAATCGTTTGTTGTTGCGTTTGCCTCCGCCTTGGCGGTCGAAGCGTTCATGGCCGCCGCGGTTCTGCTTGTCGTTCTTGAAGGGGCGGGTGTCTCTGGGTTTTCCGGGCTTCCCGGATTTTCCCGAATTACCGGAATATCCGGATTTTCCGGATTTTCCAGAGCCTCCGGAATATCTGGATTCCCTGGAATCGCTGAATTTTCTCAGGCGGGGCTCTCTGTCGGTGCGGGGTGGGCGTGTGTTGGCATCGGGCTTCAGCTCGTGGCGGTGGAAGGTGAAGGAGCGGATGTCGGCCTCTTCGTTCTCCTCCTGCTCGGTGAGGCGCTGCTTGAAGTCGCGCTCCTTCTTGAAACGGCGCTTCTCGGCCATCTGGCGCTTCTCCTCGTCGGTCTTCACGATGCCTCCCTCGCTGCGGAAGACCTTCATCTTGCCGTCGAACATCTGGTATTTGCGCAGCTCGCACTCCAGCGAGCCGTTGTAGAGGGGAATCTTGATGCTGGGCTTCAGTCCTATCTGCTCGAAGCACTCCTCGCGGTAGCTCAATATCCATGCGTCGCCCCCCGTGAACTGGTGCTTCAGCCGCTCGCCAATCATGCGATAGGTGTCGAGCAGGTTGGGCGTGGAGATGCGCTCGCCGTAGGGCGGGTTGGTGACGATGATGGCTTTCTGCTGCGGCTGGGTGAAGTCCTTGAAGTCCTGCTGCTCGATGGTGATGCAGTCGCTGAGTCCTGCCGCCTTCACATTCTTGCGGGCGGTGTTCACGGCCTTGAAATCCACGTCGTAGCCGTAGATGTGGTGGCTGAACTCGCGCTCCTGCGAGTCGTCGTTGTAAATCTCGTCGAACAGCTCTGCGTCGAAGTCGGGCCATTTCTCGAAGGCATATTCCTTTCGGAAGAGGCCGGGCGCCATGTTTCGGGCGATGAGGGCGGCCTCGATGAGCAGAGTGCCGCTGCCGCACATGGGGTCGATGAAGTCGGTGTCGCCCTGCCAGCCCGTCATCATAATGATGCCGGCGGCGAGCACCTCGTTGAGTGGTGCCTCCACGCTCTCCTGACGGTAGCCTCGGCGGTGCAGACTCTCGCCGCTGCTGTCGAGACAGAGCGTGCAGTCGTCCTCGGCGATGTGGATGTGCAGGCGCAGGTCGGGGTTGGTGACGCTGATGTTAGGCCGCTTGCCCGTTCGCTCGCGCAGCTGGTCGACGATGGCGTCCTTCACCTTGTAGCTGACGAACTTGGAATGGCGGAAATCCTCGCTGAACACCACGCTGTCGACAGCGAAAGTCTTGTCGTCGGAGAGATACTCGCCCCAGTCGATTTTCTTGATGGCTTCGTAGACTTCGTCGGCGCTGCTGGCTTTGAAATGGTGGATGGGCTTCAGGATTTTGATGGCCGTGTGCAACTGGAAGTTGGCTCTGTACATCAGTTCCTTGTCGCCTGTAAACGACACCATACGTCTGCCTATTTGTACGTCGTTGGCCCCCAGTTGAGTCAGCTCTTTCGCCAGGACGGGCTCCAGTCCCATGAATGTTTTGGCAATGAGCTCAAAATTATGTTCCATTAAAATAAGAATTTGCTGCAAAGGTACGAATAAGCGAGCAAAAAATGAAAGAAAATCAAAATTTTCTTTCATTTTT